>JGI24022J15233_10002172_pt1 | contig 17942 bp, 11 predicted proteins | sample Ectturendosymbi2_FD_15233 | JGI IMG/M metagenome (IMG submission 15233) | reverse complement strand
AATTTCCAGAGCGTGTATCCCTGAAGACTTTGGTGCTTCGTACCCCCTGCTTTGGCTCCTCGTACCCCCAAGTGGTACGTGTACCCCCGGTTAAGAAACACTGGCATAGAGTATGAGTACTGTAACGTTTTGAGAATATAACCATGGAGTGTTATCATTTTACACACGTAACTACAAAAAATTGGCTGCATAATTTCTTACCAAATGAATACAAGCAAACATGTTACTACGCGAATTCCCGAAGTGCGAAACAAGTCCAGTGTTGAGTATGTCTTTGTTGTATTTCCAATCTCTGCCTGTCAATGCAAAATTCTGGCGGTATGAAGAAACGCTCTTTGATGTTCAAGAAGTAAAGCAATAAATGTAAAGCAACTAACTGAACTATATCCAATATACCAAATGATTCAGTATTAATCACAAAGGAGAGCAAAAGCGGGAAAAATGCATGTTGTGCTCTCTTAATACTAGTGAACTTCATCCATCCATTCTAAATGAAGCTTGTAGAATGTTAACAGTCAAAGTCTGTTGAAAACTACCACTCCTGAGCAGGATTGTTACAAAGGTATTGAAAATGTAGATGACGTACTGTGATATCAATGATTTACTTATAGGTTTTTAAAACTGCAAAGATTAATTTTTTAGTCCGGGTTGACTTCTCTCCATATCATTCTAAATCAAATGTTCGGATTTGTTTAAAATATGGTAGGGAGTGTGCTTTTCTGGTGTTAGTTAAAGATACGAAAGACTTGAAATACAATTGAACATGACGTAACGGACAGTGTTTCTTACTTCGGAGGACTTTTCAGCTTCTTCCCATATCAACGGCTCTTGAAGAACTACCTTGTTGCACTTGGCGAATTTGCGGACAACCTGTCTCATTGCGCAAGTAAAAAAACAACCATAAGAAAAAATCAGAGTTTAACAAATGACACATAAAACCTGTGAGAAAACCTTTACATTTTATCCAAAATTTGGTTTAACCAACTGATGTGCTATGGTACTGGCCGTTGAAAGGCGTTTTACTTTTTTCAGGGTTTATTTAACGTGTGCAGTGCAAAGCTTTGATTGAATTGTAGACAGGTTGCTGAAGTAGATGTTCTTTTTGTAGCTCACACAAGCTCGTATCTGTTTTGTGCTCCCAGTCGTTATGCATACAGTAAACCTCGGTTAATCCGGATTCGATTTGACCGACGATTTTATCCGGTTTAGGCGAAGATCCGGATTAACCGAAGATGGTTGTTTCTAGCCTGACGTCATCTAAGTACTGAGATATCGGTGAAATTTGCTTAAATTGAGCACATTTCCGACCCAACAGCAGACTTTCTCAGAAGCAAAACGAATTTATTGATGTGTCTGCAATTGTCCATCAGGCTAGTAACCGCCATATCCAGTTAGTTATGAACAATCTTAAGTTCATAATTTCACATTACTTGGCTGCGAAGAAATCTGGGTTTTGGATTGACGCAGAGAGTCTGCTACTGGTCCATACGCACTCTATTTGGGAGGCAAAATCCTTCAGACAGCCTGCCGGGTACAACACACCCAGGGATAATGTTCTGCACAAGCACACTCAATATTGATCAACAAACTGAAACCGTGGTGTGGCGGCGTGCCTTGAGCGTTATGTTCAACATGATAAGCCCTCCACGTGTGTGACGTTACAATCGTCTTTACGATTAGTGAAATGTTTCGCGCAGTTGCAGCGGTTGTTATGATAATTCTATACGCTCGTTGGTGATCGCGAGCACGCTTGTGTTGCGTCTGAAAGCTACCGAATCTTTCCTAGAGACAAAAATCCGGATTACGAGATGTGAAAAGAGCAGATTTTATACGGTATTGGCGAAGATCCGGATTTAAAAAATCTGGTTAAACCGAAGATTTTTATAAAGAAACACGTTAGAAACCATTAGTACCGCCAGTGATACCCGGTTTTGGCGAAGATCCGGATTAACCGAATCCGGATCAACCGAGGTTTACTGAATAATAGCCACACAAAAAACGAAAGTTTTTTGCGTACTTTATGCACATTCTCAATTCTTGTGCGGTTTAATAAGTTTCAAACTGTCACCTGTGGGGTGTCAGCCATCCATGCCACATATCTTTTATGTTCAACTGCTATTCGACAAGACATGCGCACAGCCGGATATTTTTGCAGATATGAACTGCTCTGCCTTAGCGCTGAGTGCTGTTTTGCTCTGGTCTTCTAACTTGGAGCGCTGATAAATTATCTTCATTGCAGTGACACATTGTATAACAACGCGCAAGGAGAGTGCGTGTAGACAGTGGTGCAGGAGCACAGTCTGCCGCCCCTGGCCCTATCAGAAAATGTCGCCCCTTGGTGCGGGCAGTGATGTTATATTTATGACGTCATCGTACTCAGTCAACCATGGTATGATCTTTTGTTTTTTGAACCTTTTTGCAAGAACTTTCGCCAAATTTAGCGTAAATTTTCGACTGCGTAACCTCCCCGAACACCATGCCTCGGGGCCCAACCCACAGCTGCAGCTGGTAATAGCTACAACACAGTGGCGTACGCAGAAGATTTTCATGGGGAGGTTTCATTCAGTGGTCATTTGTATTTGGTGTGCGCTGTTTGTGACGTCGCAATTTGATGTCATATTCATGTTTGCAAACCAACGTTTTGCAATTCACAAATGCAAAATCAAGCTGCGCTAATGTCTCGTCGAATACGAGCAGTCGAGCACAAAAGGTGTGCCACTGGACTGGCTGGCGCACAACCCGGTTTGCAAGATCGCGTCTTGCTAAACTACACAAGACTTGAGCATGCGCATAAAGTACGCAAGAAAACTTTCCTTTTTTTGTTATGCATAGACGTCTAGAAAACTTTTCGTTTTCCTTTTTCCCTGCTGAGACATTATCAAATGCCTGAATGCTACTATGATAACAAGTGCTGTTTTTGAGCTCGTGCAACAGTTCTGTCATGCAATATAAATTGGTAATGCAGCAAATGCGGTCAGCGCATGCGCTGATCAGCCATAGCGACTTTGCAGTGGGGGAAGCGAAGTCAACATTACTTAACTCCCAAGACGATTAACAGCCAAACAAAACTTTTCAAAATGAATGACAGGAAACCGAAACGCAAACAAAAAATAAATCGGGAAATGCAAATAGAAAGTGTGTCTAGGAAGAAAATCACCAACAATAATTAATGTACATTGAGAGACAATTGACCGGTATACTTGACCACAACAACTGTAGTCCTAATCGTTTTGCGAAAAAAAATCCTTTCGCGCTTTTGTCAATAGAGAAGAAAATGCAGTAGGCTACGTCAGTCCCAAGCCAAAAAAAATCCAAAAAAGTTATCGAAGTTTTTCCAAGAAATAAAGAATGAAACAACTTTCAGCAAAAACAATACAGCCCACACACCATTTTTAGTACAATGACCCATTCTTAAGTGTTTTGCAGAACAATTTCTTTAGAAGACTTCTTCGCAATTTCTTCGTGCTCTCACCAACTGGTGGTGCTGCCAAAAGGACTTTTGTTTTGATACTTCTTGGCCCTGCTTTGACTAATTCAACTCTCAAGCTATGATCTATCGCTACCGCATCAGGCTGAGAGGCTTAGAGGATGACATTCTTTCTGCTTCTGTGCCTCAATTGCCACGTTGTATCGTCCATTTCAGGGCTTCTCAAATGGGACCCTCGCCTCTTCTTGGGGGCCACGAGCAGAGGTTTTCACTGGGTAGCTTTGCCGTGATGTTTCATAACCCAACTGCCACGATGTATTACGTATTCGCCAGAGTCTTTTGAAGGGGGCCCCGGTTCATGGAAGTTTGAGAACCACCGGTCTATTTGCTTTATTTCTGCTGTACAGTGAACCGCCTGATTTACTGTAGCTGGTGCGACATGAAAGAGAAGGCGAGGGGCAAAGGTGAAACGCAAGGACAATCTACAAGGAGACAGCAGTTAGCTAAATGCGTGCAGAAATAGCTATCTCTGCACAGAGATAGCTAAATGCGTGCAGAGATAACTATCTCTGCGCAGAGATAGCTAAATGCGCTCAGAAATAGCAATCTCTGCGCAGAGATAGCTAAATGCACGCAAAGATAGTTATCTCTGTGCAGAGATAGCAGTTTTTGTGCTAAATCTGTCAGATACAATATTTTTAGGAACGGTGCCCCATAGAACGATGCTGCAGCTTGCTAGAGTAGGCGCGTTTCAAGTAGATTCCCGAAATGGTGACCATTGTTACGCAACGCTATTGAGAGATAGGTAGCGACAAAGCGGTGGTGAGCATGCCATGGTTGTGACCATGGCGCTAATAATATCGGCTGTATCGCCCATTTGCCAGAGAAGATTCTCATGGGGCGTGGACTTAGCTGATGAAATTAAGAAAGCTTAAATTTGAATCACTCTGAATAATTTCTTCACCTCTTTTCAATTATCTCTGCTCACAATCGGTGAGTAGATTTTGCCGCCCCCTGGAACGTGCCGCCCCTGGCTATAGCCAGAGTAGCCGGTGGGTTGCTACGCCATTGCGTGTAGAATAATATACATGTTGTGTCAACAAACTTCGCCAAAACATTGGTTTGCAAACGTGAGTGTGACATGATGTGACATCACAAACAGCGCATAGCTAGTAGCAATTACCACTATACGTCACTGTTCAATGCTAGAATTTGGTGTGGGGGCAAACAATCAAGCAGTCGCCCCGGGCATCACCAGGTCTCTGCACGCCACTGCATTAAGGTAGTACAAATTCGCACGGGTTCATAGAAAACACAAGTATAAACTGAAACGAAACTGTGAAAATAAAGGAGAAGCAAGGATAAACAGATTTAAATAAATTTAACTACGAAAGAACGAAACTACAAAACAAAAAAACGAACCATAATCTAAGCACGAGTTGTATCAAGGTACAGAACACTACGGGTAGCTATCTACGTCCAAAACACCCTGAAGTCCGCAAGTACACCACCACCAAAACAGAAGCCGTGTAGTGAAGACGATAAACTCACAGCTAAATACTTTGTATGTGCGCAAAAAGATAACACCGCAGTACACAGCCCGAATCACGTTAGTTCACAGCAAATCTTGGAAAACATGTTATAATAGCCATAGTTTGCATGTAAATAATTTTTCGGAAATACTTTTACCTTTGAAAAGTCTGCGCAACTTATATTTGGAAAAACTATTTTTCTTATCAAATTAACCAGGTATCCCACTGATAGTGTCCGGGCGTATTCAGAATGAGCAACCTAAACTGTTAATAAATTTACAAGCGAATAAACACACAAACAAAAAAATGAAACCAGATACATGTCCAACAAAAGTCAATAATCCAAGAATCAACTCAGTAGTGGCAGTTGGGAAAATCGTTATGAATTTGACAAAAGTGTAGGCTAAAGCAAACCAAATACAAAATTTGCTTTTATAGGTTTTATAGAGAGTGCTTCACCATTATAAAAAGAAAACATTATAGCGATTTTTCATATTCCCCCTACGGAGGGAAAACAATTATAGTAGCTCTGAAAACACTTTTTGATAGTGACTTTTGTATATGACTCACTAAATATTTACGGTACAGAGTCAAAAAGGTTACGTTGAGCGGGGATTTTGATATACTTTCTGAAAAAAAAAAATTATTAAAAATTATATATATGAAATGCATTTATATAAATCTTTACAGTTGAAATTTTTGATTCAATACTATTTTTATGTTTTTTTGTTTGTCTAATTTAGGTGGTTAACCGTTTTATGATTTGGAGTATTTGATAGGACATCAACTAATAAAACCAAGAAAAAATTAACTCATCGAATTGTTTGGGACTAAGCTGGTCTTTTGAGACCCCTTTAGAGACCGAGTATGTCACTGTATTGATAAAATGGTCCCAACTCATGAACTGTTGACAGTATGAAAACAACAAAAATATTTTGAAAGGGTTTTTGGACATACTTCCCGTCAAAATAACAAGTCAACTTTGCATTTGGAATTTTTGAGAAAATTTGGGTCTTTTGCTGTTGTATTCTTTGATTGTTCTTTTTACACTTTTCATTTTTTACAAATGTTCCCTACTTTCATTATATACTTTTATTAACGTCTCTTTGTCTGAGAAAAGAAGTTATCAGTGACGTTTTTCATGCAGAAAACGTTTTTACAACCTGCACTGTTTTCGCTACACATAAATTATTAAAAATCACTTTATATTTTGCAAATAGATTAAATCGGGTTTCCCTTATCATATATCACGGTGACGTCACACATGCACACAAATTACGTCATAAAATGCATTGTATAGTATCCCTTGAAACAACGACCAAAACTCACCAAAAAGGTGTTTCAGAGCCCTTGAAGGTTAACACAGTATGAATATTAACATGTCGAAATCGTAGGACTTTTATTCAGGTGGTATATTTTGAGTTTCTATGCCACTGTGAGAAAGCAAAAGAAAGTTTATTTACGTAGCAATATTTGCAAAACCACTTCGTGTTCAGCAATGTGATCCAAGCTTCCCTGAAGAAAAGACAAGGTTGGCAGCATCTGTAACGTAATTTACTAACCTCTTTGCCTTCTTCAGTCTTGTTGTTTGAAAAAAGCCATCTGGGTGACTTGGGTGCAACAAACAGAACAATCGCGTGAGGTAGGGTAAACAGAGCCACGGCAGTCTGAAGACATGCGGAAAAAGGTATGTTCGTAGGCTGGTTCTAACAAGCATTTGAACAAAACATTTCTATGTGAAAGTTAATCAACGCTCAACATCCGACAGTCTTTTGGAAGAGATTGCGACAACTTAAGTGCACTAGGGTCGATAGCGGAGGAGGAAGCGAGTTTGCCTTTGAGTGCAGAGTTTAATTAAGCCAAGTTTCTTCTTAGTAGATATGTATCAGAAAACCTTACAAATTAAACAAAAAAATCTGTACACATAGAACTTTATCAGTATCAAATTTCGGTCTCTTTGAACAAACGTTTCAACATCATCTGCTACATATAATATGCAGATATAATCTGGAAAGTCTTTTTATCAGTCAAACAAAAATTTAAGTGAAAATAAGCTAGCACAAAGGAAAATGATGAAACATGTTGGGAGACATATACCCTTTTCCGGAACAAGTTACTTTTACGAAAATTTCAATATCAGTCATTTAGACTTAACTGTACATTTTAAGAATAAATTTACGTACATAGACAGTTTGTTTCTCATTGCTTTTCAATGATTTTATTTTGATTTATATTTGAGGAGTATTTCAGAAGTGACAAAAAATGCTTTTAAAGACATCAATATACGTTCAGATTGCTTATACTTGCAGCCATTCTTATTCACAGTGAAAAATTGGGTATATTCTGTATTTTTTTATCTATATGCTAATCTCCAAGGCACCATACCTGTGATTGCCTAACAGACCGAACATTTAAAACTTAAGACAGAAAACATCAAAGCAATTTTTGTTATGCCGTTTTTCATTTCTGTATTATTTGATGTCTTGCAAAATAAGCTTCAAAACTGGAAAGTGACTGGACGGCCAGAGCTAGTAACAGCAGCAATGACTGTTCAATATGGAAATCAGAAAGAGTAATGAAGCTTAAGAAATGCTTGAATCTACTGAAGGTTTATACGCAAAGCTGGCAATAATTACTGTGCCCTAGCACTAATTTATTTGCTAACTTCCTTTTCATTTCCTTTATTTTCAACATGTAATAAAAAATTTCAACCTTGAACAAGGTCTGTAATATCTTGCGTTTATCGTTAAGTGAGAACTAATAGAGACATTTTACCTAAAAGATCATTGTTGCAACTCCACTGTGAGAAATATGACAGCCGTTGAACGCTTAAAATCAAGCACATCATGATATATTATAAAATTATTGAAAAGGAGTTGTCGTAACTCTTTTTAATAGTTACTAACAAATACTGAAATAAACTGATGGCAGACTTACAAGCGTGTTTGTGTATATTCACTACCAATTTGATTGTACGGCACAAATTATTTTTTGCATCGCCGATGCAAACTTATTTGCGATTAGAAAACAACTGTTCACAGAAGATACCAAAGAGGTTGCTATTTTGAACACAAAAGATACGAATCATTAATGATTTACATGTGAAAGGGTGGTAGAGTCTCGCTCTCTCATTCCAAACCTACCTTTCAAGGTGATGACCACCTTAGCAGGGAAAATGAAAAAAACAAAGTTGGGTTATTAACAAGTAAATAAAGTTTCACTCAAAAATTTTAATAACCTGCCAGTTAGAAACATTCGCAAATTCAAAAGGGCTGCCCAACAATAGCATTTCCAGAAGGGCACGCGACGTCCGGCACACCAAAAATAAAAAACCTTGGCATTTTTGCAAGGGAGTTGCAGAAGTTGCGAATGATTTTGATAATAATTGCAATGTTTATTCAAATCTGTGAAAGGAAGAGTGTTTCAAAATCTGTGGATGAAGAGGCGGAGCTTTCCTTCGGATTGCCACTACTCTTAATGAAGAACTTCCATGGCAAAAAAATGTTGTTTGAAAAGTTGGGCAATTTTATTAAGGGATGAAATATCGTGTACCTCTGTCATAAAATACACTGAACAGGATAATTGTGCATCTGAATATTTATCTCAATCATACACGTTGGTTCAATCGTAAATGTATTTCAAGTAAGTTACTTGCAATCCATGCCAGTTTCGCCATTGATACGCCAAACCAGACAAGGTCATGTAACCAGCAACATAGCCCATTTGAAAACCAAATCCAATCACTGTTCTCCACTGGCTTGATGTAATCTCGAGAACTGTTACAAAGGGTTAATAGTTATTACTGAAGTTCTTATTAAAGCCTGCAACAACGCTACAAATCTGAAGCAAAAAAGTTTTCATAAAAAGACAAAATGTCCGTAATGTCTAACGAAATTTGTTTATGATTTTCCACGTTGCTTTGGTTTCAGTCAATATTACGTTTGAAAGGTCTCAGGGTTCGTATGTAGAATATGTAGGACGCCTATATATATATAGCAGAATGATATATCAATAACAGTGGCGGATCCAGGAGGCGGTTTGGGGAAGCTGTCCCCAAACATCTGTGGTGCCCCGTTGAAGTGCGCCCCATTGATATAAATATACCCCTTTTTGGTGCTTATCGAAGTAGAAACAGAGATTTAAAAATACTCTAAACTGAACAACGCTTTTCACTGCGTTGAACTTCAGGATTTAGATGCGGCGCTTTTACCAAGTCTTTATTAGCGAATGGTATCAACAGTTTTATCCCTTTGTGATAATAATATTGCTCCGCTATTTGTTTCCCTCGTGACAACTGCCAAGCTTTACCCATGTAATCACAACAGCAATCAATTTCGCTGGCACAGTTGTCGAATTGCCGCTGAACTTTCCATTGGCCTGTTATTGGTGCAAGTTTGTTTGTTTAATGCATGGTGGCAGCATTAACGCAAAAGCAGTAGTGAAAATGGGAATGCATTAAGTAAAACCTATAACTGACATAAGATTGTAGAATCCTCCAATGCGAAAAAAAGAATTTCAGGGCTGTTGCCAGTGCAGTCCGTGAGTCTGCAGTGGGTCTGCATCGTAGTTTTGCAACATAAAGGTGAGTGGATGTGTTTCTTGTCGGAGCGAATGCCTCTGAATGAATCACAATGCAGCGTTTTACACGCTTTAGCAACAGTTACTGATGTCCAGGTGGTTTTGATCCTTTTGTTGCAGTTGCAAACCCGTAGACCAGCGGTTCCCAACCGTTTTTGAGAGCGACCGTAATCTCAGTTTGGTGAACATCTCTCGTCCCAAGCCTCGAACAGCGTATTTTACACTGCAGACAGACACAGACAAGCAATCAAGAGCGTGCAGAGGGGAGATGGTGCCCGGGGCGAAAACATGATTTTATGCCACCTACCAAATTCCAGTGATGTGCTCCAGTCATTTTGTCGAGTCAGAGTCAAAATCCCTTCGAGTCAGAGTCACCTAAAATTTTTTCGAGTCAGTGTCGAGTCATGACTTGGTCGAGTCGAGTCGGAGCGAGTCACAAGGACTGTCGGGTCACTTCGAGTCATTGGTTTGCAATCTAGAGTCAAATAAATTTCCACTTTTTCCTATGTCTTTTTTTGCTATGAAATGGCGCCCGATGAGGGCGGCTAGACAATGGTGTTAGACAAAAGTTAGACAATGGTGCTCAACGTGTTATAAAATGGCGCCCGATAAGTTAGAGAAGTGTAGCAGGTTTGTTACGCAATATGACTTTTATTATTTCAGTCTGCGTAACCTNACTATTCTTACGAACACTGTCTCTTATCTCGGTCAAGGGTGACAAGCATCCCAAGGATAATCATCACCTNGTACGCGTCTAACCGCGAAGGCTTAACTATTCTAACTCATACATCAATACTATGCAATGTGCAAGAGAGAGAGTGTAGTCTATTTCAGTTATTTTATTCAAAGAGTTAGCACTAAACAATAGTTCATCATTTACAGGGACAGAGTTTGCCTTTACATTTCAGAAAAGGTTCTCTGGTAAGACCTTTTCTAGGGAAGTCTTCCACCCACGGGATGGCCAAGACTGACTGAACTTTCTAAAATCAGGGCCTTAAATAACCAGCCGGGGGGAAGCCCCTATGTAGTCATTCACTTGCGGAAAGGAGATAACCTTTCCAGCTAAGTCCGGTTTGGTTCGGAGTCAATTCGGTTTGCTGAAATATTCTGTTATCTTCGGTCTTCACGAGTTATTTTATGTTGGAATAAAAAAGTCTACAACATAATAGTGCCATTGTTGTTTTAGCAAGTTTGATTGCAGGTTATTTATATCTAAGTTTTTTGAGAGGGCAGTTTGCATTTTACTTGTCTCTTTCACTCTCAGTCATTTCCACAACTCTAGCCCAACTTTGCAGCAAGTGTTGCAACCTGTGGGTTAGCGTTGCGTTGAATGTGCGATTCACCACAAGCGGGATGAGAGCAAAGGGCAACACCCACATATAAGTGGCACGAACAATCAATAAGATAGTGATCTCGTCGGTGATATCTATTGTTGCTTGCTGCCACAGTATGACGCTTTGCACACTTGCCGCTCGGGCTTTCCGATCGCAACACAAGAAATATACGTCCTTGTCTTTCAAATGCCCAATAAATGAAAATGACCAAAGATGAACATGTGTTTGGATTTAAATCTTGCGACATTCCAATATATTGATGGATTTGGGTGGTATCATTTTTGCTTAACCAGGATTCGATTGGAATTGATGATTTTCTTTGGAACTTCTTCGCAACTTCGGTTCAGTTTTGAGACTGCACGTTACTGCATTGATAAGAGTTTCTCAAATCCGTTGAGATTGTTATTTGTGTTTGTTTAAATGTTGAGTCTTGTCTATGACCAGCGAAACAAGTCCACTCCACTGTATTGTCTATCATGTCATCAAACTTACGGAATTGCTTGGACATTCATTGATGCAATTCCTTTCCTTGACTCACCATTGTTATACCATACGTATACTTAATAACATTTAGCACAGTTTATCATTTTTTGTATGTGTAGGCCAGTTCTAATGAGTCGTTTGTGTTGCATACTTCTTAGTCTTCTAGTTTGATATCTTAGACGCTATTGCTTAGCTTAACAGAGCTTCTCATTGCATTGCTGCTAACAGTGAATATTATGAAGTCTCCATAGTGTCAATTGTTATGATGTTCTGAGCCAATGGTAGAGAATAAGTCGACTTGATTTACTTTCCAAACTATTTAATTGTTTTTGAACCTTTGAGTTGGATTACATACGAGCGTTGCAACCAAAACTATGCGTCGCCTTGAGCCAACCAAAGAGCGAGTCAAACGGACGACCCTCAGCATAACAGCAATAGAGGTTCCCCATTCGACTAGATTCACTCTTCTAATACTGCTACGAATTCAACCATATATGTGGCGTAATCACGTCGCCACATAGGCTTAGGCTAATAACAGGGACAGTTGTCTTTTTTATTCGGAAACAAGATTTTTTATTCGGATTTGCATTATATTTTGCAATATAATTTTTGGATTGGATTTTAATTTGAAAAACTAAAATCACTTTACCGGTATCTGGAAAAGACTCAAAGTAGCAGTATGAGGGCGACTTCCATGATCACGATAAGCAAATACTACATTATACCCCGATAAGATGTCAATATATTGTGCCCTGCTGGCTCTCAGTGAAAAGCAAAGTCTTAGGTCTACTTCTGTGCAAGTAGGCACACTTGATCTTTAAAAGGTAGCACAGCACGACTAGAAAGTCAAAACATATAATTTGCGCCAATCTTGATCATCACTGAAGCAAAATATGCTCATTTCTTTGTGCGCAAACGAACTGGGTTTGTCCGTCAGAGGCTCAGAGATTTTGTAAAAATGACTCTGACTCGAATCTCGAGTCATTGCATATGACTCAAGTCGAGTCATCATCTTTCTCAACATGACTCAAGTCGAGTCCGGGTCGCCAAAAATCGTGACTCGAGTCGAGTTATTGACTCGAGTCGCGCTATCACTGCCAAATTCTAGTATTGAGGAATGTGAGAAATACAGGCAGAGCAAAACTACCTGCCCAGACCTTTGCCATGTGGAAAAGAATTGCGCCACAGAAACTTCACCTGAATTGAGAATCAAGAAGAGAAAAAACCTGTACGAGTCTCGTACCACGTTATGTAACAATAGCAAGGGACGTTAACGTTGTAAAACGTGCGTGCAAAGGCGCAGAGTTTTGCATGGGACTTTAGACGAGAAAAAGTGAAGTACGTTTCAGAAAGTACGCTGGCGCTCTGCTCACAAAAACAGTTCGCTTGCAAACGTATCGTACTTGGCGCCGAAAGATTTTTAACAGCTCTGAACAATGTTCTTTTTGACATACTTACTGTATTATTTTGATCTTTTTTATAACAATTGAAAGTGAAGAATCTATCACCAAATCGTCAGGCATGATATAGCGCTAAGACACAATTTGCATTGCCACTTAATGTTAGGCTAGTGGGGACCTAACTAGAAAACCACCTGGTTATATTAGGTACCCCGGGAACATGCAAATATAATTTTGATATTTCTATTCTATGAGTCTGGTTGTTTATTTATACGTTTTGTTTGTGTGTTAATGCATTTGCTTCCCGAATAAATGAATGGATGAAAAAAATGAATGAATAAAAATGAAACCATTCAGACAAGACAGCATCGAAACATGAAGTATTTTTTACCCATAAATCCATTTTTGAACAAGTGAGTTTAAGAGGCCTCAGTTTTTGTTCACTGTAATATCCGCTTTGTTCTGATTATGGCGTTTATAGTGAAATGATAATGAATTTACCATTGATAAAAACAAGGCATTTTGAAACTTTTCAATAATATGTCGCTGCCATACTCGCACCTTCCTTGCGAACCTTTCACACCTCCAAGTTTAAGAACCCAGGCTCTTAAGAGAATCGAGAGATATGACTACAAGTCACAAATTAAAAATAGGCTCGCAGGAATTGGCCAGCCTAAAAAGGGGGGAAGAGAGATAGGGTGTAAGTCCTTAAGATAGCAATGGCAGTGCTTCATCTCTGTCTCCGGTCACTTAACTTAGATTTGCATGCCACGCAGCCCATTAGATCCATGCAGTNCAGCCTTACAATACGAAGAAGGATCTAGTTACGGCATTTTAATAAAATTGAATTTTTGTAAAATTCACTTTGGGTGCCCCCTGACTTGGATGCCCTGGGCCGTCGCCCCATTGCCCACCCTCTGCACTGCCACTGTAAACAGTGACCTTGTGGTCCATTCACTGTGAAACAGTGTATTTTATTACAAACATAATCAATATGGCAATGCGATTGATGAAATTGAAGTTTCGCCTTGGATCACGTTGGCGCCGCCCATTTATTGACTCTTCGCGACCCGTCTTTGGGTTGCGACCCATACTTTGGAAACATTGCCACTCCGGCCATGAACAGACAATTTGACATGGTTAGCGAAATGTGCAACCGACAATGACATGCGTAGGTTATTGGTTAGCTCATATCGCTTAAATCACATAAATTAGAGCAGAAAAGCAATCTTCTGATGCAAATTTTGATTTTGCACTGGAAATTGTGGTATTGGCTGAGATTCGTGGTCTTGTATTGCTTATAGGCTGATTCTCATCTGTCCCTGCTGGCCTGGATAGAAGCAGATCCACCGCCAGAATAACACCAATGGGGTGGTTTTAGGATGGCTTGGGGGGATTCGCAATATACAGTGAATTGGAAAATGACTTTATTGTGGAGACTAGAACTGGGTTTGGACGGCTCAGCCCGCCTACGGCCCCGCTTCTATTAAAGAGTGTCACAACGCTTTTTTCATAACCTAGACTAGTGGGATGGGTGTTTATTTGGAAGTCAGCAGTCCAATGTCCAAACATGTGAAACGGCAGTTGAAATTCTACCTTTATTATTGGCGTTAAATGTATTTTAGGGTAATATGCTTTTAGGCCAAGTGTGAATCTATCATGCGATTATGAGATTGTTTTGCACAATAGCCAGCAGAACTAACTAAACTGATAGTAATGCCATAGCAATTGCCTTTCATTTTTTGTTTTTGAATTGTCGCTTCAGCAATAAACATGTTTTTCATGTACAACTGCACAAGCTTCGTCTGGAAACGTGAATTTCATTTAGCTAGTTATTAGACTTCTATCTTTGGACGTGAGTTGCCACTTGTAACTGTAAGAAGAACGCTTCTGCTTCTAAGCAGGTCGGTAATACGTTTCAAACATTGTTTTTTTCTGATCTCGCTACGGATAACCAAAACAGTGTCAAACACTAGCGCGCAGCATGCTATAGGCCCAATAGTATAGGGTATATCTTTTAAATAATGTTTTTGATATAGGAGAGTGTTTGGGACACCAACAGTGTTCTTAGTTACTGTGTAGCTTGTAAATAATGGGGCCCATCTTTTTAACCCACTTTAAAGTTTTGTGAATTAATGATATAAGGCGCATTTAAATTGTGGTGATTCCATGAAAGATTGCATATTTCGACCAACAAAAATAGCCGCTTTATTGGCCTACAAAAGTAACAACTTTTGTGTGAAACCCAACGATTGTTGCCAGACTACCTTGGGTATACAAAAGCGAAGAACTTTTTAGCATCCTCCTACTCTATATGACTTCCCCCCAAAACGTCTGGTCTAGATCCGCCACTGATCAATAATACCTTACACACCCGACACGTTTAGATTAGGGTATCAGAATACAGTTATGACGAACTCTGGTATGCGATGTTTTGGATACAAGTGATGTGAAAACTGTTGTTCAACCACACATTTTACAATAAGCAAAAAGACATGTATTTTAAGTTTGCCACCATAGTAATATGTTGTGATATTGTGCACGTCCGTAATGAAAAATTTGTATTTACCAACAATGATCAGGAGTAAATGCAAATACCAGCATCTACAAAAAAGTTTCTGAAGCTCATTACCTACAGTAAAAGTTTCAGTTTTAAGGTTTTTTTTCAAAGCTAAGAATTGTTCTTGCAAACTTTGACGCACGAGTTCATTCGGTGTTTCACAACACATTTTTTGTATGAACGTTTGTCATAAAGTTATTGATGTTCCAACATTACATTTTCAGCATTATAATGCAAGTAGCATTTTTGGCTGGTGAAGATGCGTGAAAATGACATTGAAGATTCTTAAATTTTAAGCGTTTCATTTCCGGCAGTTGAGTATGTTGAACATCATTTCAGTTAAATATAATTTTTTGCCAATGCCGTATGTGAAAAACGTTTGGTGCGTGCACGACACAGGTGGATGTGGATAACTATAGAACGAATAACAAAGCAGATTCTAATCAAACCTAACAGAGAAGCAAAGCCAAAAACATGGTGGTACACATCTCACGGCAAGTAAAAATAAATTTATAAACTTATTCAAAGGAAATTTTGAAATTTAAGGAGAACAAGCTGCTGTGAAATCCAACATAGTTTGCAATGAATTGATTGATAAATTTGCCAGACGGCACTTTTTCACAAAAATGTGGAGCATAGTTGACAAACGTGTGACAGAAGGTGTCCTATTAATAACTAAAACAGTGAGAATTAGGAGGAATTTAGTAATTTGAATGATCTCAAGAGATAAAGCATGCAAGAAACCGCTTTGTAACGAAATACTGTTTAAATTCGTGTTTTAAAGCAGTGGTATCCAACCTTTCCATATGCGTAGGCTTTTAGGTACATCAATTTTTCTGGTGCACCTTCAACTTCCGAATATTTTTTTTGAGAGCAAACAATATTTCGAAGGCCTAACGTGACGGAAAAAATGATTTTAATTAGTAATCGGCAAATTGAAATCGTCTTTGCTGTGCAACTGTTGCAATAGTCGACAATAAAATGTTGATAAACAGTTTTTTCATTTAAGAGTAGTCTAAACTCGGGGACCCTTACCTTACCTTCGCGAACTCAGGCTGCAAGCCAATATCATTGCGGTTTTATTGCGCCATGCAACGGTGATATCCCGAGTTACTCACTCGAGTTGATGTGTCACAAATTGGATTGATTTTGCAGTCAACTGTAGTGTTCTATAATATGGAGAGAGAGCACATGGCCGTCTGCCGAGTAAGTTAGAAAAGATGTGTGCTGGTACGGTTGACTGCAGCTGTACTTTACTGTTCCCAACAATGAAACTGCATATACTTTCTCAACCCGTGAACGTAGGGATTTTATCAGTGACAAAATCGCCAGCAATCAGGTTTATATGATTTCAGTGAGAAAAACAGTACCAGATATCATTTCATGAACAAGCCCATTGCCACAATGACTCAATCATGTTTATTATACAAAACTAATGAGATGAGTTTGTCAAAATGAATACCACATTTTGTACGTCGGGAATATAACTCATTATTTGAGTACTTCAGCGAGGTCTTAAATATACAAGAGCATTTCTAGAGCGTTTTTGAGAAAGCGTGACGCGACAGTTTATCGAACCATAGTTTATCGAACGACAATTCATCGAAAGACAGTTCATCGAACGACAGTTTATCGAACGACAATTCATCGAACCGACGCTTTATCGAACCGATAGTTTATCGAAAGACGGTTTATCGAACGACAATTCATCTAACCGACAGTTTATTGAACCGACAGTTCATCGAACCGACACTTTATCGAACCGACAGTTTATCGAACGACAATTCATCTAACCGACAGTTTATCGAACCGACAGTTTATCGAACCGACACTTTATCGAACCGACAGTTTATCGAACAACAGTTTATCGAATGACAGTTTATCGAACTGACAGTTTATCAAAACGACAGTTTATTGAATTTTTTAAAACTAAATCCCAGCATTTAAAAATGGACACATGCAATGCGTTCAACGAATTTTTTTATACCCAGCAAAAGCGTTTGAAATGCACCCATGCAAAGAGTTTATCGAATTTTATTAAACCCAATAACAGCGTTTTAAATGCACACACACAATTATTTTATCGATATTTGCTGAACCCAATATCACCAGCCTTTTAAATCACCTATACAATGAGTTCAACAAATTCTATTGAACCCAATACAAGCGTTTTAAAATGCACACGTACATTAAGTTTATTGATTTTTGTTGAACTCAATACAAGCGTTTTAAATGCACACATAAATGCGTTTACTTAAGTTTATCAAACCAGGCGTGTAGCCAGGAGGGAAATGGGGGCAATTGCCCCACCAATTGAAAAAGATGAGCCAAAATTTTTCTGGTTACTGAAGCTTTTGATATATAAACCAAAGAAATACTTCAGTGCAAATCAACGTAACTGTTAAGAAACCTATCCTACTTCAGTTTTTAGTCGAACCTGATCAAAACAGTATGGTTTACTAATTGGTCAAACGTTGTGTACAGTGTACTGTAAATGCTGGAGTACTCATATCATGGCTGAAGTTTATTTAAGGCAGTGGTTCCCAACCGGGGAGGAATTCCCCCCCAGGGAGGAATTTCATGAGTTCAGGGGAGGAATTTCCACTTTGCAGTTAAGTTACCTATTCA
>JGI24022J15233_10002171_pt1 | contig 17945 bp, 10 predicted proteins | sample Ectturendosymbi2_FD_15233 | JGI IMG/M metagenome (IMG submission 15233) | reverse complement strand
TAACGGTTGGCGCCCAGGGCCAGGCAAAGTGGGCCAAGGTGGCCTAAAAGTCCTCCACTTATGATGTCACTCACAAAAAACCCGCACCCCCCAAGCAAAAAATTTTTTTCGAGTGCAATCTACTAGACTGACCGATCCGTTTGAGCCATTGAACAGCTCTCTAGCGCAATCGGCGGAGGAGCTAAGGCGTTGGTAAGGCAATCGAAAACTGCTGTTTTTTTTGCGAAAATCGCCAAAACCACCCAGACGCCAAGGTGTTAAATAGAAAACATCACAGTAGGTTGCCATGCTCAAGATGAGTTGTGTTATAAATATATAATGTCTGGAATATAATGATAAATGTAGTATTTAGGCATTTTTAAATTTGGGCTGCCATGTGAAGTAGCGGTATTCCCATACAAACCTTGACAAATTCATTCTCACTTATTTTCATTATTTCGTTTGTTTTTACTTGCATGGCCTCATACTCTTTTGCCAATCAGCTAAATTTCAGCATACTGTATTTTTCGGGCTATGAGACTTCAAAGTCTTTAATTTTCTCAAAATTGACAGTGTGCCTGATGTGTTGATGAAGTGACCTGATGGATTGTTGGAGCATTATGGATTGTTGGAGCATTATGGCTACATTGGTTAGGTGCTTCAAAAAGAAAGCACTTGTTGTGACCAACATCATAATTAAGGCTAACCTGAAGGGCTGGATGAACGAGAAGATAGGCGAGTGGCTGAGAGAAGTTTACATCAAGAGACCGAATTGCTTTTTCCACAAAACTCTGTTCCTGTTGATCTGTAACTTCGTGCATGGAAGATTAATGTGCCTTTTAATCCGGCACGCCTTATATTCTGCAATATACAGTATATCTTGTTCTGAAATCTGTTTGTTCTTACTTTTCCATTGGCACTTCTTAAACTGTACCTGAACCTTTGAGGGACATGCTGTATATGTGCAAGACAGTGACACATGATTTTCCATGCATGTCACATTCGGTAGCAGCATCTACATGCATAGCAGTATTAGCTGTCTAGGGCATTGGATTGTTTCCTGTCTTGTTCAACAAATGTTGTAGAAATTTGGTTATTTCTGCATTGAAATTAAAAATACCAAGTCAAATTAAACTAAGAAAAGTGAAATACACTGAAAATTGTTTTTTTAAGCTCTTCATGTAGTGGTAAAAATGTCATGTCCATATGGCAAATATCTCTACAAAGCATATAATTCTCATTATGAGCATCCTTGGATTGAATGTGATGGCTGTGACGCTAGCACGCTAACAAGTAGCAAGTGTAGTGAGTGGAAAGTGATTTTCCAAATGGCCAACTTGTCGGTGCTTTAAATGCCATCTGCTTAATTCAGAAAAAAACTAGTAGTTGTCCTGTTTATAAAAATGCCACTAGTACACCAACCTTGCTCTGCAACGACAGGAAGCAATGCTTAGATGAAGGTCTCAACAGAAATTTCTTGATGTTTTAAATGGCCAAATATATCAAGTAATACTTTGTGAAGCATTATACATAAGCCTTTCTGTACGCTTGTGTTCTTTTATCATGCATGATAATATCGTCCATATCGTGGACCATGACTGTGTCTGTGACAAATATGTAAATGATATAAAAAGATAATTTTCTTATGTGCTTGGCTGAGAGACATTGTTCATATCATAGAAGTTACTTGAAAGAACACAAGGATACAAAAATATATACATATGCACAAAGCATCACATAGTAGCCTGTGTTCATGTTAGTTGGTGCATGGAGTCAATGCTGAATAGGAACAAACAGATAAATGCCCTGAACTATTGCATTCTATCATCGTCATACATAAGTATTACATAATGAGAGAAAAATGTTGATCTGTCAATCTATCAGAGAGTTGAAATGAATAGATATTTAAAATAGTTGGATGAAGTGGTCCGTCATTAAACAAAAGCATAGTTTCTAATCAAGGCACCAATTGTCCTGACCAGTTAACTTAATGTGAACACTTACAAGTTTAATAACAGGCTTGACATGAATGGGCCTGATTTTTGCTGATGATAAATTTGTGTGTTTGGTTGTAGCATTGTTGAGGGCACTCCATTGGCATGGTGTCACATGCATGCATCATGATGATGCAATAGTCTTTAACACCTCAATACATAGTATGTTGTGATGATGCTGCTGACCACTGAAATTGTTTTTACTTGCAAAAACACGATCGGTGTACTTTTTCTCCCTAAAAATAGAACAGAATGTTATACCAGTTGTCTACCTGAATAACATAGGTCAATTGTGGGCGAACTGCGGCTTGTGCACCACAAGAAGCTCGCCAACATGTTTCGCATAGCCCTTCTAGCTGAATAGCAATATCTCAAATTGATAGCAAGTTGTCGTCTCATACTCAATGTTTGTTTCATTTATCAATTTTGTTTACACTAATTTGTAAGGTTAGTTGCCGAGGATTCTATATGATTTGATAACAAAAACAGTGAATCTAATGCTCAAGCTAGGCTACTTAAGTTTCCAGAACAAATCAAAATTTTTCAAAGAGATATTTTCAAAAATATTCTGTCTATTTCCCAGTGTCAGAATGAGAACGAAGGCTTTTTTTGAAGAAGCAGTTGCAGATCACAGAGTGAAAGAATACCAAAATATATTGCAAGACTACTGGAGGAGTTCCAAGCCAGATTTGACAATTTGCAGGAATAAAAACCATGCTTTGTATTCCTTGTAAATCCATTCATCGTTAATGTAGTTGGTGATGGCTGTTCAGTTCACTGTTTGTCACAAACTTGTCTGTTGCATAAATGAAACTGACAGAAATGCAAGCAGATCTGGCTCAAAGATTTCAGTAAATGCTCCTCTGGAATTGAGTTTTAGTGACAGGTTGCAGTCCAAGAACTTAAAAGACCATTGTATCACTCATTTCTGTATTTAGAACGACATTATTGCTGTGAATTTTTATTCTCTGTAATGAAGTTCATAACGTCAAAACATTGTGCAACCCTAACAAATGAATACTTGTAAGAATTAACTTGCACATGCATTGTCCAGACTCAGACACTAGCAAATCAAACAAAAACCTAGTATTGGTAAATAATGTGTTTAATGTGTTTCAAATACTGTAGGTCAATCTATGCAAAACTTGCATTCTCTACCATACTGCATTTGTATTGAAACTGCAAACTGATTTTGCAGCTCGCTGGTGATTGTGGTTTTCTGCAAATGACTTCTATTGAACAAGTTCGCCCACCCTTGGCATAGGTGTTTGCTGAACAAGTCAAACATCTTGGTGTATTACCTAATGCCTCATTAAATGATGATAATGACATTCACAGACAGGTGAAAACTTTCTTGTGCTGCAAATCAACTTCAAGACACATTTGCCCAGAGCTTCACTGCAGTAAAAACATCCTCTTCATGCTTATTGCATGCTAATCTATGTACATTGTACATAGTCTGGTAGTCTGTGCCTCCAAGCTATATTCAACAGTGCATATCATACTTTGCATTACATCCCCAAGGAATGAAAGTGTTTGCCCACATCATATTTCATCAACATTTCATGCCTTGATTGGAAACAATGTGATTTTGTTTAACAGTGTGCTTCTCTAGCCAAATTTGTTTATTTGCTCATTTCAATTGTCTGATGCCTTCTACAAATCTCCATTTTCTCCCATTATGCAAAGCTTCTGCATGACAATGGCTGAATGCAATAGTATTGGTGCATTGCTTCAGTGCTTGTTCATGGCCATTACTGTGTTTACCTGGCACATTTCATTATGGATTAGCTTTGATTGTGACTTTTTTTGCTAAATCATTATTCAAGATTGTGGCGTTTAGTGAGGCTCTGCTTGCAAGGTGGTCCAGAACTGGAGAAGCCACCACAATGGATCATGGCAGATGTGCAGGTAGATGCAAGGTGGTTGTGCCCAGGTCTAGATATCCCTGGTTGCGGTCAGAGTTGACCACAAATTTTCAGACGGCAACAATTGAAAAAGTCACAATTACTAACTTCCCTGTAAATAAAGAGCATCCTTAGGTTCTTACAATAATCATCTTGTTAACCTGATTAAGTTAGCAACAAGCATCAATTACTTGTGTTCTTGCTGAAAATCAACATTTGTTTTGTTTTCTTCATAGCTGTGATGTCATGCGCACATGAAAAACAGTGGTCATTATTTGATGCATACATGTAATGTCTTTAGTATCAAATATCTTGCAAATACTTTGAAGTAAACTAAAAGAAAAAATACAGCTGTATGAGGTATTAAAATTATATTCATAAGATAGAAATTTATTGATTGGAAGTTGTTTAGAAAGGGAAATCACCTGTTAAAAACAAAGCATTGTCAAATAATTAAAAATGTAGGTTCACTTCAAGATTTTGAGGAATTAGTTGACTGCACTCTGCTTTCTTCACTTTGCAATGGGTTGCACACATCTGTTTTCAAGTAACCAGTCTCCACCAAAGGAGTAAAGTTGAATCAATGAGCAAATTTTTTGAAATAGGAAATTAATTTCATCAAACTCCACATATCCTCAGTCCTGAAATGTGAAAAGTCTTAATGTTTCTGAACAATTTTGTGTGTATGGTATTCCTGCTCAGAAACTACACTAAGGAAAAAAATCCTTTCTCAGCACAGAATCAGACACTAAGATCTTACAGAGTATATAGTAGGCATCATCAGCTCTTATTCAAATAAAATGCTCCGAAACTAATGCCTATATTACATATCACCTTGTCGAGGGAGTAGGGTTACCTATGCTGAGCAAGATGGATGGAAACATTGTATCAAAGCTAAGGGCTGCAGAAATTAACAAATGTAGATGTGAGTAAAAACAAAAAATGTTTTAGTGAAGATGAGAGTACACCAAAAATTTAATAGAAATAAACTGCATTGTAAGTTTTAATGCAGCTTTTATAGTTTAATCAGGTAGTTAGTTTCCATATAACTTGGTGCTAGCGTCATTTAGCAATCATACTACAGGAACTGATGAAAAATGAAGGATAAGCCAATAGTAGCATTTCATTGTATTTGTTATTTCAGTAAGCATACATAAATGCATTAAAGAAAACCAGCTGCTGTATACTTTTGGTAAATATGGGAATGTCTGAGTAGTAGACAAATGGGACGTCATTTGATGAATATTCAACAGTTACAGAAAATAATGAACTTCCTTTTCAAAAAACTGGGTAAAACCAGGATTTGAACACAGATAGCAAGCGAGGTTTTGAGTGGAAATGCATTATAGACACTGATTTTTATTACATGCAAAACTTATTCATTAAACAAAACTCAATATCACATTACGAAATGTTAGAATGTGTGAATGCACAGTATGAGATAGCTCTGTGTTGAGTTCATAGTTGTGGAAATCCTGTTTCTTCTCACAGTCAAGTTTTTGCTTCTTGGGTTGCAGAGACGTAACTGATGTACATTGCAAATATATAAATTTCCCTTCATTCGTACTTAATGAAGGTGTTATCCATGTAAATTCAAAGCAAACACAAGGCTCTATAACCACACTTAGGCCAATTCAGTGTCATTTGGAGAGTAAGTTACTCTTTGATATGGAAGTTAAACAGGATTGCAAAACTTTTTTTTTTCATTATTTTAACCAGGGTTGCAGAGTCAGAGGTAAAATACTTGACTCCAACTCCAACTTTTCCAAAATTTGCAGTTCCAACTCCTTAGCATAACTTGAATGAAGTTTGGCTGTCAAGAATTTTCTAGCAACCAATGAAAATCATGGTGCTCAGCAAGAATTCTCTGTTTCAATAAAAATTTCAAAAGAAATTGTACCATTTCATCAGGCACCACTTAGGATTCCTAACTTAGGAGTGCAATATAGAAAATGATTCAATTGAACTTCCAAAGTTGAATAAAAAAAAATACAAGTCCGACTTTAGTGTTCTTAGGAATCTGACTCCGACTCCACCCAAAAATCTTCCAATCCGAAACCCTGATTTTAAGAGCATGAAAAGCGTTTTGTTTCGTTCGCTCTTTCATATGTAGAAAAACTGTAATCTAGTATTCTTCTAAAAATGAGAACTTCATCGTTCATTTATAACTTTGTTAGTACACCAACTTGGTGCTTTACTACAGGTAAAATTAAGTCTTTATCTGAAATGGTTGTTTTTTTTTCAGAACACAGATTTAATCTTAGCAAGTTTAAGTCTAATTTGCAAAAATGCCAAGAAGCGTTGCAAGTAGCGATGATGGTAGTGTGGGTCGTGTCCAGGCCTGTTGCAACTCTGCCAAGCAGAAATGGTCAGACTTCCTCATATTCTTGTGGAATCCCACAGACAAAACCGTCTTGGGAAGAGGTGGAAAGAGCTGGGGTAAGTATGCTGAATTGCTTATGGGTGGCAAAGCTGTTTTTCGCTTTCTTCACAATCTTATACCACTGCCTATTCAGTGTGTATAACAGTGGGCTGCTGAATGCCAAACTTTTTGTCAGGACAGCATCCTGAAATCATTGCTTTTTCAGGGCAAAATGCAGGCATGCAATACAAATGTAGGGGTTAAAAGTGATTTCCAGGAAGAAACAGCCTCATACACTTGCATTGCCCCAGCGTTGCTCAACCAGTGGGTGGGTCTTAGTGCAGTTTTCAAATGGACCACAGAGATAGGTAAAAAAGACCTAGGAATAGAGACCTGTACATCTAATACAGTATATCACACCGTGTTATGATCTCTACAGTGTAGCTCCATCAAAAACATTGAATTCGTTCTGCTGTCTCCTCAATAGTTCAACTAAACAAATGCACCTGATGTGTGCATATTTCTTAAGGTATCCAAGAATTTTAATAAACCAGTTGATTGTGTACAGCAGCAAGCTCTTCACTGAATTGCATGATGGGACTCAATTGGTACTGTTACTTCAGAATAATGTGCGTTAATGGGGAGAATTGGGTGTGTTGTATTACTTCCATACAAGATTTGAAATTAAAATGTATATATTCAAGAATTATTTATCTTTAGAGGAAAATCTGAAATGTTTATGTTTGTTACCTATCATGTCCATAATTAAGATCATTCAGGGAGATGCTAACTTCGCAGTTTTCATTCTCTGAATCAGATGGCATTTTGCAATTGTAGCCGTGGAGATTTTTTCACTGTTCTGACAAGACTTGTACAGGCTTATCTTCGATTGCGCCTGGCACAAATTTATCAATTCTGAACTTACCACCGAGTGTAGCGTGCTAAGTTGGTTGACAGGTGATGGTTTTCCTGCCACCATTGTTACGTTGTCCACGCTTGATTTGTATCTGTGGGGAAAAATGAAAAACAAAGTTAATTATTGAGAGTGAAGTTTCTTAATTATTCTTGAACGATACAGTTGTGCATGCAACTCATTCTAAAATGCATTGAATGCTACAACATTGCAAGCTACCGATCCCAACGTGTACTCTGCAAATGTGTGTATCTTTCCCATCTTGATTTGTGTTCGCCAGAATCAGGTTAATCGTGTATCGACTTAGACAAGTCACAAAAACGGCAAACTTTGTGGGTCGCAGTCTGTCTTTCACCTTTGTGTTCAACCCAGCCGGGAAACCCTCGACCGCGACAATTTCCGCGAAACATAAGGGTGCGTGTGCGATACAAGTGCTTGCGTTTCAGCATCAAGACACAAGGGTGATCGCAATTGTATGTTTCATTGCGCACTTGCGCTTAGCGTCGCCCGTTAGTTCTGTGTTAACGAAAAATGTGTGTGTCGTGATCATGAAATGGCCGGCTGTGCTTTTTTGCTATTCAGCCCATCTCTTGATCGTGAAAAATATCGACATGCGGAAAAAGTCAGACGCACGAAAAACTCGGCAGTGACGTCACACAACTAAACATATGACGTATTGAGCGCTGTGGGTGTGATATGGTACACGCTTCGAATAAATGGAATCCAGAACAAGCTAGTGCTTACCTGAAGTGGACAAGCTCCCAAAAGGCTGTTCGAAACGCAGCAAGCGCACATTCTTGACCTGTTTTTATCAGAAACGTTTCACTTGAAAGTAGTCTGTTACATTTTTGTGTATTTAGTTGGTACCTGAAAACGTAGAACGTCTTATGTTGAATGCATAGTTGCAATTGTGTTATATATTTCAGGCACGAAGGCTCAAACTGCTCATTTTACCTTCGTAAAAGTATTCACTCATGTTTCTAAGTAATCACATGCGACAAGCAGTTCGTTCACGTCCTTCCTAAGCAAACTGCCCACCTGCTACTTCCTTACAATTGGCAGAATAAACCAACTGGTTCATCCAAAACGTTTTCAATCATTTCCTAGATTTTTCTCTGGCGTTGTTGTTGCTTTGGAATTCAATGAGTTTTACTACAGTTGGCAAAGAAGGGTGTGTGCTTCAGTGTTAACCCAGACCAACCGATGGTGGTCCAGCAAGGAAGGGGAAAGTATCTCTGCTTGAATGGAGAGTGCACTGACTGGAGGTGATCCATCCACCCGGTGCTAAGCTAGTGGGGTTTAGACGCTGAAAGCGTCATGGAACACCTGGTTATTTGAGAACATTTTATCACCACACAGTGATGTCCGACAAACTCCACTCTTTTGTCGCGTCACGGAATGAAAACAACTGCAGATGACGTCTCCGCAATCAACTTCCGCTCAATGGTGTGACGCTCGCGACGGTAACTCGCTCCTCGGCCTCCGCGCACCTCGCTGACATATCACCGAGGCGGTGCGGTATCGTGAGGTGGGAGGGAATCGCGGTTATGTCGCCAGCAGTTATCGTTAAACCAGTTCCATGAACTTTCACTACTGCCCTGAGTGACGCTGCGCAAGGAAGAGTTTTTCCATATGTTCAACTGATTATAACACCAGGTTTAGACTGATACTTGAAACCACCAAATAGAGGAAATATCGACCGCAGGTGCGTTTGCTGCGTCAATACCTCCATTGTTGCGTTTCCAAGTTAACAACGCATTGCGAGCAACGTCGGTGTGGATTGTTTTCCACCACATTCGGCTGGTTAAGCTCAATTTTTACCGTAAATGCATTGGATTTTTGCACAGAAGTTTGTTTTACACCCTATGGCTTCTTTCTTTAACTTCCCTAGCACACCAGTCACCGTGCCTGCAGAAGAGATGGACACCAAACTGCTTGTGCTGCAGCATTAAATAACTGATGATGGAAAACCTTTTTGTAGACTGTTGCACTTTCGTTTTTTTGTAATAATTTTAAAAAGTTGAAGCAATGAAATCTCTGGGATTGTTCTGTGAAATGTCAGCCACAGCAGTGTCTTACACGTCTGCACAGCCTGCTGTTATATTTTCACGGCGATGATAACCTCACCTGCCCCTGAGAAAATTTCAACATTGCTACCACGTTGTCGTTGCGTCCCTCTCCTGCAGGGTTATGCGGCTCTCCCGTCAAGTGCGCGGCCGTGTATTTTTGTGTATTGCTTTGGAGTCGCAACCTGGTGGGAAGGGCTGCTACAGTAACTCACACGGTCACTCATTATTCTGCGGCTTTTCTGCCCCCACTTCTTAAACCATCAACGAGAAGGAAGCCCATTCCAGTGCTTGCAATTCCTTGATTGGACGGATAGACTATTCTGACTTGGGTCTCATCTTAAGTCCGCGTCACTTTTAAACCACAAAAGAACATACACATTTTGTATTTAAAGTTTTATCAAACACACGCACCGCAGAAGTAAATGCAGCCGCGCACTCAGCCGAAAGTTTATGAAACTTGCAACATAGTATGCCATTACATTAATAATGGTTTGAAAACTATTCGCTATTTGTTAAAGTGTCTAAGACTTGTAAGTTCGACGAAAACTGGCGACTGTTCAGTCGTTTAAAAGTTTTCTCTAATTTCTTACCGATTGCATTGCGCTGCTCCCACAAATCACAACTTATCCTGGCCTCACCCGCTTGCGCGTATCCCCATCACTCGACGTTCTGTTTAAACCAGCGGAGCGTCTTGAACAGGTTTATCATCCTTGCTCGCTTTCTGAGCTCAGTCTGCCTTCCGGCGAACGAAAGACAACATCTTGTTAAATCGCCCAATTCGCTTGGCGTTGCATCCACGACCGTGCCTTCTCTTTACACCAGAAACGCTTAAAGAGCGCTTTGACTTGGTTCTGGGTTGTGAAGTCAGTTGCCGGGCACGTGCCAGTGACTTTGCTTACCCGGTAATTTCATGGACGATTAATTGCTGGGTCCAGGGCGACTTCGCGCTTCGACAACGCTTAAATAGTAGGTTGCAAAGATGTTAGATCACCTCAGCCAGAGTCCGCAGTGCCTCAGCGTGATCATTGTCCCAAAATGTCAATGCAAGAAAATCGCCAACTGCCTGCCAATGTATCGTTTCTTTTTGACATTTTGTTGACCTGTGGATGTGTGCGATCATAGAAATTAGTGATTTGAGACGCAGACAGTGTAGAGCCAGGCAACTTTGTGCGAGGATTCAGAATCAGCTGGTTATTATTAGCGAGGCTTACTTGTAGTTCTTGCTAGCAAGGTTCCTTACACCGGGTATGTCCTCATCGATTCCGGGAGATTTGAAGGCTGCAGTTGTCTCGAAGTTTTGTTAATTTGTGAGTTGGAAGCCTGTCTTTGAAATTATTTTTTCCTGTAAATTTGAAGTCATGTACGTAATGTCGCTTAAATCAACCCTAAGTTTCACCAAAATTGCAATGAGAGCATACCTTGCGTTTGTGACTTCACATAACCACCCAGTGTTTGCAGATGTGGCTTAACACTAAGTTTTAATCCTTCGTCATTTAACATCCAAAGTTTCATTTGTGCTAACGAGGTTTTGATCCCCGGCAAATCGGGCATTTGCAGAGAACTAAGTCTTTTGTTACCTCTACTGGCATAGGTGTAGAGGCAGGCAAATTTTCGGGGAGCGAGAGTGCCATTTTGCCCGGATTTTCGACAAGTCAAAAACTTATGGGGATGCGCTTGCATCCCGCCTCTTCCACCACTGTGTGCTGAGCAGGGCTCTGAAATGGGTCTTGCAGATACGTCGGTGACCCTTTTATGGCTCAAGCTGAAGTTTTCTCCACAAACTACACCTCAAACTAATTAATTTTAACCTGCTTGTTTTCTCTACCGGGCCTCCCTACGTCCTGTCACTTAGGCTTACGTTGCTTTATTATGTCGAAGCTTCTTTTTCATCTCCCCCCGACGCTCACAAACTAACCTCTCACGACCGCGACTTGACGCAAAAGTTTCTGTCCCTGAAGTTAATACCCGTGGGCCTTCTCGCTTCCTGCATTTTTCGGTCTGGACCGTTTGTCTTCGTCTCCCCTTTATCCTTTTGTTAAGCACTAATGTGCATAAGTGCTGTGAAAAACCCGGACTCATCCAGCAGCTGCATGATTGTCCAACCAGCGCTTGCCCTTCTCGCTCATTGCAATGACATTATTACTTGCATAAAATCGTTTTGCATTATGTGGCAAAGCATCGCGTTTCACCGACGCATCCTCGACGCACTGTGCAGGGAACGAAAGGATTTATCGTCGGCCCGAGACGAAAATTGCGTTTAGTTAGCTCTTAATGGAAAAATACCGAGCAGCGGAGTGTGCCGTCCTGGTGACCTGCCATTTCGACCATGACAAAAGGTCATAAAGCAGCTTAGCAAAAGAATTTGCGCTCAGGGCGTTTTTATTTCCCTTGCCTTGCCAGAAACGACCGGTCACAGCAGCGTTCGATAAATCGGTGAAGACGACAGAGAGGAGAGACGCCCGGTGCTTGTGGGTACTTTCTTTCTCCGCCGTAGACGAGGAAGTTGGTTCCGCGTTCTTGAAAGAGATGCGCTCGCGGAAGCTTACGTAACGCACGCAGCCTTTGTGACGTGCAATGGCGGTTTTGCCGCTCCTCTTCAAAAAAAAAAATTACGTTGGTTGTTGTGGAGCAAAAATATTTAGTTTCAATATGTTTGGCTTTCAGCTTACAGTTGAAGACAGGGGAAAGGTTTTTTTCCAGTTCGCTCTCAAATGACCTAAAACTGCTTCCAGATCGAATAGTCTTCATCCGAAAAGCTCCTCTCGAGACTCTTTATTTGTGGAATTAAGATATTTTTAAGCGATTTCACGTTCTTGCATTGTGCAGATCAGTCGTTTTCCATATAATCTGCAGTATTACAACCCTAGACGAGAGAAGCTAGTTTGCGTCAGGTTTCAAATCCAGCTTAAAATCCTCGCATTTCGACGACGTTCGCTGCGAAGTGAAGCGTGTGGTTTTGCAGACTGCGCATGGCCGGGCAGCCCACCGACCCATGACCACGCAGCCGGGCAACTGAATGCTTCATCAGTAAGAAAATCACCGGGAGCCGTTAAACGGCAGAAATAACGACGAGCGCGCTTATAAAGAATGTCTCGATCCTGGGGAATCAGTTACACGGCATTGTGGGTGCAGCGCCTTCATGCAGTTTGTTCAACGAATATTTAGAAACTGCTGCCGACACAAGAGATTCAGGTCTTGGCCAGAGTGAGCGAGTGAGTTGGTATGGTAGATTGTAGACAGTAGCAGTAAAGGATAGCGAATTATTTTGAGTGCCATTGGAGCATTTTGAAGCGAACACAGATTGTGCGTCGTTGATTGTATCCGAACCCAAAACTGTAGACTTTCAAAAGTACGTCCGGCGCGCCCACAAATGCGAACAGAAGTACACAGAGTCTAGCAGAGTTGAAAAGCTAAGCGGTTGATATTTTGACTTCGGGCACATAGAAACACACGTTACGACCATTCAAACAGAATCACGAAACACGTGAACTTCTGTTAATTTTGCTCGCTGTTGTTAGAACTTCGCCGCGTGGACTGGCAATAGCTGGGAAAGTAAACCACGCAGTAGAAATAAGAAGACCGCCTCCGGGGGTTGTCGTGGCCTTCGCGTGGCTCACGACATAAAATTATCTCTGTCGGGTCTCGAGTCGTTTCAACGTTACTCATACTTGGCAGCTCTGGCTAGCTCTGTTTCAGCAACGCTTGTAATTAAACAGCAGTCCCGACAGCCTATCTGTTCCTACCTCCGGCCGCTTACTGTCTACCTGGGAGCATAGTTTGATAGAAGCACACCTTCACCTCCTCTAGCAATGGCGTCTGTCATTTGACATGGCGCGCAGTGAACGGATCTGTGTACTACGTTGTAAACCTTCGGTGGGGAAGTCTTAAAAAATCCTGAAAAAAACGTTTCCATCAATAGCTGTTTTGATCTTAAAACTGGTACGTGACAGTAAGAGGCCATTTACGTAACGCACGTGGGTGGTACAAAAGCGAAGGTAAACATCGGAAAGATCCCGGTGGTTTTATTGCCTCGTGATCAATTGACAGTGGTTAGATCTTTCGGAGTTGTTCGTTGATTTACTGAACTGCACTCCTATCCTTTTCTTCAGGAAACCTTTGTTGTGAAAATTACTCGTTAAAGGGGGTCGGTCGGGATCAGAAGAATCCGACGCTTCAGTGGTTTCACTCTTCCATTGCTGCGCACTTTAGCCAAGGAATGAACCGCTCTGGCATCGCTCTACGCTGTTTTTTTTTCTCTGTTTCATGCTTATGCGGTAATAAAGGATATTGTGCGGTAATAAAGGATCTTTGTCTTCCTAAAGCAGTCGCAGTTAGTGCCCAGTGTAATTGCCAGACAGCAAACTGCTTAACCAAGGATGGGAGAGAAAAAGAAGGAATCTCGTTGGCAGGCCATTCGTCGCAACCTCATCGACTTTCGCTATTTCATGCTTAATGTCGAAGAGGGAACCGTGCTGGGCAGAGATGCAAACAGTTGGGGTAATTGCAGTTTGCTGCTTGAAAAAAAGTAACGCATTTTTGTGCTCATTGTTGGTTGCGCCCTTCGTCGGCCAGCCGGAATCGCACGTCACGCACTGCTGGTCTGTTAAGTCATACTGAACGGACCGATGGAACGCGGAGGGCACTCGTTGGCCGTTTTTTTGGACTCCGTTTTGTGCGGACGCATTTGTGGGGCGATAAGCGCTAATACGCCATGAAACGTAAGCGTCTGTCGTAATTCATAACGTCGTGTTCTGGCAGATAAGAGTTGACAAAGCTAGCAACATCTGGACCTATTGCCCGTGGTTTGTGTGAAGAATTGCTTCGATTGATTTAATTGCATTCTGTTCACAAATTTGTACGTAGTAGTATCGCAAGGAAACACTGTCTGTGGAAAGAAATCCTTTCTCGGCACAGAATCAGACACTAAGACCTTACAGAGTATATATTTCGCCTACAAATCGGCATCATCAGCTCTTATTCAAATATAATCGCTAAGTTTGATACTATCAAGACTTTTTGATAGCGCTGTGAATTATGACCTCGCTTCATTACATTCCAGGTCGGATTTTGATTTTCTACCTCTTCTACTATGCCTTCCTCGCTGCCCTTTTCGCCATCTCCATCACGATCGTCTTGAACTCACTTGACCCTTACAAACCGTTCTTCCAAACCAGGCTTCAAACCCCAGGTAAGCGAGTGTTGACGATAGCTGTGGTCGGACGAATAGTTTTCTGCGTATACCCCGTACCAAGTCCACTGTACTTTTGTGTGGAGAAAAGTTGTGACGACGTCCGGTTTGATGACATCATGGCCAGGGTTGCGGAGTCGGAGGTAAAATATCCGACTCGAGCTTTCCAAAATTTCCGACTCCGACTCCTTAACATAACGTGAATGAAGTTTGGCTGTCAGTAATTGTGTAGCAGCTAGCAATCAATGGAAATCGTAGTGCACAGCAAGAATTCTCTGTTTCAATAAAAGTTTCAAAAGATACTGTACCATTTCGTTGAATTCCCAACTTACTTAGGAGACTTAGGAGTGTGATGTAAAAAATGACTCAATTGAACTTCACTGGTCGTAGTCGGACAAAAAAATCCGACACCGTCTTCTAGTGTTGTGAGGAATCCGACGCCACCCAAAAGCCTCCGACTCCTTGGGACACCGCCTTCGCAACCCTGATCGTTAGTGCATGACGTCATGGCTATGCTGCGTTCCGCACAAGCTAAACTGTCCAAGACTGGACGGTTTTACAGAGTTAGCTTCATTCTTACGAAAGGTTTCCCGCCTTGTTGATAAAGAAGAAAAACGTTTGTTCGATAGATTAGCAAAACGGGACTTTTTTGTGGGAAAAGAAAATGTAAGAACTGCGCCCCCTCCTTTTTAAATGTTTAAAGTGAAATCCGATGTTTAAAACGCAGAACCAAAACGTCAGACTGACTGACGTAATGCTGCGCGCAAAGGTTTTGTTTGTTCTTTGTTCTGTCCGGCGAGAGCATCTTCAATGCCACAGAGGGTTTTTGTCAAACACTGGTGAGGGTCACTGGTCTATATCACCAGGACAGCTGGGAATGTTCAGGTTAGGGCCAGGCTGCTGTTGATCGGACCTGGACTTCCGCCAGGATTCCCACGCGGTATTGAAAAAGTATTGAATTTCAAAATCAGTTTTCAAGACCTTGAAAAAGTATTGAATTTGGCCAAAATGTACATTTAGTATTGAAAGAGTATGGAAATTCTAAATGGAAAGTATCCTAGCAGAATTTCACTGAAGGCAAAGCACTTCAATATTTTGTGCGGTGTTGTGCAATGTGTAAAATTAAGTTTCATGATTAAGAATTTCGAAAAATGAAGAGAAGTAATGGTATTTAACTTAAATTTAGTATAGAAAAGGTATTAAAAAAGCACGGAAAGTAATTTTTAAAAATGCGTGGGAACCCTGTTCCACGTTCCGATAGTCTTATCTTCTTCGTTTTCTAAGCCGGCTGCTGCCCACAGGTGTCACCATTGAACCACGGCAGTCATCTTACAAAGCTTTAACCTCGGACATCAAATACAGCGTTGGCGGCACTAACGGAAACGGCTACAGCAGTTACGTTAAGAGGATCGACGAAATGCTCTGGAGTAAGTTTTTTTGGCTCGTTGTCTGAAAGGAGATCTAAGATTTCTGGATACGACACATTGTGTTTCCCGGCCTTTTCAGGCCGGCGACATCGTACAAAAGATAAATACAATTTTGCGGCGAACCCATAGCAATTTGCTTTGAAGTTTGATGACATTTTGTTAGTGCGTTTTTAATGATTTATGAAAAATCATGTCAGATCACGACGCCCCTGAGTGTCACAAATAGCACCCCCGGTTGGGAACCACAGCATTAGACTTTAGAGCAGTGGTTCTTAACGGGGTGAAAAATCCGGGGGTTCCCAGAAGGAACCAAAATGTTTACTATTAACCCTCTGATGCACAACGACATGACCGGAAACTGAGGGTCACCAAGGAATAGGGGTCTCCGGGGGTTGGAAACGTTGAAATAACCACTTAGAGCAGGGGGTGCTCACACTTAGAGCAGGGGGTGCTCACACTTTGTCAGCATCCGAGCTATACTTACAAAACGAGCATGTCAAAATAATCTGCCTGCTACAAAAATGCGGAGCATAGCTACATATATTGAGAATTCTTTTTACTATGCATTTTGATGTACCTTGCATACTCGCACGAACCCTGTATTTGCACAACACAACTAACTATATACATTTTTGTCATTACCTGACTTTACTTGCACTGAATGTGATCAGCCAGGAAGGGTGTTAATATCATGCGGTATATTCACACTGAGCACCCTGACTAGGAGCCTCTGAGCTCCTCGTTTCCCATGCAGCGAATACCCCCGTTAGGCGATGGGACCGCGTTGAACCCCCTCCCGTGTAGCTGTTGCGTTGTTTGGGGATATCCTTGCAAAGGCAGGGACGCTGTTGCTGAAGTTCGTTTTGGAAGTTGCCAACATCCAATCAAAGTTACGTAGCAGATTGTTTAATGCAGGAACTAAACCAGTGTTTCTTAAGCTGGGGTAAATTTACCCGTGGAAGTAAACTTCATCTTTCAAGGAGGTAAATTTACAGAACCATAAATTGCAGCAAATGTAAATTTTTATAATCATTCTAAACTGTAAGAGTTTGTTAATTTGGTATTTTCAATAAATAACACCATTTATTGAATTGGGAACATCTGGTAATTTTGTTTGAAAATAGGGTTGAATATGTAAAAAAAAAGTAAAGAACCACTCAACTAAAGATTTCGCATTTTTCAAAGTCGTTCAGGCTCTGTCCATAGTTCCCGCAAAAAAACACGTCTTTACCTGTTGTTATAAAAGGCCGGTGTATATTTGTTTCTTCTGTTCCGAAGGATACAGTCTGGTCAACCAGAGCGATCCGAAAGTGTACAAGAACTGCACCAACGGCAAAGTTGCCATCAATCAAAAGTTCACCGCTGACGAAGCTGCCCTATCGTGTGTCTTCAACAAGGACGTGTTTGGGCCATGCGCGTCACCCCCTTACGGCTACGATACCGGCAAGCCGTGCATTTTCGTCAAACTGAATCGAGTAAGTCGAATGATACGAAACAAGACTTGGCTCAGAGGCATTTGGCAGCGTTTGTGCGAAGGTCAAAGGTCATACCGTCTGGCTCTGTAACCAATCTGTGCCCTGTTTTCATTTTCGCTGAGACGTTTCGGTCATTTTTCCGAAATAGCTTAAAAACTTTCTGCGTATCTTACGTTTTCGGATATTTTATGATCGGATTGACCGGATTTTTTTCGGTCATTAAAAACAAAACTTTGGTCAGTGACCGAAAGAACCCAATTTTTAGGTATGGCCTGTTTTTTTTCGGTCGCAGACCGGATTTTCTTTGAATGACCGAAAAAATTTGAGCCAATTCGGTCATAATTCCAAAAAGGTCGACTAGTGAATACTTTTACGGCGAGTTTTAACGCTGTGACGGAACAAATGAGTCCCGAAATATCTCAGCGAAAAAAAAACAGCTTATGCCCCGTGATTTGCTTTCGACTTATTCACCGGACCTCTTATACTGTGTATCGGCAACTTTCTGGAAAACTCCCTGCTTCTCACAAACATGGCTGTGTCGTAACGTCTGGTCCGAGTCAGTAGTTTCTGTGTCTCGTCTGCGGATGCTCAAACCACAGTGTCCCCCCCCGTTACAAGAACCCCTCCGGGC
>JGI24022J15233_10002170_pt1 | contig 17946 bp, 11 predicted proteins | sample Ectturendosymbi2_FD_15233 | JGI IMG/M metagenome (IMG submission 15233) | reverse complement strand
GTTTGTTCTTCTGCGCTACACTCACAGACCGCAGAAGAGGCCATACCTCATTTGTACAAGCAGGGGCGGAAACATCCAACACCGGTGTGGAGGCGGTCAAGCCGGATGTCCGCCCACTCCGCATTCCATTGATGATCCACCCACTGCGCCGCACTCATGTTATTGTTGTCAGATGAACTGATGAGATGTTGTGCGGCGGGTACAAATGGGTGTCTCGATTTGAGGCGCCGTGCATCTGCACTCGATGGAGTGGTGAGCGGAGTGGAGCAGATGTCCAGGCTCCAAAGCACGGAGTGCCAGAGGCAGTGTGGCTCCAATGTGACGAAGCTCAGCAGGTTGGATGACTGCGAGGATTGGAAGGTTGTCTGCTGGTGTAACACGCAGGCATCCATTCACCATTCACAAGGCGTCGTTGATGGCTGGGTCGACGAGGCGGGTATGGGCACTACGGCACCAGACAGGTGCGTAGTACTCTGCGGTTGCGTGCACCAAGGCTAGGGTGGCTATTCGCAGAGGTGTTACTCCAGCACCCCAGCCAGAGCCAGCAAGCCGCCTCACGCGTGATGGTCAGCTTCTTGCGAAGTGACTCAAGGTGTCGTGTCAGCCATACGTGAGCGACCTGCCCAACGTTGCTCCGAGGTATTTGGGCTCGGAGCAGAAGGGCAGGGTTTCGTTGTTGTATTTGACTTCAAGCTCACGTTTAGCTTCTTTGTTGTTACGGTGGAAGGCTGTCGACACCGTTTTTGTAGTGATGAGCTTTAACTTCCAAGTCTGGAGGTATTCACCTACACTTGCCATGTCCTTGGTCAGCACCCCTTCCACTACCTGCCAGTCTCCATCAGCATGCATGATTGCCAGATCGTCAGCATATGCATACTTTTTGTAGACGGTGGTTGGCGGGCCAGAGATGTAGATGTTTAAGAGAAGGGGCGCCAGGACACATCTTTGTGGGACGCCGTTCTTGAGGTGTCGTAACCTGTTTCTTTTGCTATTTCAGGTACTAAGGGTGAAGCTGCGATTGCCAACCATCTCCATCATCATGCGGAACATGCATGTGTCAGGCAGCAATTGTAGTGGCTTGCAGGTGATGCCGTGGTGCCATACAGTGTCCTAAGCTGCTATGAGGACAACAAAAATAGCTCCGGCCTTCTTTTTAGCCGAAAATCTATCCTCGATGTCCTGTGTCAGCAGGGTGACCTGGTCTACGATCGACGGCCCGTGTCGAAAGCCCACCTACTGCCGAGGGAGCAATGGCTCGTTGATTGAGTCGACACGAGCGTAGATGTTTTGTTTTATCTATTGCTTAAATCAAGGATAACTGGAGCCAAGTCATGAAAATTTGAAACAAAGATGAAGTAAAAATCAAGCAGTTAAAATTTAACGCGATAAAACGTCACTATTTTCAACCACTCACTTACTTGTAAGAGGTTTTGTCAACTTATATTTACATGATTTTTCAAAACAACTTTCACTGAAGATTGTTCTTATTGCAGTTTCTCACACATATTCTGCTCTCTGGCTTTCCATTATTATATACCTTGTTGGGTATTTCCTGCATCAGGTGTTAAGTTTTCAGATTGTTGAGAATCAGAATCTTCGCAGTACGTTGGAATGATAAGTTGATCAACAAGTCTAATTCCCTAAAAATCAAGCAAGTTATTGAATGTTTCACAGGATACGAATCAATGAAAGATGTAAATTTTTTTACTTTCGCTTTCTAAATTCAGTGCGAACTTAATAAAATTTTGCTCAAACTATTTATTCCAGTCTTGGCTCCGAAAACCTTTTATAATGAGCTTCGTTGCATGAAAAGTAACTATCAATCCAGTCAAAATATGAAGTAATTTAAATAAACGGTCCATCACACATCCAGGAATGGAACCGTTAAAACTAGAATAAAAAACTCGTACTTGCTGTAACTAAAAGGAAATGTTAGACGTATGATTTTCTAGGTTCTCATGCATTTCTTCCAATGCCAGCTACGCCTTCTACAATACGGGACACACGAAAAAAAACGTGAAGTTCTCTTGAAACAAAAAGAAAAAGAGTTTTCAAAGCAGCCTGCTTCCCAGTTGTTTTTTCAGCTAAAACCTTTGTTTTACAACTTTCGAAAGATCATCAGATTTACCAACACCAATTAAGTAACTGTTTTGAGGCAACGTAAAATTTGAAATGGTGTTGCATGCACATAGATGGAACTGTGTAATTTCCATAGGTTTGTTTTCTGTCTGAAAGTTTATTCTTTAGATTACTTCATAAAAATAGAAAAAATGGGTTTCAAAAATGCTGTGGTGCAAACACAATATTTCTGCCTTTAAACATTTTTCGAATGTCACATTGGCAAAGTTTGTGTCAAAGGAAATAGCTAAATACTTTCAACAGATCTTATTACAAAGACAACCTAAACAATCTGACCTCACAATGAGGAAGCCACACCACTTGAACTTTTTTCAGACAAGACACCAACGCGGATTGATCTTCGTTGTTGAATTCATATCCTTTTAATGTGATGCACCGAAGCTGTAGGTGGATGAATAATTTGGTTATGATCGGAACTTGACTAAAATACAGCAAAAACTACCATAAACGATTTTTGTCTTTTTGAACAAATCAGCTAAATCTCATCATTTTGGGTGAAAACGCCTTTAGTCACAAGTTCATGTATAGTTTCATTGTACTCACTTTTTATACACCGTCGGGAGTGTCACTAGTGGTTTAAGGTTGTGACAAAACGGCCTATTGATGCAAATTGCAAATAGTAGGCGGAATATTTACTAGGCTTTCAAAACTGTGTTCCCACATACATACTAGACATACAAAGTGCAGTAAACATGTCGATAAAGGCCCAGCAGAAGTAGCCTGTCTGACGGAGCAAGCAACACAACCAAGCAGCACGGCGGGCGGATCACATTGATGACTTACCAAAGCGCACACGTGCTAATCAACGAAAAACGCCAATACCCAAATGTGCGTTACGACTCATGGCAAACGCAACAATAAATCCGCGAATATGAACAACCACTATTCAAGTACGAACAGCAATCAGCACAATCTCCCCAGTACGGATAATTGTTCTCGGTTGGAAGTGTCACTATTGGTTTTCACGAAGTACTTCAATTTAAATTCGTTGCTTATTCAGGATTAGCAGTTTTCATATCCAAAAGTAACTCGCACAAAAATTAATTTACTCACCTTCCCATTACGAAGACGAATGGCATCACACAATTGAACAAACGAAAGTCCCTGAAAATCACATCGGTCCAACAAAATTTTTTCTATGTAGTCAATTTGTTTGGCAAAGCCCTTCGTTTCTTCCTCGCCGATTTTTGAAGCTTTCACTTGGACGCCTTTCACCTTCACGACAAATTTAAACATGTTTTTAGGCGTGACCATGGTATAACACTGGTGCTTATTGCACTTGATGTTGATACGATTGAACAAACTGGTTAGTACCTTAAAAATATGTCATATCGTTCAAATTCCTTCTTGCAAAAATTTAAAGGCCAGGGGTTCCCGAGCGGAACGTCCCGGCGCCCTGGTTCTGAAATTAATGTGGCCTGTTGTTCGAAAAACGGGATGATTATACCAGTTTTCTGCATGGAAAGGTATTTTCCAATAATCCAAGCAATTGTTTAACGAAATTATCCTAATAGCATTGTAATGACAAACAACCACTAACAATTAACACGTCTAATGAAATCCACAAAAGCAATATGATAGAGTATATAACTTTTCGTTTATGCTGTCGTTTTGCTGAATACCTTTTGCTTGTAAAAATTTTAAATACTTTTCTACGAAGTCGAAATTAGTTTAAGTTTCTGCTTTTGCCGATGCTCAGTTTAGTTTTCGACGTTCTAACATACGTTGTCAATTTTTTTTGCAGCTATTTAGTGTTAAGCTAACAAAATCGTTTTCAGATTAAGGTACTACTGTGAAACATGCATCAATCGTTCATGCTTTAGTTATGAACAGTGGCTACAGATAGACAAGCAACTAATCTGGCACTAGCTGCAAGCAGTTCTGCGCAAGTGATTCCAAACCTCTAACGCCGACAAAACGCTAAAAATCGAATGCTTGTCTTGATTTCGTGAAAGCTATTGGTCTATTTCAGTTGTATGGCCTTATTTCCATTTGATGTTGTACCCATAGCAAAGAGTAACGCTGTTAGTTTCAGTTAAAATCTGAAGATATCAACAATACAAGACTATGTGATTTTGTACCAAAACGTTTTAATTTCTTGTTATTGACAATAACATCTTGCAATTTTTTGGCTTCTTTATCGAAGGTACAAAGACTTTGCCAACTTATTTCGTGTGTGAAAAGTTTAATGAATTTACTGAAGTTTTCCATTCCGCATTGGTTTTCAGTTGTGTGGCAATTCTTGACAGTGGCGTACGCAGAAAATCTTTATGGTAGGGCTTCATTCAGTGTTATATGGTGGTTATTTGTATTTGATGTGCACTGTTTGTGACGTCACAATTTGATGTCATATTCATGTTTGCAAACCAATGTTTGGCGAAGATTTTTGACATAATGCGCACATTCGTCTACACGCATTCCCCTCAATTTATGTGTCATTGAACTGACTATAAACTATCAGCACTCCAGGTTTGGATATCGGAGGAACATACACTCAAACCTACGACACAGACGTTCATAACTGCAAAAATATCAGGCTGGGTGTTAAAGCAGGGGAGTAAAACACACTCATCACTGCGTCAGAGCAATTTACAACTGCAAATGAAGCTGTGCTAATGTCTTGTCGAATACGAGCAGTCGAGCATAGAAATTGTGCGGCTGAATTGGCTGGCGCACAACCCGGTTTGCAAGATGGAATCTTGCTAAACCACACAAGAATTGAGAAGTCGCATAAAGTACGCAAGAAAACTTTTAATTTTTTGTTATATATAGAAGTCCAACAAACTTTTAGTTTTCCTTTTTCTGTGCTGAGACATTATCAAATTCCTGAATATGCTTCTATGTTAAAAACTGCTGTTTTTGAGCTCGTGGAACAGTTTTATCATGCTACAGAAGTTGGTAATGTAGCCAATGGGATCAGCGCTTGCACTGATCAACCATAGCAGACAAAATAAAGACAATTGTTTCGGATAAAGTGAACTATCGCTGCTTACAATCTTAAACATGCGTCGTGGACAAAAGGTCTGCACAAAGTGGTGAGATGGGTTCTGGGGACAGACGATGACGCAGATTCCCATCAAAACCTAAATGTTACTTCTTGACCCATTTACAATGTTTCTTGAAATTTGCATGCAAATTCATTCCGTGGTATTTGCATTTAAGTCGACAAATTAACAAGCAAAAAGTAGGCGAAAACAGTTAATCTCCTTTGCGTAGGTCATAAAGTTCTTGTAAAATATCATGCTCAAGGGAGGTTTCACCCACCCCACCACCCCTTTGCGTACGCCCTTGGTCTTTGACAAAATTCAATGTTTCTTTAATATGCTCCGACATGTGTGAATATCTCTTGTACGTAGATGTTGATTACTGCATTCATTTTCATGCATGTTTTGCATTACGTCCCAGACGTTAGTGTTTTTTGCCTATTTGGTCAGTGCATATGAGGTGATTACCAAGCGGAAAAAGCAAAAGTATAAATACATTTTATTGAATTGATGATCATAAAAACAAAAATAATGGAGCTTGCTAGTGGGTCACATACCGCTGCTACATTTTGTTTTGGGAAGAACATTCGTAATTGCGAATGGATTTTCTTCTGTACATGGAAGCGCAAAACAAATACTGCTTACTTAAAAGTAATGTTTAACAGTTTCGTGATTAGCAAAATTAACCTATAGAAAACTATTTACTTAAATGTCGCATTTCAAACATTTCAACACTCACTTTTCTTTCTACAATCAGTAGATATTAAAATTGAAAAACTTTTAAAGGGAAAGACTTTGTTCATCTGAATGCATTCACTCGCTTACACCTTCAAATATGGTTTTACTAAAAAAAGTATAAATTTATTCGGATATCTTTTTCAAATATCGAATAAGACCAATGAAGTTTTCTATATTGTTGGAAGAAAAACAAGACCAAATATTACTAGTAAACATAAATCTGGATAAAGCCCATCGTCAGAGATGGAAAGTCCCATGAACTGAATCACACTTGATAATAACTTACTGGGCGTTGCTGCAATGCAAGAGGTAATATACATCCAGTGCCGTATCAGCCCAACTCTCCCCCCCAAAATGCTTATAAAAAAAGCTATGTTATGCTACATCTCGAGGCCGAATGGCCTTTAAAACAAAATATCCTAATTGCAGACATAATTTTGGCAGAACCAGGCCCGTAGCCAGGTTTCAAGGTTTGGGGGGAAAATACATTTTTAGGGGGAATGGTTTTTGTTTTCATCATATGTTTAAAACAAATTTGGGGAAAAATAAAAAAGATTTGGGGGTAACTGCCCCCGAATGCCCCCCCGTGTCTGCGGGCCTGGGCAGAACCGTCGCCAGAAAGTCGTCCATTGGAGGCCTTAATGTTTGTGCAGGGCGGCCAGACATTCTGAAAATTTATTTTTAATTCACAACATGAACAGCATTTGCAGATTGTGCAAATTAATTATAAATACTTTTCCCCAAATACCCATAATAGGCTCGTATTTTCCAACTGAAATTTTTGAACGAGCTTAGCACGAGGAATTGGGTCGTAAATCATTGTTATTTAACTGACAGCGATTATAGAGATGTGGTAATGAAATGCAAATGTAAAAGAATTTGCAGGAAATCAGAATCAATCCTATCGTTCAGTTATGAAAGCACTGTTACCGAAGGAGCAAACATGAGACCGGTCAAAACATGTGCGCCGCGATGAACGTTTTCTTTCATTAGCGCAAATTGATAAATGTTACCATGAGCTTAAGTGAAATACATATGCTTGTAAAGCGTGCGCATTGGGATTTTTACTGGCCGAAATATGCATACATAAACCTTCCTGATGCCTGGACTGTTAATTTTCTGGTGCATGGCACATGTTTAGATTAATAACATTTTGTATCTCAAATCGCCTTTAAATGTTAACAAATACAGACTACCGTCAACGTGGACGCAACGGTTGACATCCATACCATGCACTACTTTGTTTTGTGACAACCCCCAAAATGGACTCTTCTAACTACACAATTAACTCCATCTGGCTGTCTGAACAGCAGGCTGCGCAAATGTGTGACTTTGGCCGTAAGCACCAAAGGTATCTTGCTGCTATGCAGACGCAGTACAAAATGAGAGAAGACTACCTGGGCTAGACATAGTAGTCTACATTGTTTATAGCAATCACTACACAAAATACGTTGATCAAGTGGAATTCGGACTAAATGAACGCGATGCCCATCAGGCAAAGTCGTCAACGCGAGGCCCCGAAACACTCAAGAGAAAGTGCGTAGTTCGCTCATGTCCAACAGGGTTGCCAGGTCCAAGTGAACAAAAAATGCCAAACCACTTGTAAAAAAATGCCAAATCACTCCAAAAAATGCCAAACAAGCTGAAACAGGCTAAAGCTCTTGGTTTTGATATTACCAGGTTAGTAGTTTGGCAAAAACGCAGTGGTGCTCATGAACAAGGCACTAATTATAGCATATAAAACAACAAAAGCTATTGTACTTCAGAAAAACAAAATAGAATTGAACTAGAAACACTTTACTCATTTTTCTACTCATTTTTCACTCTTTGATAATTTACAAGGTTTTGTCTCTAAAGCCAGAACAAAATACGGTAGCTTAAACAAAATATGTTACCATTCACTTTTGCGTGAAAATGCTTGATAGAAAATAGGCTACCTACGAATACCGGAAACAATAAATCACAGTTTACGAAAATACACATGCACCATCATGCCATAGTTTCCAATCACTTGATTCTTGAAACCAAGCATTAGACATGTCACAGTTTAAATATCTACTACAAAAAGAAAATCTACCGAACCTGACTGTTCTGCTATACACTTCTATCAAAATCAGCTATATTCACATTGACTTAACTGTTTTTAACCGGGGAAATCTGCTAAATTTATCATGGTTTAAACCTATACGAAAATCTGCAAAATCTGGCAGCACTGTTATTTGCTTATATTAAACTATTGCTAATGGCTGCACTGATATGCACTTATTACATACATCCATGGGCGCACTTAGGTGGGAGACACGGGGGACGCGTCCCCCCACTTTTTCAGACAGTGGGGGTGTAATATGCCATGTCCCCCACATTTTCTCATTAGGTTTCGTAATATAATGATTTCACACTAACATTCCCCCCCCAATTTTTACAACAAAGTTGCGCCCATGCATACATCCAAGCATGAAGAATACCAATAATTTGCGAATAACAACACACGCTGTACAGTAGATCTTTTCTCAAAAGAAACTGAAAAACGGTACAACACAACAGCTAACCTGATTTGCACAGACTTTTATGTTTATTTTCCGAAAACAGCACAGTCTGCACTGCACCGCTTAAGACACTGTACAATGTGCCGCCGTTTTCGAAGTCTTGCCCAAAAAAGTATTGTCTTTTGCCTGTGGCGTCCTTAGACGGCAAAGCCGCTTGTATCTTCGCGAATGGGACGGTGGTAGAAAAGAGAGGACCTTTGTCCTAAGCAAAGTTCTCAATTCCCCGCCGACAGCAGCAACTGAGCCAGGGGTTTGAAAAAAATACCAAACAATGTTTTTTCATGCCAAACCAATTTAAAAAAGGCCAAAGTTCTGGAAATTGGCCTTAAAAATGGCAACCCTGATGTCCAATCCTTTGCCTGCAGAGGCAGATTGCAAAACTTGCTAGCTGATTGCTCTGCTCTTTGTCTTTATTGCGTAACAACAACACGTCAATAATTCTTCAAATCTTCACTTCAAGTTACGGTAGTAGGCGTTTTGCCGCATGTGACCAGGGCTTCCACTGAGGTTTTTTTCCACCCTGATCTGTTTTTTTAGTCGACCTGGGTATCTAGATTTAATGATGAAAAATCGCGTGCAATCTGTGTTTTGTGAAGTGATAAACTCATCAGCAACTTCAATGTGTTCAATAATATAAAGATAACTTTACATTACCGTCTTTACATGCGCACATCAGGTGAGAAAGTACGCATATCGGATGAAGCAGAGCGTGTTCAATCGGTTTCATATTCTTATCTAAGATCATTGTCAGGGTTATATACAGTGGTGTGTTTAAGGGAAGGCAATCGAGGCACTTGCCTCGGGCCCCTCTTTGCAACTCTAATGCGTAAAGTACCTTGCTTTCAAACGGGCCCAACAACGTAGGTCACTTTGCTTTCAAAGGGCCCCCAACAGCAGTTGTAACACGTGTAAATACCTTGCTTTCAAAGGGGCCCAGAGTAGCTGTAAAGCATAAGCACTTTTCTTTCAAAGGGCCCCCTAAAATCACTGATTTCCAGTGCTTCATATTTCAATTTGGGGGATTGAAGCTTTCTCTGGGGGCCTAAGTGGTAACAGGACCGAATTTTTGGCCCCCTGCGACAGCGTGCCCCCCCAATTGGGGGATTTGGAGTGCGGCTGATACGGCTCTGTTTACACTATTTACTTAATAACAGATTTGCACCGATTAAAACGAATCACTATTTGAAACGGTTGCGCATCATTCCACTTAGCTATTACCTCATGTCCGTGAATATTAACTGCATCCATTAAAATTCGTAGAGAATCTCCTTGAAGTATAGTTCCGTTTGCTGATGAACTGTGCTTCATTTCGATCTGTCGACGAATGGAAGGTTTGATGCTCAATGCATGAGCGATTGCACAAGCATCACTTTGGCTGAGAGTGAGCGGTAGAGTCAAGCTCTTTGGGAGACGTTCAGCTACGTCTTCATTCAGAGAAGGCTGATTTGCTTCCAGTGCCCATCGGCATGTTTCAGTTATACTTCCATTGTCCAAAGCATTTTGATGAAATTTGCGTAAAGCTTTGCATTTGTTGGAAAGCAATGAAGCATCCGATTTACCATCAAAGCTTTCAAACATGGTCATGATTTTTTTTGTTACTTTATCATTTTGAAGCCCAAAAGCAAACTTCAAGACTACTCTCCAACGAGTACCCGAAAGTACCTTCAGCACCTCCCTAAACTGTTTTTTGTTGGCAACAAACATCAGCCAAATTGCGGCAAAAAATTCTTGCCACAAAAGATGAGTGAAAAAAAATTTTTTGTCTCCCTCTAAAATGCCTTCACCAGGAAGCCGAATAGATGCTGTCTTTGCCAAAAAAAATTGTTTCAAAGTTTCGTGCTTCAAGTTGTTCAAATTGTTTTTGTCGAATATGAATTTGTCTTCATTCATTCCACTCACAGCCAGTTTAGCCAGCTCTTTTACAGTTTGAAGAATTTCTGAGCGCAAATCTTCGTTTCGTTTCAAAATACGCAGAAGGTTTTCAACAAAAATTAGTGTAGACGTGATTGTCGAAACATGTTCAGAAAGTTGCATCCACCTTAGTACTTGCACGGTGATGTTGCACTGCAAAGGATTATAGCAGAAAGAACGCAGATCTGGATTTGCGTCAAGCTTTTCTTTCACTTTGGAATATTCTGCAACACTCTTGTTGCACAGCTGTAAACCTAGTGTTTCTTGGGATTCTAGACTCAGACCCAAAATCCTTACGTTAAAATTTGGTTTGAAATCTTTGTGGAGATTCAAGAACGCATCAGGGCGTGAGGTGACAACCTTTTTAGCTTTAGGAAAGATGCGACCTGCAAGCAAATTTTTAATTATGACATCAGGAGTTGCAGTATCGTACAGGCCCATCTTTGAAGCAGGGTCTAGCGGACTTGAAAAAAGCTTGTCATCAGCTTCATCAAGACCATCAGCAATAATGTAAACTTCACACGAATTGTTGATTTGTTCTAACAGTTCTTGGTCTTTTTCGTGTTCAAATTTCCAGTTGGCCACCAGTGCTTTAACAAGAAACTCTAGTACATTCGTTTCTTTATTGATATCCATGTCCCTGAACTTCACATGGAACAGGTATAGGCTTTCCTTTTCATCTTGGGAAGCATTTGTTGCTTTCAGCCGAAGCAATTTTTTTGAGAGGATTGTCTTCCCGGCTCCTGGCTCACCTATTATCCCTACAGAGGTCCCTCCACGATTTTCTGCTTCTTCAAACAGTTTTGCTGCTTCATAAAAAACAGAGGAGCTTTTTCTCAAGTGCTCTTCTACGACACTGTTTCCATCAGAACTCGTACCAAAGTATTCTCGTCCTTGATGTTCCTCGTAAGGTGCAATTTCAAGAGAAACCTGATTTTCCTCGAGAAAACTGTTGAGACCTATGGCTTCTTGTAACGCATTTGTCAATCTCCAACCTTTGAAACAACAAACGATTTTAAAAAATCTCACAATTTATTGATTCAAATATAATAACATTTATTTTATTTTCGATGTTTTTAAAATTGTGATATGAAGCTGCGAAAAACTAGCCTACCTCGAAGTTTTCTACATCGTAAGCAAATTCAATTTCAAAAATTACTGTTTGTTTTGGTTGTAGTCAATTTGATAGCTTCTTGTAATAATGTGATGTTAAAAAACAGCAGATATGGATGATCGAGAATGTTCTCAGTCTCGATCTGTGTCTCGAAACACGTTGCAATGTGCTTCACTTTCGGTCTGGAAGCTTTTAGGTCTGTTTTTGGTTTGTGTCTCGTTTGATGCACAACTCGAGCTTCGGTCTTCAAGCTTGGAAAGAGTTCCAACAACTCAATTTTCAATTTTTGAAAAGTGTCTACACGGTGAAAAACTGCAGATGGCAAAAACTGATTCTGCTTGACGGACGTGAAGTTCGAATACATTGCTGAAATTTGTTTCATCGTTGTGCGAGATTTATGATACATTCACACAAAATACTGGCGGTGAGTCGGGTGTGTTGTTGCACTGTGTTAGACCAATTGGTTTTAGCAATCAGATTTCGGCTTCACGTCTTGGCCTTGTACATTGAAATCTTGATCTCTCCTTTGTTTTTGTTTATAAATACATCTGTCTCATAGTTTGAAATGCGTCGATGCTTTACATCAGGGCTTTTCAAACTATGGGTCGCCACCCCATTTGGCTTCGTGAAATGTGATTTTGGATCGCGAAACAAATTGGCTTGAAAAGTCAGATGTAAAAGTTTCTGTAAACTAAGATGTCTGCCTGAGCTATCAAATAATAATAGTCAAGCAAAACAAGTTATGTGTGGTTGTAGCGTCATTATTCTTTTAACGTACTGAAGAATAATTTCCTCATGGCATTCATTCCGATACGAAGTCATGCAAGGGCGTACGCAAGGAGGTTGGGGTTAAACCCCCCCCCCGAGCTTGTTTATTACAAAAACTTTATTACCTGCGCAAAAGAGATTAATTGTTTTCGCATACTTTTTGCTTGTTAATTTGTGGACGTAGTGGAAATACCACGGAATGAATTTGCATCCAAATTTCAAGTAACGTTGTAAATGGGCCAAAAAGTAATAACTAGGTTTTGATGGGAATCTGGGTCATCCTCTGCGTCCAAAAACCATTTCACCGCTTTTTGCAGACCTTTCGTCCAATACGCATGTTTAAGATTGTGTTCTGCGATAGTTCACTTTATCCGAAACAATTGTCCTCACTTTCTCTAAGGCGGAACAGCGCAAGCGCTGACCGCATTGCAAGGGCGTATGCAAGGGTGGGTGGGTGGGATTAAACCCCTCCCCTTGAGCTTGATGTTAAAAAAAAATTATTGCGTGTGCAAAGGAGATTAATTGTTTTCACATGCAAATAATTTGTCTACTTATTGTAATTTGTCTACTTATTGCAAATACCACGGAATGAATTTGCATGCAAATTTCAAATAACACTGTAAATGGACCAAAAAGTAATGAGATTTTGCTGGGAATCTGCGTTATCGTCTGCATCCAGAAACCATCTCACCACATTGTGCAGATCTTTCGTCCACTTCGCATGTTTAAAGTGACCGGATAATTTTTTAATCACTTTCCAGACAGTAGAAAGCTTTGAATTAGACGTCAATGCATTGCAAAAATTAGCCCAGGAGGATTGTTTTGCTTCCAGGATAACTCTCCTGGCCTTGGCATGGCAACATTTGAAGATTAGGACGTCTACCGGCGCCCTTGTTCGCTTCATGCGGTTTAATAGCATGTTTTTTCCTTTTGGTGGCCAGATCACAAGTCGCATTCCACCAAGGGACTGATATCTTACCAGTGTATTTAGTTTGTGGTATGGCTGCCCGAGCAGCCTCAGTATGCACGTTTCGAATAGCTGATAACGAGTGTTCGAGATCTAGACTGATGCAATTCAGGGAGCTGCTGCAAAGTTGATGAAATTTAGTCCAGTTTACTCGTGAAAAAATCCATTTGGGAAGAGGCTCCCTGATGTCCGGGACCACGCCACGCACCGTAACAAGAATAATGGCGTGGTCGCTGCCGAGAAACTCGTTAGTGATTGAAACGGAACAGTGGCTTGTTATGGAACTGGACACCATATTCAAATCTAAAATATTCCACACGTATGGGCCAACCAGAGTGAAATGGGTTGGAACTGAGGTATTAAGCACTACGTAATCGTTCGTTTCCATCAGAGACACCAAGGACCTGCCACTAGGATTGATGGAACGGCCACCCCACATTGTATGGTGGGAGTTAAGACAAGTATTCCTCACACAGATGCAGATTCCGCCACCCTTTCCCAGGGCACGAGGTCTGTGTTTACGTATCATAAAGTAATTGGGAATGTTCGGGTAATATCTTGATGTGAGATGCCTTTCTTGCAGGCATAAGATGTACGGAAGTGGGGGTGGATGTGAAATGTAATGTTACAAATCCGGCAATTTTTATAGACCTGCAATTCCACTGGAGGATGTGAAGAGCCATCATATGACCAGTGTTTTAAGCTGATCGGCATCCACTGGCAAACCCATGCGTCTGCCAGCAGCGTCGGTGATTATTTTGAAAATATCTACAGGTTGATTTGTCTTTAGTTGAAATTGTTTCAGTAATAACTTGTGCCAAAAACGCTAAGAATAAGTGGGTTGCCGAACGGGAAGTTTGTAGTAAAATCTCCGCACTCAATGGAATCTGTTGGCTCATGAACTGTACTAGGTTTTGAGGTTGGAGACGGTCTATATCCTATAGGCAGTGGTGGAAATTCTCTTGAGCGCTGAGTAAATGTGGTTTGTGGATGGACAGCAGTTGCCGATTGGCGGTGTAATCTGCAAGCCGCGGCATAGGAAACCTTGGATGTAGTTTTAATTCTGAGAACTTCTGATTCCCTACGATATTTGGGGCATTGCCGATCACCAGCCGTGTGCTCGCCGTTGCAGTTTGGACATTGTGTAGTAGCGGATGTACAATGTATATTGGTAGTGTCACGTCGGAGTTTAAATCTTTTTACGAACTTTACAAGAGACTGCAAACACACCTGAATCTCGTGGACTGTTATGTCTAACGGCACGTTGTATATGACACCTTTCGCGCCAACTGGTTGTAGTAGTGAAGACCGTATTGGGGTTGAGACCGTGCCATCGCTGAGAGTAGATGTATTAAGCAAAGTTTTCATCTGGTGAGGACTCTTGCGCTTCACAAGGTGGTTTCCGTTGTGCCGTGGAAGGCACGCATCGTAATCTCCTATACATTTTTGAAGACACCTGTCGATGACGATGTGGTTGAACTACTGTAAGGTTCTATCTAGGGAACATTGCAAGACGACTGGGTGAATCTCGACACTGGGAACACTCTCACCGGCAGATGGAGCCACGTTGTTACTCAAGGACGCTTTCCGCTTTAGCCTTTGAGCTTTGCCAGGTGGATCTCAATAGTAGTCGGATGAATCTAACGAGTCATCCATTAACACAAAGTCTATGTGAACTGCTGCTCGATTGACGACAGAGAAGAATGAAAGCAAAACACCACCTCAAAAACAAAACTGCAGACCCTACAACCAAGATAATCAAAGCTCGCAATGCAGAACAGAAACTCGGGAATCGACGTTCACTCGAAACACCTCTGACCACCGAACCTCTCGAAGCCACTCAAACCCAACCACAGATCACGACTNTCCTAAAGAACCACCACGATCAGAATGAGCACCAAATCACACAAGGGCACCAATCGCGCAAGATTCCTCGAAGGATAATCAATGCACACGCAGAAGTAAGCATTCCACGAACAGTATTTGGCGCACACGCTTAGCAGCTCATCACAAGGAAATTATCGCAGAACAAACAGAATAACTCAAAAATCAACATTCACTGAGACACTTGATCAACGGCCCGTCAGCAACAAACCATCCGAGCACTTTAAGCCAGTTTCATTATTTCATAACAAGCAAACCTCGTTTCTTTAAGCTTTCTGATTCCTTCATTTGCTCTCTTGCAGGTGGTGATTTGCTATTATAGAAATGATTATAAGAAATGGTTTGGTTAATATTCCCTCCAGCAACATTTCCACGTTCTACATTTCCAACGTCAATTTGGCTATTCATAATTGATTCTCATTAAAACAAGTAAATTTTTAAAAGAAAACTTTTACACTCTACAGTCACTGGAATAAAAACAATAACAAAGTGCATAAATTCACCACCATGCATAATGTGCAACTCACTGTGGTTTTGTGCGCAGTTTTGTCCAAAAGAGTCGGACAGAAAGTCTATATTATCACTAGTCGCTTCACCCAATTCAGACTGTTTTGCAGCATTCAGTTAAACTACCATTTTAGCAACAAGGAAAGTTGCGGTGTGAGATAGCGTGATGCATCATAACAGTTTTGCTGCCACTTCCTTGATGGAAGTAAAGATGGAATTGCATCATCAGTGAATGGAGGCGACGTCATTTTACTTCCAGTTCACAGTTTGATATCATCAAGGCAAAACGAAAACAGAGTAAAAGGATCACTGAAGGGCCAGGACAGTCATGAATAGGCGCTTCTGCTCACGAAGCGGTATAACAAAATGACTCAGTCAGATGACTTACCGGGTTATTGCAAAGCTTCTAGCTCTACCTCAAGTGACATAAAAGTGCTGTAGTTAGAATGAAACAACCAGCTTCTGTTAATTGGTATTTCAATTTTGTTTTGCACGACACTGTTGAGGCAATAAGAGCGGACATGGCGAAAATTTGTGGAAAGTTTTTGACATATTTGTCCTTACTGGCTTTTATTTTAGGAATACGGTCATCTGTTTCAAAGCATACTTGAGCCACTATGTTTTTTTACAAAAATGTTTGACACCCCATCTACTAATACAAAGTGAAGTCTAATATCTAGCATTTTTGCAAGCACTTAGACAACATTATGTAATTTTTGTTCTTTTCTGAGTTAAATTTGTTTATTACGTATTTTCTTGCATTTATAATTTGTATATTTTTATGGAATTAAACAAAGCAAATTGCATTCAGTAAATCTTTCGAATGTGTAGGTTCTTCGGAAATAGAGAAATCATTTTTCTGTAGTACCTTTTCCAAAAATTATATGTTTTGAAAACAAGACTTTCCAAATTTTTGCTTTTGATTAGATCTGAATCTGTGGGCTAGTTTCATATGAATTTACGTTAGAAAGGACAATCACACAAATCACCAGTCTGAAATGAATAACTTAATCATCAAACAATTGATAAAGTAGCACCCCGGTGGTCTGGGCAATTAAATCGAAACACTAATAAAGCTATCCACGCCCAGTCTCGCTATGGTGCGAGTTCAATTTAACGTTGCTGAGCTACATTGAAAAGAGTAAATTTGTCAGACTGCAGAATCATTAGCGAAGTCAGTGACTTGCAGAAATAATATACAGCACGTATTGGTGCCATCCATGCACAAGATTGTACCATCCAAAGTAACATTCCCGCCATGAACAGTTTTCGATCGCCTCACCATGACTTTAGTTAACTGATTTTGAGCAAACAGATAGCAATAAGCCGTGCACACTAATTCGAAGTTTTATCCTTTTAATATGCTTACGACAAGTACAACCACAACGCTAACGTAAAAGTTTCAACAGGGCTCGGTGTAACCTTTAAAATATATCGAATATATTATCAGATGTAGTTTGCAATCAACAAGCTTATTTTGGAGCGGTAAATATGGGCTTTTTAAAACATCAATTAAACACGAAACGCCCAGTCATAAAACCGTGCCCACTGCATAGCACATAAGCTTGTCCTTGTCGTATAATGTCTATACCAGTGGTTCTCAGCCGCCGGTCTGCGGACCGGTAGCGATCCGCGCAGATATTTTGACGGTCTGCAAAGCAACCTAGGTTTGTTTGTATGGCTTATCTTGAAGTAACCAGTTTTTCCACTCTGTTGTGAAAAAAAAACAGATTTTACCTTGAAAAAAAGCCTAGAAAATAATAAAAAACCCTAGACGCCTACAGAATGTTAGAAAAAAGTCAAAATCAAACTTGAAATGTACACCACCGGTACTTGCATGTGCACCACCGGTACTTGCACATAAAAATTTAGGTAATGTGCATAAAGATTTAGGTAATATGCAAAAAATGTACACCACCGGTACTTGCACATAAAAATTGTGCACCACCGGTACTTGCACATAAAAATCAGGTAATATGCATTATTTGCATAAAATTTTTAACAAGTTCAGGTCTGCTAGTATTTTTAATCATAATGATAATTTACAAGCGGGCTAGCAGTTGGACGTTTCCGCTCCTGCTTGTACAAATGAGGCATGGCTTTCTCTGCGGCCTTTGAGTGTGGCACAGAAGAACAAACAGTCGACCATGTAGCCCTCCAATGTCCAATCCATCGACCTCCCCATGAACTGCATGGTCTGACGGTTCTGGACCATGAGACAACCGAATGGCTGCTCAACACCTGCCCCAGGATCTAGTGCGGCCAAGCAGTGGTTTGAACAACTAGCTCAAAAGAGGACGTAACATGAAACGCTTCAGACAAATTCACATTTATAAATAATTTGAAATGAATTATGTATAAACATATTTTTTCCCTTCTATTGCTAAC
>JGI24022J15233_10002162_pt1 | contig 17955 bp, 13 predicted proteins | sample Ectturendosymbi2_FD_15233 | JGI IMG/M metagenome (IMG submission 15233) | reverse complement strand
ATGGTTGGTTTACTGCATGCGATGGCTTTTATGGTGCTTCTGCTTATTGGCTGAGTCATATGAAACAATAAACCATTACCATTACCATTACCATTACCATAGTAGAACTGTTTACCTTTAGCAGAATATGATTGATAGAATTTTGGATTTTAACAAGAGTTGGATTTCAAAACTGTCGATTTATCGGATTTGGATTGGATTTCGAAATGAAATTGTCAGATTGGACCAGGATTTGAAAAATCTAAACCCGTTCATCTCTGCCATTTCGTACGTGAAATTGAAAAACATTGGCAATGTGTCAATTTTATTTGACTCGAAATGATTTAAGCTTCAAACCAATAACTCAAAGTAACTCGGCAGTAACTTTGAGTCCATTCTGACTGGAACAAATCATGCTTGACTCTGACTCGCCTCGATAAAATTTAAGATAACTTTGACTCGATTCAGACTCGAACATCGTGTGACTCGACTCTGACTCGTGCCTCGACAAATGTGACTTGGTCTTATCACTGTTGAAATGTGTAAACCATTGTATCATTTGTACATCTCGCTTGTCCCACTAATTAGGGCTGTGGAACTGGAGTCTGGAACCCAAATTTTAATCTCAGTGTCCGACTTCGGCTCCATCATTTTATTCGAAAAGTTTTTGGATCGAATTTCGGCTTAGCTCCAATCATCCAAAAGTGCTTGGCTTTGGTTCCGGACTCCGGCTCCGCAATATTTGGTCGAAAGGTATGAACTGTTCACTGCTCAAGAAGGGTTTGTTTATTTATATGCACTTTTATTCTGGTGTCAAGCGACTTTTCTGACTTCGCTTGACAAAGGAAATGCTGAGAAATGCGTCAGGTTTGATACTTATTTCTATTTTTCTTCTATCGGAGCCCAGCCCTGCAATGTTGCTTGGCTGAGTGTGTGAGGTTCATTACTTCAGGGTTCCATGAATACTTTCTGGCGTGCCCCTAGAAAGTAGTTCTAAATCCTTGCGATCCAAATATTTCGTGATCATTTAATTTTGTGGAAAATACTTCATAATTTAATTTCAATTTTAAGACTACTATTAACCATAAGAATTTTTGCACAAAATTGTGAAAAAAATTTTTTGTAACCTTTTTTTGTAACCTTCATTCAATTTTAGTGAAACTTTAACTTAGCAATACTATAGCACGTAAAACAGCAATGATTGCATTTGATTTATTCTGTCTAATGAGAATTGCAAAAATAAAATGTACATTCAAATTAATTCGCGACCCAGAGTTCACTGAACGTTTTTGGGTCGCAACCCACTATTTGCGGACCTCTGCACAGTATGTAATGTACAGGAACAGTTCAGTATTTCTCCCTCCTACCTCAACCTGGCAAGCATACAGCATGTTATGAATGTGCATTTCCTGTAAGTCAAAAGTGTGCCACCACAGTAGCCTATCTGGGTTTTTGCTTCTTTTTAGAGAAATTAGATGTAAGTTACACGTAAGCTTTGATGAGCCTATCGGCCCTATATCATGTTATAGTTATACGAGTGCTTGTGGTGACAAAAAGTTTTACTTTAGCAGGTCTAGGCTACAGTAGACACTACAGTAGCCCGTTGTCAAGCGAAATTTTTGACCTGATCATTGTTTCTCAGTTATTTGACTTCTCAGAATAAAGAAATGAAGATTGCCAATTACTTTTTTGATGTGTGTTGTGTAAATTAAAACATTTTGGTTAGATGTCAGGGATGGGCGTCCGCAGAAATTTTCAGAGGGGAGCAAAGTCAACATTTGCTTATCTTTTTCATGAGTTTGTTGGCGATGCAATGCAAATGGACGTACACAAACAATTCCAATGTTATGGCAGCAGTTAGGCCTACAGTGTTTTCCCTATGAGAAAGTGTTTGTTTTAGTGAGAATTGATATTTTAAGACTGAGTTAGCAGAGTTCTGAATGATTTGCAAACTTTATGAATTATTAGAATAAGTACAAAATCTTGCCAAATCACTGGAACAAAATACATATTTAATTCAAATAGCTTCTCCTTGTTTTCGTGTTTTTCTAATGGTATGGAAAGTTTAGCTTCTTGTTTTCGTGTTTTTCTAATGGTAGGCTATGGAAGGTTGCAAGCAGTGGTGTAGGAGGTGGGGTTGCTAGATCGCCCCCAAAAGTTTTAATTTGTTGAACGTCCGGACAAAATAACTGAAAATCTAGGCAAAGATGGCACCCAATGTTGTTTGACTTCAAAACATGGCGCCCAAGTTTTGCAGAAAAACAAATGAAGGCTTTTTCAGAGGTCACACCAAAAAAGGTCTTCAGTTCATGATCCTTGTGGGAGAAAAGTTGTACGCAAAAGTGGCACAACAACTTTTTGAGCAAGTTCGGGGAAATTATGACAAAAATCCTTTGCACCCCCAAAATTTTGCTTGCTCCTACACTTATGGTTACAAGTGCGCTAGAATGAGATTTCACTGTGCAAATGGTCTGGTAGTATACCACGCAGTTTTGCACGTAAGAGGCAGAGGCGAGTCCAGCTAGTAACGTTAAGATGGGATATTTCAGTGGTAGTCAGTTTCATAACGGTTTCGTTATTGTAAGAAGTGATGAAGTAGGCTATACTTTATTAGACTATACTGTTGTGAGAAAATAATGGATGACAGAATGACCTTATATCTAAAAAAATAAGACAATTCGAACATGACAAAAGTCTTCCGGAATCAGTTTGATATGTTGTTTTCCGAATTGTACAAAATTATTGTGCATAAAGTTACTTTCTTAGATATTAGGGTGGGCGATTGATCCCACCTGAATCTGCCCCTGTTTAGAAAGAGCATTGGTTCCAAAAATGCGCTTTTTAGCAGCAATGCTTTTTCACACATGTTTCTTTCAGGCACGTAACCAGCTTGGGACACCAAGGCGTGTGAAGAGTTTTCTGGGAGGGGCCAAAATTTTTTTGAACTATGTCCAATAGTTTTAAATTCTGTCTAACACATTTTTCCAGGAGAGGTGAAAATATTCCAAGGGAGTCCCGGACTCCTTGCGCCCGTAATTACAGTCCTGGCTTCTTCACACATGATGGTATAAACCAGGTGTGGGCAAACTTGTTCAATGGAAGAGTCACTTGCAGAAAACCAAAAACACCGGTGAGCCACAAAGCCAGTTTGTAGTGTCAGTACAAATACTGTAAAGAATGCAAGTTTTACATCAAAATGATATTGTATAGTGACTGTCAATATTCAGTTTTTGTTTGATTTTCTTGTTCCCAAAAATCTGGACAGTGCGTTGTTAAATATGCGAATTCTCCCAAGTGTTCATTTTTCAGGGTTACACAATGGTTTGATTTTATGAACTTCATTACAGAGAAACAAAATTCATAGCAATATGTCGTACTGTATACACAAATGAGTTGTGCACTGGTCTTTCATATTCTGGGTATTTACTTTCTGGAACCTGTTGCCAGAAATTAACTGTAAAGTGGCATTGACTGAAGTTTTTTTTATAGCCAGATTTTTTGCATTTTGGTCAGTTTAATTTCTGCAGCAGTCAAGTTTGTGACAAACGGTTGGTGAACTGGACAGCCATCACCGACTACTAGTGGCGCAACTAGAGGTTTGAACCAGGGGAAGCAAAGATTAGCCAAAGGGGGCCCACTGATCACCGTAGGGAGGGGCCACTAGCCAAGACTCAGAGAAAGGTTGAGAAATGATAGTGAATCTTTGGATGTCCATACTAGATAAAAGACGAAAACGCCCTGAAAAACACAAAAAAAGCAACAAATTAAATAATACTAAATATCAAAATGTCAACTGAAGGGAGTCCAGTTTTACATTTAGCTTGCCAGGGAGACGGCTTGCTCTCTTGCCCCCCCATCAGTTACGCCGCTGCCAACTACATTAACATTGAATGGATTTACAAGGAATGTAAAGCGTGGTTTTAACTGTTTGATATGCTCAAATCTGGCTTGGAACTCTTCCAATAGTCTTAAAATTTGTATTAGTATTGTTCCACTTTGTGGCCTGCAATTACCTTATTGCAAAAAGCATTTGTTCTCGTTCTGACATTGGGAAAACGACAGAATGCTTTTGACATATACGTGTCTTTGAAAAATTTTGATTTTCTTCATGGAACTTAAGTAGCCTGACTTGCAATTTAGGTTCGCTGTCGTTGTTATCAAATCGTGCAGACTCCCTGGTGACCAGCTTCACGAACTTGTTTAAATGCGTTGATAAATGAAACAAATGTTAAATATGAGGTAAACAACCCTCCGTCAATTTGAGATATGTCTATTTATCTAGAAGAGCCACACAAAATATGTGTGCCCACCATTTGCTTCGCCCATCATTGATATAAACTCACTTACTTGGCTTACCGCTATCAGCAGTCACTCTTTTGAAACATTACTTGCCATGATGTCGGTGTTCAATAGTTACATGCGGCAAAACGTCTATCACCGTAACTTCAAGTGCATATTCGAAGATTTGTTGCCATGTTATTGTTACGTAACAAATGCCAATAGTAAAACAATTCGCTCATGCATTTCGCAACCTGCCTCTGCAAGAATAGATGCAAATTTAATGAACTGCAAACTCATCACTGCATGTTAGCCTATCAGAACAGTAAATCTGACTCTTTTGTGGTATGAGTGACACATCGGCAAACAAATTCAGAAATTGTTATTGCAAGAATTAACTCAACCAGTTACTGGTCAGAATTAAACTGCTGACTTCACGTTTTCTAGAAATTTTTGCCTCTTCGTTCCAATTTCCAGGGTGGGGCAAATGTCCGTTCTATCCTCCCCCCTTATGGACACCCATGATGTCAGGTTTCCACAACAAGCTAAAACGAGAATAACTTTACCCATTGAAAATTTTTAGACTTATTATTTTTCTTCTTCTCACCTTAATCCAAACCTGACGTGCTTACCTAAACACAAATCCTTAATCATCACTTTTCTCAGCATATTTCATGTGTAGAATATTACTTCGTGCATGCGTACATGGCATGAAGTCAAAATTTAGCAAGTCAGAAATTTCGCTTCACACTGGTAGGTGTTTTGCATGTTTACACAAAGTCTGGCCTAGCCTCACATCCAACATCCAAGTGTTGTGATTCTTGTGAATGTCATATGTGAGCCTTTGAACTGTTCAGCTATCCTATTAGGGGACCTAACTAGAAAACCATTGGCATGTTGACTGTATGGCATGGCAAGTCCACTGCCCCTTTTTTGAGTGATCTTGCAAAGAAACTAGTAGATGTGGCACTGTCTAGTGCCCCAGGGAGCACCAGTGGCTCCACCAGTGCATGTCCCTGGCTGTGGTCAAGGGAAACCCTGTCAGTATATTGGCCTGTGCAAGTTTGATCTAATATTATCTGTTCTTTTTCTTTGTTGCTTTTAATGTACTAACCAGTATCGCTGCATGCCACTTGCACCTGTGTCAATATATAGCTATTGCTTTCCGAATCCTTGATCTTTCTGTAAGTTTCATTGTTTCCTCAGTTGTGCAGCGTTACTGTTACCTTGTGGATTGGTTAAATATCTTGTCATTTGCACAGCGTATGATGAGACTACAGCTGTGAAGCTTGCAACTAAACTAGAAAACCACCTGGTTATATTAGGTACCCTGGGAAGATACAAATATAATTTTGATTGTGCTTCTATGAGTTTCCTTGTTTAATTTATCTTGTATATTTGTGAGTTTTTTGTTTGTGCGTTTGTTTCCCGAATAAATGAATGAATGAATGTATCCTACGTTATAAAATGTAGGCCTACTATCATAACTGCTATAAATTATTTCATAACTGTCTTTTCTGTCAAGTGTCAAGTCAAGAGGTATTCATTCAACTAAAGTTGCAACATGAGACAAGATGTAAAACTTAATTTTTTTGGGTCTTGCTGTTACTTTTTCAACACATAGAAGGATAGCCATAACAAGACCACTGGATACAAACCAGTCTAATTCTTTCATAAAGGGAGTACTCTCGATGACAAGGGTCGGCAACCTGCAGCATGCGTGCCACACTTGGCAAATAATTCTTACTACCGTTTTCGTGTCATTGGTCTAAGTAAATTATTTGTTCTTGCAATTTCAGTTACATCATTTTATATCTGCAACCAAGATCTGCTACTGATGGATATCCATCTTTTACAGGGCACCTCAATTTTGTTATAATAGACACAGAAGGAATATTGACCTTGACTTGTATAAAAATGCATATGCTGTTAGTGTTGGCACACTGAATGATTTGAAACCTTAAGTGGGCACATAATTAGCAAAAGGTTGCTGACCCCTAGTCTAGTATGATATGTGATGGTGAAAAAATTTAGGTTAGGGTTCAGGTTTGTGGTTTAGGGTTTTACATCATCTGACAAGGATAATGTGCTCATTCCAAGCATATCATGCTTGTCACACCATTAGTGATGGCAAGATAAATCTTGCCCAATAACAATTACTGGCAGAAGATAGGTTTAAGGCACATAGTATAGCCTATCAATCATGTTTGGACCATCTTTTACTTTTGACTAATTTAAAACATACTATGTTCAATTCTATTAAACTTCAAATTTTACATGTAGCAAATAATCTAATGTGCAATTTCAAAATATGGAATTGTTTGCTTCAATGTATATTTCACGTCAGTGGTTCATAACATATTTTAATGCAGCCATTGAGCCATATAGAAAACCAATGTAGGGTTTTTGGTTGGTTACAGTGCCGGCTAGTCAGTTGATCACGATTCCACAGAGACCTTTACTAGTTGAGGGTCATCTTAGTTCACAATTGCTACAGGAGCACAGGTCAGTCTGCCAACTACGCAACCTGAAGTCTTGAAGTTGGCAAGCCAATGCAAGGCAAAATAAAAGGCTCTCGCTACTTCGTTCATAAATAACTTTCCAGTAACACTCATAGTTGATTGCTTCTTTTGATGTTATTTAGGTATACAATAAAACCTCTGATATACTTCAGCATGAACTGTAGAATGACGATGAACAAAAGTGTTAAGGCGTTCCCATGGCCCACAGAAAACAGTGACCAACTATAGTTATGTTGGTTTGCAGACTGTTGTGTCAGCTATAGGGTTGTGCAGAAACAAGTATGTCATGTTGAATAACAAATGGAATATTACTAGGAATTATGCGGTAAGAATACACAAAACAGTAAAGCATTAATGTGTCCACCATACTATTAAAACATTGTTTTTTTATCAAAATTTTAGTTTTTGAAACATACTAATCAAATGCTCTAAAGACATGTATTATGACCAGGGCTACCATACCCTCCTCACTTCTAAGATTTGTCCTTATTTTGAAGTACTACATCTTAGAAAATATTACTGTCCTTATCACTGAGAAAAGTCCTTATTTGTGACTTGTGTCCTTATTTTTTCTTGTTCTCTACAAGCGTAACAATTTCAAGTTAGCAATGTCTATTAGATATACAGACCATTTTTGTGTCATCGTAAACATTTTGTAATCACGGTTTTGTGATGTCATGAAAGGAAACACAGTATAATCTTGCAGCACAGAAACGTAACGCACTATCAGGCATTGTTAGCACTCTGAACTGTCTACTCTGTTAGGAAAGTATTTTTGTAGCAAAGGTTTAGCATTTAATTGATTCAAGAAATAAGCGCAAAAACGTTTTCCTTGACAATTTTAAGAAGGAAGTCGAGAATAAACATTACTGATGCAAATGATTCCTAGAGAGAAATAGGCAAATATAGGATCTGATGTTAGTCATGGAAACAAACAATTATTTTATTTTAGGCTAGAAAATATAATCACATTTTCCTCAGCCGTGTTTATTTTTGGTTCTAGATCAATGGTAGCCCTGATTATAACCTAGTTTCTGCTAAAAACATGAGCCAAAAATTGGCTCATGGCCTTGGCACCTAGGGCCTTGTGACCTTGGCCAAAAATGTGTGAACCTACCACCATTAGGACATCATCTACATCGACCCAAAATCCAAAACTTTCCAATTTTTAAAAATCTAAACTAGAAGACTCCTGCATTTTTAGACGGTTTGGACAGCTTCTTGGCTTAACTGTATGGTGAGTTATGGTGGTGCAAAGTGACCCAAGAAAAGTGGCTCGAAGTACAAATATATCGTATGCTAGTTCCAAACGTGTTGAGTCATTTGTTGCCAAACATTTGAATTTTGTTGGTTTGAAAAAGTTCTTGCATTTGCAAACAATGTGACCAATTCGGACAAACCCTTGATTGGTCATGTAACCAAGGATAAAGGTACATTATAACTAGAAAAAATGCACCAAAAAAATTTTGTGAACAAGGTGCAAGGTGAAGTTGTTAACTTTACCATGTAAGGAATCCATCAGGAAATCCGTTTCAAATAACACTACACGGTTTTGTGATGTAATCACGGTTTTGTGATGTCATAAAAGGAAACACAGTATAATCTTGCAGCACAGAAACGTAACGCACTATCAGGCATTGTTAGCACTCTGAACTCTGAAAGTTAAAAACAAGAAAATATGTCTTCCTCAAATAATTGCATTCACTGGAACCTTAAATCTAACTTAACGCTAATAATACTGCGCAAGGCAACAGACCCATTTGAGCTTGAAACAACATGCTATATGATTCAGTGTGTCAAGCAAGACTGCATTTGTTGCATTGATAACCAAACTCTAATGTGTGCCTTTACAATGTTGTGACAGATGTTAACAACATTGTGTTAGCTTTGCTTACAAATTTCAGGACTAACAATGTGTGGTGTCATGTGAAATTGTTTTCCAATTAAAAATTTGTGTATAGATTCTTTGCTTATGTCACATGTGGAGAGAGTAGTTACTTACAAAAAAGTTACCGTATTTATATGATTGCAAGCCACAACATATAAAGTATTTTTGTCATTTCATGCAGGTTTAAAGGCAGCTTACATTTTTTTCATTACTTATCAAAAGGTACAGATGACACTCAGTGACAGATTTACACATAAGCCATGGCCTAGGGCAGGGGTGTACTACCTTTTTCCTACTGCCAGCCACATTACCTTTATATATGGAGTACGACTGCCAATGAGGTCGAGTTATATTTATGAGATTTGTGTAATTAAAGAATAGGTTTTACCTGATATAGCCTATGTTATTTACTTATATCTAACAGTATAATAAAATGTTAAACATTTTACTGAATGTATTAAAAGAAAAGTTTGCAAAACATCGTAGCAATTATTGAGTCCCTTGATCTTGCTTGATGGCAGATGATTTTACGAAGTCCGGTAACTCGCTGGATACCATCAGCCTTAGTTCAGAGTCCAGATTGCCATCTAACAATCGGGTTCAGTACTTGTTCTTCAGGTACTTCATTCTTGAAAACGCTACTTCACACATGTAAGTGCTTCCAAAAAGAACAAGAGTTTTTCTTGCCAATTCTTGTAGCATTGGATATTAACTGCACTCTTCCACGTGTCCAGCAGATTTTCTTCGTCTTTAAACTTCTTCACAAGTTACTTATCATTCTTCAACTCCAGCAGTTCCATTTGAAGATGCAATGGAACGCTTTTGGTTTCCACTAGATGTGGAAAAGTAGCGAGTCTTAAGGTTGCTGAAATCCTCTCAAAATCTTGTAACACTGCATCAAAAACACTTGAAAATAGGACGGCTGGCATATCATCAACCTGTATTTGTTTGTTGTCAATAAGCTGTCAGTTGTGGAAAGTGGGAGAAATTACGCTGCTGGAGATGACTTTTGAGAAGACGACATTTGTCACGGAAATCCTGTACTTTTTTGTATGTGAGACAAACTGTTGTTGCTTTTCCTTGCAGACATCGTTTCAGATTGTTAACATGGGTCAGAAAATCCACCAGAAATGCCAGAGATGTTCGGAAGTCCTTGTTTATTAAGGGCCACTCCTTGTTTTTTATGGAATAATATTCTACTGCTTCCTTGCGCAACTGCAGAACTGGGCAAGACGTTTCTCCCTGAGACAACCAATGAACTGCAGTGTGATACAGAATGTCCTCGGCAGACGTTTCACTCAATTACAAAAGCTCTTGTCATTGTCTGTGATGAAGAACATTTGCGCGAATGAACAAGATGATGCAATTTATGTCCTTCAAAATGCCACTTTAAGCAACAGATTTGGCACACAATGCTTCCTGGTGAAATATACAGTGAAGGTTGATGAGCTGCTTATTATCACATTGCTTTGCTACGTATTCTGAAAATCTTGCCACAAAACCTTGCTTTTTACCTGCCATGCCAGGTGCACCATCCGTGCAAATGCCACAAAGATTTTTCAGATCTAATCCCGTGCGTGTGGCGAGTGTTTCCATGGAAAGAAGATCCTCACGCAGCTCAAAGCTTGAAGATAGAGAAGGAATGAAGACTGGTAGTTGTATTGAGTTGTTGATGTTGATGTCAGCTGATTCATCGACAGCCAGAGAAAATAAACTTGCTTCCTTGTTAACCTTTGTAGAGAGAGGGCTAACTGCTTTGCGATATCATCTTGCCGGTGTTGTATCATAGCACGCGCGAGAGAGCAACTGATGAATAGTCAGTTTCTTTACCAGGATGAATGCACTCAACTACGTCAATGAGGCATCGTTTAACAAGTTCCCCCTCGGAATAAGATTTCCCCGCTACACCAAGATGATATACCACTCTATAGGAAACTTCGCAGCCATTATTATTACACTTAATGAACGTAGAGAGGCAAGATGTCTGCTGTCATACACTTTTTTCAAATTTTCTACACAAATCTTCCTTGGCTCACCTTTCAATTTCGCATAAGCATCTGACATATGACAACGAAAATGCTCCTTTGCATTATCTCCTTTCATAGTTTTCACAACTTGACTGCATATTAGACACATCATGGTATGTTCTGCTGTCTCGATCATGAAGTAATCTATCTCCCATTTAAAATTTAATACCCTTTTCTCTTCTGCCACTGTTCTTTTCCGTTTGAGCAGCATGAAGCAATGTTTACAGGTTTTATACGATTTACAATAGGCTGGTGCTGTAATAAACAGCATACAACTGAAATTACTTATTCAAAGCAGAAAAAATATGGGCATTCTATCCAAAAAAGACCTAACGGTCTCGGAAATCAGGTTGCTGTAACAACAAGCTTAAATTAGGCGTTAACTTTGATCTATCGTCTTATCATAACTCCTAGTGCTACAGTCTACAACGCACACTTACTGCTATGATTAGCCGTTACTGCCAAGTGCCAACCAACACAGAACACATTCAAACGTAAATTGCATATTCATTCTATAACTTCTTGTGACATCACCAAACCCTCATTGTGACACGTGTCAACTGATACTCTTGCATTTTGATTTGCATCAATATACGCCAGCACGGCTGCCATATCTTATGTTTTAAATTACATGTGGACGGCCACAAAGTTCATTGTCGACGGCCGCAAGGTAGTGCACCGTTGGCCGAGGGCCTCACATAACTCTTTGCTAGAATGACTAATAACATAAAATTGGGGAAACTGCGCAGAGTCATAACTTTACAATTTACTTCAAAATGAGTGAAAATGCAAACACCTAGCTAGAGACTGTTATCAGTGTTACCACCAAAGTAACAACATGATAATATGGTTGTTACACAATACAAGAATGACAATGTTGCTTTTCATCAGAGTCTTGCAGTGTCTGGTGGTCTTGCTTTAGAATCTGATTTTATGGCCGTCCTAAACTGCGAAAAACTTACTGATAACTTTGCTTGGCTGAAGGCACAAAAAATACTTTGTGATGGACTGAGCTATTGGATGTGCTGGTGGCAAATATTTGGTATCAGTTGATGCAGCTAATCATCAGTATATTTGCCCTCTTTTTCATGGATATAATTGCTTGTGCTAGTGAGGGCTATACTAATGTCTTTCAGTACACATTGTTGTTCTGTATAGTGTTTATAGCAAAGGTAAAGTTTTAAAGCTTCATACAATTTCATTATTTACTTTATCAGTGGTGGGTTTCAGTTGTCAAAGTTTTTGTAGAAATCAAGCATTTAGTCAATTCTGAAATATTAGACTTAGAGCCCTAGTCAATGCAGCACAGTGGTTTCTAGTAGTAAGCGATTTTTCAATTATAATATTCTGTTTCTTAAATGTATGAGCCATAGTAGGCAAATTTGTAGCATGTTTGATGCAGATCCTATATTTGGTTGTTTCCACCTAAGATTGCTAGTATATAGAGCTTGCTCGTTAAATCCATGTTAGTTAAATCAGCTAGAACAGTTTCTCACGAGCTTTACTTGAAAAATGCCTATGCATTAGGCTTACTTGATATGGATTCCGGTTAGCTGAGGGGATTGTGAAAATACTTTCATGTGCAAAATTTGTCTTCATGCTGTTTGTCATCACCTGTAGCATAGAGGATTAACACTTCGGTGTCCTGCCGCTTTCGGGGATTTTCACGAAAAAAAACACCGAAACGCATGTGGCTTTGCGCAGGAATTTTTCCGGTCCGGCAAGCGCTACAGAGCCAGTCAAAAGCTGAAACGACGCAGCATGTCTTGTAGCTCACACTCAAAAAAATTTTTTTAGTTGCGGGGTACGGTTTTTTGTGAGTGACATCATAAGTGGAGGACTTTTAGGCCACATTGGCCCACTTCACCTAGCCCTGGGATCAAACCGTCAGATGGTGGTATTTAGCTGATTTTTATTGGAAACTAGGCTACAATCCGAGTCTTTTGATACTTTGCATGACTTGCTGGGGTTTCAGGTTCAAAAGTTATGATCTAAAATAATAAAAATATTTGACTAATTAGATAATTAATTTTTTTATTTTAGATCATAACTTTTGACCCAGAAACGTTAGAAAGTTGATCAAAGGCTCAAAAGACTTAGACTCGAGCCTAGTTTCCAATGAAAACTTCAGCGAAACACTTTGGCCTAGCGGTTAGGCCCTAGGCCAGGCAACATGACCCAAAATGGTTCAAAAACTACTTCACTTATGACGTCACTCAAAAAATCCACAACCCCCAACCAAAAAATTTTGTCGAGTGCAGACTAGAAGACTAGCCAATCCGTTTAAGCCCTTGAACAGCTCTCTAGCGGAATCGGCGAAGGAGCTAGGGTGTTGGTAAGGTAACCGAAAACCGCTGTTTTTTAGGCTGAAATCGAAGTACGAATATATTGTAGGCTGGCTCTCAAAGTGTTAAGAGTGAAAATGTTTTAACCACCAACAGACCTGCTTCACATGAAAAACTTCAAACTTGTTGAGCATAATGTAGTCAGCATTCAAGTACATAGCTTCAATTTAATGAAACACATTTTTTCTGTTGTGATAACCAGCTGGTCTGTATGTTGAAGATTGGAACAATGGAATATGCAAAGAATAGCTAAGAATGATTTTTAACTATGCAAAATGACATTTAAAAGACAGCATTTATCCACTTAGACAGTTTTGCACACAAAATGCTTTTACGTCATGGTGTTCTTGTGCAGTGCAATTGTCTGGCTGATCAATACTTGTAAATTTTATTTTTCTTTGTTTTTTTGCATTACAAATTTCCTAATATATGAATCATGAATCAACAACTTCAAGGATTTAAGCTACTTTGCTTCTAAGCTTCAACAAAGCATGCTTTTTCACCTATTCAATGTAAAACTCCCCAAAACTGTTTTTTACTTACCATTTTTTAACACTTTGGCGTCCGTCCGCTTTTGGGGATTTCTAAGAAAAAAACACCGAAACGCATGTGGCTTTGCGCGGGAATTTATCTGGTAAGCGCTACCGACCCGGTAAGAGTCAAAAGACATGGCAAGTCTAGTAGCTTGCACTTGAAAAAAATTTTTGGTTAGGGGCGCAGATTTTTTGTGAGTGACGTCGTAAGTGGAGGACTTTCAGGCTTCCTTGGCCCACTTCACCTCGACCTGGGCACCAACCGTTAGATCAGGGTTTCTTAACCTGGGGTGCTAGCATCCCCATTGGGTGCTGAAATCAATTTCAGGGGTTGCTGGGAAAGGTCACATATGTGGCAGTAAAAGCTAAAAGGAATACGTTTGTCTTTAATTTATCCTTATGTTAAGCAGGTGTTAGCCAATGGTAGGGGGTGCTGGACTGCTTAGGCATGACCAAAAGGGGTGCTGAGGTAGAAAAAGTTTAAGAAATGCTGCGTTAGATGGTAGTATTTCACTGAAGTTTTTATTGGAAACTAGGCTACAATCCGAGTCTTTTGATACTTTGGATGACCTGCTGGTCAAAAGTATAATACTTTGGATGACCTGCTGGGGTTTCAGGTTCAAAAGTTATGATCTAAAGCAGTGGTTCCCAAACTTTGTCAAGCCGTTGCCCAAATTAAGCTGGCGATTAAGTGTTATTACCCACAATATTTTGCAGTGATCGCTCATAATATAAACATTGTGGTTTTCGTTCCGTATTACCCTCCGAAGAATCACATATTATCCCTAAGGAGTAATTTACCCCCAGTTTGGGAACCACTGATCTAAAGTAGTAAAAATGTTTGACTAATTAGATAATGAATTAATTTGTTTAATTTAGATCATAACTTTTGACCCAGAAACGCTAGAAAGTCGATCAAAGGCTCAAAAGACTCGGACTCGAGCCTAGTTTCCAATAAAAACTACAGCAAAACACTTTGGCCTAGCGGTTGGGCCTTAGACCAGGCAACATGAGCCAAAATGGCCCCAAAACTACTTCACTTATGACGTCACTCAAAAAATCTGCAATCCCCAATGAAAAAATTTTTTCGAGTGCAGATTAGAAGACTGGCCGATCCATTTAGGCCCTTGAACAGCTCTATAGTGTAATCGGCGGATGAGCTATGGCGTTGGTAAGGCAAACAAAAACTGTTAGTTTTTTGCCAAAATCTAGGTATGAGTATATCGTATACCGGCTCTCAAAGTGTTAATTGTGAAAATAACTATATTTGTGCTGCTTTAATACCAGATGTTTGTGTGATTGTTAGCTTAGCAACCAAGTGCATACTGCAGCCCTTGGATTAACCTATGTGGGATTTACAACATTAAAAAAGTTGCTGGTCTTTTGGATCTGGACTTAACAAAAGTTTGGTGTTACAGTGTTCAATCTTTTCTTCATCAGATTTATTCCAGATTGGTGAGATGATTCTTCTTTGTTTTATAGTAGAGTGCACAAAAGTCATTCAGATGATACACAAGCACCTTCAAGTGCATAATCGATTTGTGTTTGATTTATATGATCAGAATCACTTTGGTTCACTACATAAGGATTTTAGTTGGTAGAGATCACACCAATGCAAAAAAACACATTGGATTTACCTGTGTTGATTGTTTTTTCATTTGTCTCTTTATTTAGTTAGTAGTCAGTATATAACCCAATTAAAATTAGTTCATATGAAAACAGGTTGCAAGCAACAGCAGGTATAGGACATCCAGGTGACTATTATTTGCAGGGTGATTCACTGCAAATGTCAACCACTGTCCTAGATCAGCAATAGTTTCACTTTGTAGATTTTACATTTAAAACTTGTATAACCTCTATGGACATAGTCCATAATATACTTTTGCTGTGAAGTGGCCACACTTCACAGAAGTCTTTTGATATGTCAGTGTAGGTAAAAAGTCATTTGCCAAAAATGTGACACACATCACATTTTTTAAACTAAGAAAATGTGCAGACGACTTCAGCTAATTGCATACCGGTTAAACGCATGAACTACTTTATCGCATAGGATTGCAGAATCCCAAACCAAAACCACCCAAATGAGGAGAAAATAGTATGGTTAATCGCATAACAGTTACTTGCATAAATCAGATATTCAAATAGAATTGTTCTTTACAATTGTAAACTTAAATTGGTTAATCACATAGGTAACTTTAAGGAGTGTGAAGCACACTTTTCAGATTGTTTGAAACCTGAGTGCCATTAATCCTATTAAACTGTTGCCGACACGACTCCCTTCACCAAGGTACCAAAGTCAACACCATGCATTCAACTTCTAGTCTTCAGCACATTGTGTTTGACACTACCTGGATGTGTCCTGTCCCTAAGGGTGCAAAGCTTTGTTGTGAAAGTAGCACTTTTAAAGTTTATTTTATGGCATCAGGGAACGACCTGACACGTGCAACTACATTTGACACCTTTGCACAAGAAGTGTTAAATTCTATACAGAACAAAAGAGTGCACCTGTACTCTATACCAGCTTGAAATTTTAGTTTCATTTGATGACTGTTACTTTTCTGAAGCACTGTGCACAACACACTTCACAGTTTAAAATGCGAAATTAAGCTGTGTCTAGCAGTTTAACATGCATAATTATGCTGTATCTAACAGAATTATGCGCTGTGGAATATGCGCTGTTTCAACTTGTTACTTGTTTCACCTCACAATTTCTGTTTTTTTTCACATCAATGAGACTCATTTGGTGAATTCCCCAAACGAATGATGCATAACAAACCCCATTGGGATTATAAAAGCTTCATAATGCCACAGGCTAACACACCAGATAAGTATTTACGCACAGCACCCAGCTGTATCAGGACCAAGAGATGTTTAGAACTTGTAGAAACATTTCTATATCCTACAGTTATACAAATCTTCCGACGCAACAGCTGTGAGACATAAACGTATTCACAGTTGCATTGCATAGTCCAAAGCAAGCACAAAAATAATGGCTGTGAGTGCAGGAAACGTTCCACAACGGATACAGGTGATTATTACATCACACATGCACTGCGCACGATTAAGATAACATGCAGTGCATGGCGCCACAACTTTGAATTTACATTTCAACTGATGACCGTTGATTTTCTAAACACTGAAGGATTTCATAATTTAAAATCGTACTACATCAGGAGCAAGGGATTTTTAGAACATCAAAAGAACTTATATATCCCTCAGTTCTAGATGTCTCTGGGTTCAGTGTCAAGCTACAAGATACCAATGGTGTCAGATAGCACGCATGTGGACAGAAGTGGAGTGTGCGGTAAACTTGTGGATATTTCTTTAACATGGATAATGGCATATTCTAGTTAAATGCATAAAAAAGCTTGGCAAATGGGCAATGCGATTAACTGGATTCGTCTGTATAAACATGGCAAGTTGTAGAAAAAAATTTTTGAACAAGTAATTTTCAAGTGGTTTGGTACTGATACCAAACTAATTTTATAAATGCACCATATGAACATTGTAATGAATGATTTTTAAAAAAACTTGTCAATGTAATACACGTCACATGTGTAATCACCCTGCAGCACCTTTAGAGTATATGCTGTGCAAGCTTGCTGATGCGTAAGTATGCTTTTTGAAAAAGCAGTCTAAAGCCAGCCGAGTTTCAATTCAAAAGGTATAATTTACCCATATTGGCCATGTTTATGCAACTCCATAACAAGCCAGTCAATTGTGCTGGAGAGCTGTTCAAACCCTTAACACTTCTGCACCCAGGTTAATTCAAGCGGTTCGCAAAAAACAGCTGGATCGCCTGTGGCTTTGCACGGGGATTTCTCCAGTCCGGTAAGCGCTACAGACATGGTCAAAAGCTCAAAAGACTCGGCAAGTCTTGTAGTTTGCACTCGAAAAATATTTTTATGTGGGGGTGTGGATTTTTTGTGAGTGACATCATCAGTGGAGGGCTTTCAGGCCACCTTGGCCCACTACCTGGCCCTGTGCTGAAACTGTTAGATCAGAGGTGACGAACATGTTCCCCGCAAAAGAATTTAGTGCGGCCTGCGAAGCATTCAGGCGAGACCAGCAGTCTTGAACTTTTTATTACTTTCGTTGGTTGTTTGTTTCTGTTGATGAACAATTTTTTCGTTTTTAAACAGGTATCATAGTATGACTAAAAAGTTGTGCGGCCCACTTACTCAGCGGTAACTGACAAAGTGGCCCGCGATAGCAAATAGGTTCGTCATCCCCGCGTTAGATGGTAGTATTTCACTGAAGTTTTTATAGGAAACTAGACTACAATCTGAGTCTTTTGATAATTTAGATGACTTGCTAGGGTTTCAGGTTCAAAAGCTATGATCTAAAGCAGGGGTCTCAAAACTACGGCCCGCGGGCCAAATG
>JGI24022J15233_10002157_pt1 | contig 17964 bp, 12 predicted proteins | sample Ectturendosymbi2_FD_15233 | JGI IMG/M metagenome (IMG submission 15233) | reverse complement strand
CCTTGTCCTTGCCACGTAGTGGCGCCTGCAATCTTGCAATCCTTAACTGTGCCCCTGTGTTCGCCCCGCGGCTGTTGCGTTGTGCTTGCGGTCTCGGAATGCAATACTGCCACGTGTGCTTTTAGTGCAGTTTGCCCGCCCTGTGAAGCATTTGATCGGTTACGCTGTGTTTGTTTCAAGAGTTTCATTGCTCGCTTTTTCAGCTCCATGATCGAGCGGTGTCCTTAGTGAATTAAAGCCTGGCTTTCTGCAGATAGTGTTTAGTAGAATTCGCAGGCGAGTGCACGACAAGGACCAATGGTAAACCGGAAATGTTTTCATTCTTCATTGACCATTTGGCTAATTTATTTCTGAAGACAAATTTTACGCGTGGACTGAGATATGTGCTCATATTTCTTTAATATGAATTGCTGCAAAAACTGGTTTGGATTCTAACAAATGCCAATATTTTTTTTTGCTTAGAAAACCGTAATTGAAAAAAACAATTGACCCTGAATGCAGCATCTAGAATTTACTTGCAGTAAATAACCTGTGCAAGTCAGACATCAAACTTTTTGTCCGATTCGATCTCCCACTGGGCGAAGACTTCATTGTCATAAATCAAAAACACTGAACACGGCTTGAAAGTTGTATCCAGTACATAAGAAACAGACTTGCCTCGGATATTAGTTGTTTTGACGAAGAGGGTTTGACCATAAATTTGTTTTGTCAACATGTTTTGAACCCCTACAGCTACTACAGAAATGCACCAACCAAAATTAAGCACCTCTGCCCGCTCCGCGGAGTACGTTGAAGTACAATTGATGAAGTAGGATTACTGTACTATACGGCAAAAGCATTTGATTCTCAAAACTGGATGGAAATTTCAAACACACTTTTTATACAATTTTATGAAATCTTGCGTTGTTGCGTGCATTAAACATAAAAGCTTTTACATATATTTTTAGAAATCTTGTACTGCCGCATGCATTGTGAAAAGAAGCGCAAACATTTTTAAATAACCTCATTGTATTCCATACAGTTCTTTAAATAATAATTTTCTAAGTATGCAAATACGTCTTTACGACAATTTTCGTTTCTTGTATAGCTTACCGGCAGAAGAATACATCCACATTGTCCTTAAATTGCCAGCCTTTTGCGTACAAATAATTGGATACAGTAAAATTTGTGTAGTTCCGAAAATAATCTAATTCCTCAAGGTCCAGTGGAATGTTGGCAGATTTCGAGAATGCGAAGGCCAACGGCCAGGCGATTCTGCCTAAAACGCGAGTTGCCTTTAGTTCTTGTTCAGATCCGAGATGAAAATACCTGAAAAGTGTTCGAAGTTTTGTATTTGAAGTACTAGAATATTTTGCATTTTCTTGCTTCAAGAGACTTCTGGCTATATCAGTATTTCCTCTAACTTTGATAGAAATATATAACGTTGTATCTCTATCCTTTGCAGACAAGGAAACAAATTTAATCATTTTCCTAATTTTTGGAATGAATCTCACGCTCTGAAATAAACAATTGCAAAGTAGATCAACATTATGCGAGTTTTCGAAGTCAAATCCTATGTTCTTTAAAGTTGCGTTCGAACATTTAGGACGATATAACACGTGTATTTTATCATTTGGTGGTGCTGTGGAAGACCCCTGGGGCTAGGGTCTGAACATATAAACGAGAAACAACTGTTCCTCTTGAAGTTCAATTGCTTTGCTGTTTTTTGTCGGCTTCATTCTAAGGAGCTTTCTATTCACATAAATTAAAATTGTTATGTTGACGACTAAGATAAATTTCTTGCATCGTGCTTAATCGTTCTTATCATGAGTCATAAAACTGTACTTTTGCCAAAACAAATGAGCCAATGAACAATATAATGCAATTATCGCAAAGCCTAGTGGTCTCGCAAAATGTTACCACCAGTTAGAGCTTTCTGTTTTGATCACTTCGCAGATAAAAAATCAAACTGATGCCAGAATAAAAAGCAAGAGTCGAAGACCGACTAACTGCAGAAAGCTACTTATTTGAAGTGAACGTTCTTAGAAGAGAGCATATGTTGCACAGGAAACATATTTTAGGCTATGCGAACCAGTCCCGCCGGAAATTTTTACTTCACAGATCATTCGTCAAACGCAATATGTTGCGTTCACTAAGCATTCGCTGTGTTCGAACAAGTCAGGCCGTCAGAAACAGCATCTCGGTGTTAATGCTTCGCGGATTAGTGTGCATACTTGTAGTACTTTTAGGAATAAAATAGTGGCAAAACCAATAAATTGTTATAAATTGACCCTGCGTCGCAATAGTGTCATTGATTTATATAAACATGAAATAACGACATTTATAAAAGATACTGTGAGCTGCATATGTTGCAATACGTTTTTAAGTTTTAAACTTCCTGATAAAGAAAATATAATATAGTGTCAAATCTAATCCCGTTAAATTCAGAAAAGGATGTGTTTTGTCACCAATCTTCTTAATAGTTGATATGTATTATACTGACAGTCACAGCCGAATCAACGAGGGTGTCACTATTGGAAGCGTCAGGAACAACCGTTTGCTTTTTGCGAACAATTTGTTACTGCTAGCACATTCTCATCAGTGCCTTCAACATGCCCTCGATCAGTTTTCAGCTACGTGCGACCAAGCTGGAATGAAAATTAGGACCAAGAGAACGAATATTTATGTCTCTCCAGGAACAAACCAGTGCGCTCAGCAAGTGGTACTGCACCGCAGCACGTGGGGATATTCAAACACCTTGGGATGCTATTCACGAATGACTGAAGGCAGAACATGGAGATTGATAACCGGATTGGTAATGAAAACATAGCTCTGCGTGATCGCGCTTTGGTCACGAAACAGGAGCTTTGAAACACCGCAAAATATTCAATTGTTAAATCGGTCTTTGGTTAGACCCTCGCTTATGATCATTAATCTTGGTTAATAACTGAAAGTGTGCTGTATCAAGTACCATGCAGTGGCAGCGATGGGATTTTTGCGAAGAGGTAGCGGTGCCGTGCGAGGCTACGCAACAAAGTGCGCAGCTGTGAAATTCGTAAATCGCTGAAAGTCGAGCCACGTCTCCGAATGGAGAGAACGCAGCTACGATAATTTTAGAGGTTATTGGAATGTCCCAGGAATAGTGGTTGAGACAAGTCCTGCTGGTTGCACCAACGGGGAAGTCGACCAAGGACCAGGTGGCGTGATTGAATCCCCAACCTTGCTTGGTGTAGTCAGTAGCACTATATCTGAGTTTACTGAAAACGAGGCATTTCGAGTCCACCGGTTTTCCTGCCTCCACGACCCTCCCATGAGGAAAAGCCGCTACGAAAATGAATGAATGAATGAATGAATGTAGGTTCTTTTTGAGTTTGTATGTTTCTACTTGCGCACATTTCCGTTGGGTGTTGTTCTTCTTTTTGGTCCTGTGTACTTGCTTCCTTTTGATAGTCATAGAAGATCTGTTTCAAGATTTTAGTTCACGTGGCCGTTACGAAAATTGAGTGCTTGCGCACTTCGTCTAATGGCAGTGCTTTTAACTATACACGATAACTTGCAATGGACTACAAATGAATTTTGAAGATCACAGGAGTCTTTTTCATGTGTTTCTGTTGAACACAATTTTGGCGTTTTAACAATACATTTATTTTGTGTTGCCACGTTTTAAGAATGAATAGCGAAAGATACAACGCAGCTTGGCGTTAAACTTAGTCTATTTTGGTTGAATGCATCAACGAAGAGGCATTTTGATAATAATATAAGTGTCTACTGAAGTATTACCATTTTTGTGACAATTATTTTAGCACAACCGATTGTGAAAAAGTTCATTTAATAAACAGCGCAAGTTCCTAGAACCCTTGATTTTTTTGTGGAAGGAGTAAGAAATAACAAATTTTCAAACTTTTTGATCGACGATATCGCCGCTAAAGTGCCTTTTATGAAAAATACTTCAACGTTTAAGTTGCATGAAGTTGCAATGAACATTTCAAAGAGTCAAAATGCATTTCTACAGACACCAATTTGACTAAGAGTCAATTCTAGTATTTCTACAATGCTGGAGACAAAGTGTCATGAGCTTCGTCCGGTTGAAAACCGAGATGTCAGCTCAAATTCATCACCTGTCCCAATAGAAGACCCCATCATAATGGTGTTTTAAAATTTAAAGTAAATTTTTTTGCAGTACTCCCAGCCACTGAAGACATTATGACACCTCCCGAGGCCATTCAACAAAATATCCTATTTTTTATTTTTTCTTATTTCACTATTGTTTTAGTTTCAATTGCAGACACAATTTCGGGTCCCCTGTGACAGCGTGGTCTCCCCTCACCAACTGGAGTTATGGAAGGCGGGGACTAGGGTTATGGAAGGCGGCTGACATATGACTCTGAATAGAAAATAACGTAAATTCTGCAGCACGATATCGGTCTTCATGTGAAGAATAAGTATGAAAGCGCTTGCCAGGTTTCATTATTTACAGAAATTGGGATCCAGCCAGTTAAGGAGATATTTCTGAGTTGAAGTTGATAAAAATTTTTCGAATGAATGCAGCTGGGCCATTTCACGATGTTTAGCTAGTACAAACACTTCAGAGTTAAAAAATATTTTTAGACTCCATATTGTCTGCTACATTCGTATTTGTATCGAAACTAGTGCTGTTTGTTTGTGCAAACAAAATATTCGAAGAGAAGTCAGATTCGAAATTTTGGAAAGTAGAAAGAAAAAGTTGATGTAACGAAAATACATCATATCTAGGAAAGATTAGTATGGTAGATACTTCGAAAGCATTTAACCAATATGATAAAATTCAAACAGAAAAAAACACTTCTTATTTTTGAGAAAAAGCTGGTAGTCGCCTCATGGGTTCTGGAACTGTCAAAAATTTTAGGGTGATTCTGCAAACATTTAGAACATTTCCATAAAGGACGACTTGTGAAATGTTAAGTGGTCGAAAATTAAACATGTTGAAAGAAGGTCACTATAGATATTGTCACAAAGCATCTCACCTGTTAAAGTTGCAAATTGTGATGGCGGGAAATTCCAGCTCACTTACGAAATTTCTGGACACGTCCGTGTTTGCTCTGTATTCATAATATGCCATAACGCGTAAGACCACTTGATGCGCCAAGCAACTGAGAAATGCTGCAGAAGTGAGACCTTTTGTCGGATAAATATAGACATTTTTATTAAGACTTGCATACATACAAAATGGCCAAAATTCATTTTGTGTTGCAAAAAAATGCTTCTTAAGAAAACATTCCCTTGCATTGTTTGATTTCAAAAGTTAGTTTTTCTTAGACCACGCAACTTTATGGTTTTCGTTCTGCAGGAATATTCTTCTTGTTCTGTTTTCTAAGGCGTTTGTCAAACGCAATAAATGAAATAAAACTTGCTTTTTTCGTGAACTTATATTTCAAAGAATTTTGCTTGCATGAACGTAAACAGCGCAATTTCACAACTCTGGCCGCAGTAGATAACTGACGTGCAAAATAAAAAAAATCTCAACGTTTGTTTTAAAAATTATTTGTACCTACCTAAAACAACGAAAATCCAAAATATTCTTTGGGCATTGTTTTCACTGTTTGCCCAAAAATAGATTCTATGGAAAGATGTCGTGTTAGCAAACTCCCTTTCCAAAGCATAAGGCTCATTTGTCTGGGAATCTTCCTTCTTCTCATCTTTAGTGTCGTTCATATCACTTTTGAAATAGAAACTGTGCAGTTCTTTATTGCTTATTGTTTTCTAAAAGCTTCTGCTCGTGACTGGAAGCTACAGAGTTAACAGAACACTGGAATTTGTCTGTGTAGCTCTGTACATTGCACGCACATGTGAAGCGTCTCAGTCACAAGAATACACTTTCAGATATGACGTCCGTGCTATCTGCTTACACCTAAAATAAAAAATAAGCTGCATGGAGACACGCTATTCACGCGACTGAGTGACGCTTGTTTACTCTGTTAATCAGATACCAACCAACCGCAAGGCAGAATTAAAGCCGAAACATGTGTGGGGGATTAGGATATGATCCTTCAAATTTGGCAGGAACCAAACATTACATTTCCTTTTGTACAATGTTTTGTGACGATAAGTGAACGTTACGAAACTATCTCAATTTTTAAGGGCTGGCACGTATGTCAAGATGTGCACTATGGCTACGCTATTCCAGTAAGTTATGAAGGTGACTTCTTACGTTTACAACACCATGTGCTTAGCATATTTTCATATTTTGTTTTCAACGTTGTTTTGTTTCTGTTTATGAAACAAAAAATTGCAAGTTGTACTTGAATTATGTTTTTCAGGGACCATTAAAAATTATTGGTTTGCTGCAAGCTTTCGACGAACCAGCAAATTGGGCTCTGCTTTCATGAATTTGCGATTAATCGAAATCTGGCGTATACCTGTCTTCAAGTAACTAGTTTCTGCGAAGGCGGTAGAGTAGAATCAATCAGCAAATGTTTTTATGAGGAAATGGATTTCACATCACCCTACACATCCTCACATCATGCAATCTTTTATTAAACAGCCGCTTTGCAGGGTCAAAGGTTTTTCATACAATATATAGTCTGCAAGGCATGTGTGTTTCACTGTCAATATGAAGCTGTACATGCTGAACACAGTTGCAAGAACGTAATAGCATTGTCGAAAAACTCGATCTTCAGCTGAATGCTGTTTTTTGACAAATATCTCTAAGCCTGATATTAACACACTTCTTTAAATATTTGAAAGATTATCAAATTATATACCGTTTTTAGATTAGAGCAGATTTCAGCGGTTCAATGCAGTAAATTTGATATTTTAAGCACATGGCCTACTAAAGTACAGCCAGTCTGAGATTTGTTGCTAAACTACTTTACTACGTCTTACGTCATCGAGCATTTTGAAAGAAACGCTAGTTGTTTGGAAGAACATATAGTCAATTGACTAACTTTGAATAGCAGTTCGTGGTATTGCACGATTATGAACTTCACAGTAGCTCAAAAAACACAGCGATTTCTCAAGATTGCCAATATCTGAACCAACCCACTGCCGTGTCACCGTTAAAATGTTGGTTATATAAGGTTCGTTTATAAGTTGTTTTCAAGCAATTTTATCAATGTGAAGTTTTTCACAGTGTCTTATTTGGTTTGACAAATTCATAGCTATTTGGACTTTCCGAACGTCGCTCTCTAAGTTATAGCGACGGCCGTCACTTTGTAGATGGTGTGAGTGGCTTCATCTGCAGCGTTTACTACGGATCCAGCTCCTGTTCCGGTACAACTTAAAGCTTTGATTCCGGATCCAGTTCCTGCTCCGGCGTAAAATAAAAAATCCGTCGGACTCCATTCCAGACCTCTTACTCCGTTCTCATCTCTGGTGCAAATGGGGGGGCATTTGTTTAAATCAAAGCCCCAAATATGAGGCAAAGCGTTTTCCATCACCACTCTAGTTTTTTGGTAGGACCCTACCTCACTCTCTCGGTCAGTGAAATATGCAAAAACTTTAGATTTTCGTGTTAGCTCAGGTAAGGAAATGCACAGAACGTGATATTACAAGGAACTAAACGGGTGACGGGTGATTAAATGAACAATCGCAAGGTGGAGACAAGCGTTCAGCNGCTGAGTGCGTGGGTTGAATGGGATGTAGTGATGTCCATGCGGGGATTGTCTTGTGAAAAAATAAAAAAGACTTTAAAACAATTGAGGTTTGCCCTGACTTAAGAATGTTTATGAAGAGGTAATGCCATCGAAACGACATTTCTTGTCACTTGTAAAGCTTCTAAGAAGTGGTCAGAGGAAGAAAAATCTATCGTTGTGTACGAGTACATTTGTAATTTCGCAATTTGTAATTTCAAAGTTGTGACATAAAAGTAATACGCTGAACAGGTGGGATCTAAACAATGAATCTAGGGAGTTCAAATTGTCCTGTTGGCGGCAGTTGTCCGGATAGCAGTTTTCTAGGAAGCAATTGTGCTAGGTGGCCGTTGTCCGGATGGTAGTTGTCCTGCTACCGCAGTGAAATCTTACACAAACACTATTGCAACATTAAAAATGTATATGCGTTTAATCGATGACCGAGCCATAGGGCACTTTTTCATTTATTTGGTGTGCTGAGTCTCGCGGTTCAAAATAAAAGAGCACACGAATGAAGAAATGCTTATTTATACAACATTACTGGGTAGGTGTTGATTAGTCAATTCTGAAAAAAAACAAACAGTAGTTCAGTGATTTAAGCCACTATTGCATTTGCTTATTGACATGCATAAGCGTTGCATAGTGGGAGAAAATGAAGTCTGCAGAAAGCATCGGACATTTGAATAGAGTGGATAAAAATGTTAAATGAAGATGCACATCGTTGAGGAACTGCATACAAATTGTTTCTAATCGAGGCATTGAATACTTTTACGAAATAGGCAACGTGATACTGAAACACACACACACTTATGCTTGTTTGTATTGCAAACTTGAAAAGGGCTTGCTATAAGTTACACGCCGTTTTTTGTTACCAGACTGCATGAACTTGTTCCACAGTTGGCAAGCGGTATATGCACTGGAATGCAATAGGCACGAAACAATAAAATTTTACTGCAAAATATGTTGTTTCTTTATTGTGACTCAACTAACAGCAGATTACTAACTGACTTTTGTTCAACATTACTGTATAAGCTGAAGAAACACAGGATTTTCTGAAGATATGCAGTTGATTATTGTTTGCTTAATTTTGTGGTAAAATGACTGATATTGACCAAGCAAGGGCAATAGATTAGACACTGGGTTTGCCAATGATTAGACAAGTTTTCCAGCATAAAACACTGCTTTGTGCGTGCAAACTAAATGGTTTTTCTGGAAGAAGTTAGCATAAATTCAACGAACGTTTGCCATGAAACGGCGTGACAGAGAAAGGTTATATCAAATTCAGGCTTTGCGGTTGCAACACGACAAAACATTTGCGTTGAAAACGTAGATGAAATTTGAAATTTTTAAGATTGCAATAATGATACAATTTTGTAAAATGAGCAAGATTGAGATGTTCTTGAAAAAACGCACCTCAGTAAATAAAAACAAGCTTGGCTGGAGGGATGAAAAAAGGCTAACATTTTGTATAGCTATCATTTTAAGGAAGGTGTAATATATTTCAGGACTCAACTCTGGTTTAAGAACATCTTGTGAAAAAACAACAGTTAGCAACATTACAGCAGTATGAAAATAACTTTATAACATTCAATAATATTATATTCAACTTCATCAAAATATTTGGATCAGTTTTGTGCGCCAATTTTAACCACGAAGTTCTGTAATATAATAAAAAAGGTTTATTCTTGATTTTCAACTAACGTTTTCGTAATTAAAGCATTATTTTGTTTCTCATGCTGTGCTTTCATGCGCTTCGTTTCATGGTTTGTAATTTCCAGACAAAAACCCAAGACGATTGCATATCAGTTGAAAAGTTTTAAGTCGTTCTTATTTTATATGAAAAACAAAGGTATTGGCAGCAATAGAAATAAGACCAGATATTGCATTCCACGTTAGATAGTAACCAGAAAGATGATTTAGTGCATGACTCAAAATTGTTTTATTTAGATGAGTTAATTACTTCTGTTAAAGCTAAAAATGATAGAACTTTCATGTTTCTGTCAACTGATAAGAATATGCAAAAATTAGTTACTTTTGAGCAACATACAGAGATTTCGTCAGATACCTTTGCACTACTTCTTTAACTAATCCTCAACTACCCTTGTAGAAATACTACTTATCGACTGTACATGCTTTGCCAAACAACCGTACATGCTTTGCCAACAACCATAGTTTCTAAAAAACTTTCTTTTACTGACCTTTCTACACGTTAATGACGATACGAGTCTTGAGTACTGCCAAGTACGCTATGGGCTGAAGAGAATTAGAATTTTCAAGCAAAATGCGAACCTAGCGTAATCAAAGGAAATACAACAAAATATGTTTTGAAATCAATCAGGCTAGTAATTAGTTTTAGTGCTAACAACGGCAGTGAAGCGTGGCTGAGACTTCCATTGATTGACGCAATCGTCATAACATTTCTCGCCCATTGGAAACGGCGTATAAAAGAGAAAATTAGGTGAAAAGTCTTTTGATGTAATTTTAAACACCTGCAGTACATTGGAAACAGGGTATAAAAGAGAAAATTAGGTGAAAAGTCTTTTGATGTAATTTTAAACACCTGCAGTAACTGATTGATGGAGCGTTTGTTTTAATAGGTTGAACAGGATGACTTGGGCTGAGTAGCAATCCTCTATTTAACTTTTGCTACTCGTCACACTGACTCATTATATGTCACTATTTACAACTCCGGATAATTCGTTACGATTGTCTTGATGTGTTTGCGGATCTAAACACACTTTTCGATTGCTTCCGACTTTAGCCACACTCAGCATACATCTGCTCACGTTTTTGCAATTACACATCATTTACTAAACAACACCTCCTCTCAGACAACGTCTTCATTAAAAATGCTATGAAATTAGTAGCATATTTCTCTTGAATTACCAGTATATAGGTTTTACCAGCAAATTTTGCTTATACAATACTGTTAGAAGCTCGGTTCACTTGGCAAGTATTGGTAATGGTGCCCAACAAAAAGGTTGATTTTGCTCCCTTGCGACGTTTACACTTTCTAATAAACATTGTCACACTTCCTATTAAAACTACAGTAGGTCTGCTTGCCAAGCATAGCGGTGGTACACAAAAAAAAACAAGTGAAGTGTATACAGTGCTGATACCTTGAAGCGGACCTGGGTCTGCTGAGCAAGAAGTGGTAACAATACTCGAAAAAGTTGCATTAGAAAACACTTATGTCGAAATTATCAGCAGGCACAGCTCCAGGGGTTTTAATCAAAGGACACGAAAACGTACTCAGGGTTTGTTTGATCGTTTAGCACAGTGACAAAAGAGTATATCAGAAACAGCTACTGTGAAAAGTTATCGTACTTCAGATAAGGACATGGGAAGTTTTAAAAGCGAAACAATAAGAAATGACAGCTTCACTGGATCTCGATCAAATAAAGTTCAAGATGTTTCATTTAAGCTTTGCTTATTTATTCTCCTGAAGACTGTTTTATGTCTTCTGTTACAAGTCCTAAATGTGCCATTTTCAAGGTATGCTGAAACGGCTGACGCGTAAAATCACATTTATATCATTCCTATTGCATGACACTCACGTGACCATAGTCCGTATAAACCCTAAATTACCAAAAAGGATTCAAAAGGATTCTCGAACACAAAAGTTCCTTCTGTTACTTTACTATATGCCAGAAGATCTCCGAGATCTTCTTATGCAAGCCTAGTTATATTCAGAATAAACATAAAACCTCTATTAGAATCTTTAAGTGATCTCGATTGCAATGAAACTAAACGTGTAACCATTTGTGTGTGTTGCATGCAATAGATATCTAAAGCATTATAATATCCCNCACACCTGAAACAAAATTAAGGCTTCTGGGCAATTGAAAACAGCTTCCTCAGTGCTTGTCAGCTTTATGCATTGATTACTATGACAGGTTAACCGGACGTTGGTGCAACTTGTTTTCTATACTGGTGTTTACGTCACAACGTATGTGTGGCAGACACGAGTTGCATTATCTGTGGAGTGAATTTAGCAGCCAAACAAGGAATGAATTCAAAACTGTGAATAGGTTGGCGTTGTTTCGAAACATGTAATGCTTTAAAGATTTTTCGAAACATCCAAAATCTGGGACAAAAGTGTGGATAAGCAAGTTATCATTTGAAAATATCTGAGCTCCAGTAACAATTTTTTTTATTTCATTGAGCAAGAAAACTATTACGTTGTGTAAGACCTTGTTTCAATCAGAAAATATTATAACGTAAGCTATTCTGTGGCTACATAGATATGGAAGAAAATTTTGTACATTAAAATGTTGCCATCACTCCATACCAGGCAGATAATTCATAGTAAGATCTAGGATAGTACGTTTCTACTTAATATCTACGATTGCATGATAAGTGTGTCTGGAGCAGAGAAAATGATTTCTCTTCCTAACCAGCACACCTTTTTATCGCAGCTTCAGATTTCTTTTGGACAATATATGAATAATAGAAGAAGAGAAAAACTGTCAGCTATCTTCTCTTGGATTCTCCAGTAACGCCTTAGGTAGTAAAACAAGAAAAAATTGCTTAAACTACTGAAGAACGGATTGATTTCAAATCAAGTAGATTGTTGCATTTCATTTTGAAGTGACGAGTGCTACAGGTGGAGCTATACTTGTCTGAAACAGGTTATGATAAAGGTCCATAAAGATTGTTCTCCTGGATTTGGTTTAAATTCATTAATAAAAGGAGAAAATATACTTTTGAAAGATGATCACATGCCTAAAGCATGCAAACGGCTTGAATGTTTGTGAGCTGTAAGCTTCCCATTAAACTGAAGTTTATAGCTTTTGCCATATACAATGCTGCAGCTTTTTTTCCAAAGAGGGTTTTTATAATTTTGCTGATGGGGAAATGAACAACTATAATTGCTTTAAATTCATCGAAATAAACAGGAGCGGTCCAAACCCTATTCCGCTGAAAAGCGTCAAATAGATTAAGTTGTTGCATGGGCGCAGCAGACCACTCGTGACACTCCGAAAAGAGTAGGCTACGAAAGCGACAATAACGGAACTGAACACATCAACCAACTTTGACACCTTACGTACGAACCACCTCCTATCTTTAACTTGTTACATACGAACTGCGATTCTGCTAAAGAAAGCAGACACGAATCTATTCACAAATGTAGAATTTTCCCTCCTCTTTCTTGCCTGCTCCTCTGCAAGTTTTCCCATTTCTATTTCGCTCTTATCATGTGATCTAATACTCAAATAAGTGACCGTGAACTTTAGTGTTTAATCTTGTGGCCGCAGTTTCAGAACACCATACTGGCAGCGGGGCATACTCGTTAAACCTGACACTGATAAAAAATGTTTTTGTTTCTGTCGCTGCGAGTTAATGTCGCTAAAACAACTCTGGATTGTGAGTTGCCTGTGATCGTCCTAGAAAACTACATCTCTTTGCTCGAAAAGACTGTAGTCTGTACTAACTGTAAAGGTTAGTACTGCAGAGCCGTGGTAAAAATTAAGCGCCTACGGCTCCGGAGCTTTTCCTATGTATGAACTCCAGCTCCCGCTCCGGAGCTCTTGGTTTTGACACTGATAAAAAATTCATGAGTATGGCCCCGGCTCGGGAGCTCGCCTCTCATAACATGGCTCCGGAAACAGCTCCGGTTTCTGTTCGTTTTCACAAATGTCTTGGTCTGCCTAAAGTTGACTGGAAAATGAAATATATCTAGTAGGCTGCACAAAACGAATATATCAAACTTATTCGAGTAGGTCAATCTAGTAGTTTTTTAAAAGCAGCGTTCTTACTATTAGAAACTCAGCGAACAAACAGCAATCACAAGTTCAGACGATTCAGCGAACAGTTACTAGCTGAATCGTTATTCAAGTTAATGGTGACATAAACTAATTACAAATTCTGGAAAGGAATTCACTGGTTTCGCCATTAATGCTTGATGACCTTTTGTTATTTCTTACAACTAGAACCAAGAAAATGTCTGTTTGGAAAACTAAATTCCTGTCCGTGTAGTTTGACACACTTCAGTCCCAGTCGACCAGTTGTTTTACACTTGTTGCATTCTTTGCCTGTTACAGTCTTGGCAATTGCAGCTAGCAGCTTTGTCCAGGCAAAACATGCAAAGAGCGCATGACACAAGGTCGATTACTTCTCTCATGTGTACTTTCTAACGTGCACACATTCGCATTAACACAGAGGACAAGACGTGGTTAAACGCCGATTGTTCGAAGAAATACTATGGCTTATCATTTGCCTACGGACTTTAGCTTAGTTCTTTTGAGGTCTATACACTACTACAGATCCGGTTTAATCATTCTGACTAGAAAGTTGGATGTTTTGATAGTTTACGTTTCTTTTACTTCTACAAGTAATACCACGCCTGTCCAGCTACAATGTCACCACCGCTAGGAAGATTAAACCACGGAAACATCAAAGATTCACAGGTCCATTGTTGCAGTCAGGTATCGTAACTCGTAACAGTCGCGCTTAGTTGTGCTAAAGAGCACTGTTTTCGGAAAAGTAAGTCTAGCTTTCAGTCAATTTTGCCAAACTGTTAGCATTTTGACGGAGCGTTGCATTACAAGCTTAGAGCGTGTAATTGGGAACAACTTTAAGAATGTGGTGGCGCAAAAGCAGCATAGGTGTGTATGGACTCGATTCGGGATTTTTTGGATCTGGACTCCTACTGCCTTCAATAGGATCAGGAGTGAGGTTTTTTGCTGTAGCCGGAGCAGGATTGGATCTGGATTTTGTGTTTACTGAAAAAACGTTACTGGTTGTTTGCTTTACCTATATTAATGCGGAGTCAAACAAGAGTCGGATTGCTTGTGCCCGGTTGGAATCGGATCCGGAGTGGATTCACATTGAAAATTTGCAAAACAGGATTGGATCCGGATTTTAAAAAGTCGTAATCCGCACACCTCCAAGAAGCAGTAGAGTGGACTTGGTCGAGCGGGGAATCTTTGTTTTTGTTTGAAGTTGCACTTGCAGATTGACGTTATTTCCGTTGCGTGCTCGCATGTCCAATAAGGAGCCGCAACAAAAGTATCTAGGAAGGGACTAGGAGCACAAACGTCCACAGCACCATCTCTGGATCGTAAAGTTTAATGTGAACTGTACTTCCGGTTCTTTGCAAAACTCTCAGCACCGGCGCTCCGCAACAGTGTTTCAGCTTGAGACACCATGGGGCGAAGAGTTTTCTGTGAGGGGCCCAAAACTTTTTAACTATGTCCAATATTTTGAAACTATGTCTAACACATTTTCCAGGAGGGGAAAACATTTTCTTGGGCCCCCCCTGCGCCTCCCCTGCTTACGGATCTGGTCAAGCCTCATAACGGCTTCGCTACTGTAAGAGGGATGAAGCACACTTTATAACACTGCTGTGACAAAATAATGGGAGACAAAATGGTCTTATATCGCGAATGTTGTTTTCCTTATTGGAAAAAATCATGATGAATAAAGTTATTTTGGCATGTTTTAGGGGGGATCGCCCAACCCCCGCTGTACACGAACCTGAGGAGAGGTTGTAAAAGCATCCTTAAAGCATCGTCAACGGAAGCTAAACACCTTGAAATTCCTCATTTTTTCAGCAAACGTTCTACCAGGGTCTGCTCACCACATGAAGATAAACATACTAGTCCAATACTGCAGGGCTGACGAAAAGCATCTTCTCTTCTGCAATGCCTAAAGGAAAGAGGAAAAGAGCGGAATGGTTTACTGAAATAAAATTGAAACTCCACAAAGCCCACATGCGAAATAAACATGCTGTTTTAAACACAACAGTTTCTCAAGAATGGGTACGAAATAATATCAGTTAGTTTGCTTGGTCCGAGCATTTTGTGACCAATGAGTTCCCATGTCAATGTAGCCGCTGTGCTCTCATGATTATTTGGACAACGACGCTTTGAAACAGAGCAATAAAAATTGAAAAACGTCGGCAAGTGTGAGAAAACTGATCCCGATCGATTGTCCAAGGTACCCACCTGAGAAACAAAAAAAGAATGTCTCGTTCAGATTTTATTCATTTGGTGCTGCAGTTCTTGTTAAAACTTTGTCAAAGTAAAGAAGCTTTGATTTTAGGTTTGCTTAGAAGCAGTTTCAGTTCGAAAATTCAAATCTATCTATTGTTTCCACGAAATGAAATAATTTTGTCAAATTGCTGATTTATAGGGTACAGTTTTCATAATGGATGTGCAAACATTATTGAAAAATTCAACATTTTCTTACTGCAATTACGCTACTTACAATATACGCATGGAAAATGTCATTTAAACTGTTTGCCAAAAGTTCGTGTCGGTTTGATTTTTAACATTGTAGTTTAGCTTTGGTGTACGGAAATTAACCGCAACATTTTGTGAACTTTGCAAATGACTTTATGAATTTATTCAGATTATCTTCATAGGCCGTGATGTAAACACCTATCATGGAATAATACAATATGTGAAAACTAGAAAAACAAGATTTATTGCGCCAACGTCAGTGGTAGCATACGCCTTTTGGCAACAACACACACAAATCACAAGCTCAGGAGCGAAAGCACAAAAAAACAAAGTTAAAGCGATTTAAAGGTTTCCACGCCTTGTCAACCTCAACTAAATTTGTCAGGGTTTTAATTTTCGCAAAACTTACAGAGGGCTCGCGCTTGACTTGCGGACAACTGGAACAAACCAATACTTTCAAAGTTTTCACCAAAGTCCCAAAAGCGACCTTTTCTCAGCTTTAGTGGAAAATTCATGCCATTTATTATTCGAATGCCTCCTGGGCATTTGCAGTACACGTCTTAAATATTTTATTTCGTACTATCTGCCTTCTAATTTTCCTCTCGCGACTGGCGTGAGAAAGCTTTTCTGGCGACATAAAACCCATGTGCTTTGCTGTCCGGCAGATCCTCGAGGTCTTACGCCAACCTTTTTTCTTTTTACAGCGGGTGAGAAGCGGTGTGATACGTCACAAGTGCTATTTCATGTCGCAAGTTTAAAGTCCCAAATGGTTTGTTTCTCGTGACTGTCAAATGCGATTTGATTCAATCGTGTACTTTTCTATTGTATTACCGCAAATTGATATGCAACCCGTTTGCCTCCGTGCTTGCTGTAGCGTCCAAGTTGTTCTGAACTCAATCCCACCACAATTTACGAAGGTTGCTGCCTTTTGCGTTACGAGCGAGCTGCACCCATTATATTCTTTCGTTTTAACACGGTGTATTATTTGCAAATATAATCCAAAGTATTGCGTATATTCAGAGCCCCACGTGGCATTGCTGCAAACCCGCAATTTTTGACAAGACGCCCAACGCATGCCTTTCACGTGAATGCTGCTTATTGGCGTGCGTGGTTTTTAACGGAAATGCGATTTGTTACTTTGCATCGGGACTGTGCAATTTATCTTGCATTTAATGCGATTTGTAGCGTCTTGTTAATCGCTGAACAGATTTGAAAATCAATCATGAGACTCGCGCATTGTAACCAAAGTGCGATATGTCCGTTAAACAAAATATTTCTAACCTGCGTGTCATTTAATTGATCTCACTTAAAAACTGCAGAACGTGACGAAACAAAATTAAATAAAAACAGCCGACGGAATGCGTACAAATCCCGGCAGAAATATCAAAGCATGAGGACGTCACCGACGACTTTTCCGTCCAGTTGTGGTCGTTGCCCGCGTCGTTGTCCAAACTGCGGTGACATAAATTTTCGTGCCACACTCCAATGAACAAACGTGCACAAATTGTCAGCGGAAGCTACAATTTAGCGACAGTCAAACCTTCGGTTTACCTATCCTTATACCTTCCGAGTATGGTGCCAAGTGTTGTCGTTCGGCAAACATCACTGAGAAACATGCTTGTCAGATTTCCTTGGCATGTAGCAACTACAATCCCATTAAGTAAAGGTGTATTGAATCAAACTTTGTTGGAAATGATTTTAGGGTGGAACAAAATGCATATTTCAGTGTATCATTATGGGGCGCCGTTCGTAAGAATATTATATCTGACAGATTTAGCACAAAAACTGCTATCTCTGCGCATAATTAGCTATCTCTGCGCGCATTTAGTTATCTCTGCGCAGAGATAGCTATCTCTGCGCGGATTTAGCTATCTCTGCGCAGAGATAGCTATCTCTGTGTAGAGATAGCTAAATATGCGCAAAGATAGCCATATCTGCGCAGAGATAGCTAAATGCGCATAGACATAGCTATCTCTGCGCAGATATAGCTAAATCCGCCCAAAGATAACTATCTCTGCGCATAGATAGCTAAATACGCGCAGAGATAGCTAAATGCGCGCAGAGATAGCTAAATGCGCGCAGAGATAGCTATCTCTGCACAGACATAGCTAAATGTGCGCAGAGATAGCTATCTCTGCGGAGAGATAACTAATGCGCGCAGAGATAGCTATCTCTGTGCAGAGATAGCTAAA
>JGI24022J15233_10002155_pt1 | contig 17968 bp, 13 predicted proteins | sample Ectturendosymbi2_FD_15233 | JGI IMG/M metagenome (IMG submission 15233) | reverse complement strand
TTTTTCAGCTACGTTTTCCCTCCTGGCCTAAACATCTAGTTACGCCACTGACTGCTGACAGTCCGCACTGTCAAAAAAGAAACTTATAAAGAACAAGTATCGCATCTGTATCACGAATAAAACCTTCACCATTAGTTTATATTCACTGTCACTACCTTCGAACAAAAATTTAGGTAACTCCCAAGAAGCACAAAATGCCATTGCTCCCACCAGCAGAACAATAAATAACGCTGACAACGTTTGTTAATATCTGTATCCATTTACCGGACCTCGTATATCTATATACAGTAAAATTGCATTAAATTCTCATGTCACGTTTTTTGTTTAAAAAATCCAAGACATGTCACATTTGCATGATTTTATGGGAGTGACCGGACCTCGAAAATTTTTGACATTTGTAACTGGACCTTTCTTAAAGTAATTGAGTAGCCCTGTTCTAGACTATTTGTAGTTTGTGCTCATATCAATTGATGCCGTCATACATTACAAATATTTTGTAATTGGGTAAAGTACAAGTTCGCAGCATTTCTGGTGGTTAATGGTGCAATAACATGAAGAACAACAACAAATTAGGAAATCTCTTATGTACAATCTAGTCCTGTAACGCCCAGCGTACTCAATGCTCAAAGACATCGTTTACAGCTGCGCGTCGCAGACGTTGAGGTTGAACTCCCATCAAGGTATTTAGAAACACCGAGACTAAGAACGCACAGTGACAGTGAGTAACAGCGTAGCCTAAAAAAGTTACTATTTGGTGTTCTTGGCAGCTGTTAAACAAAAATCGTGATCTACAGAAATAAACTTTCGCTACTGACAGTTTGGAGTTTCATGCAATCAAAACTTTCAAAACTGATGGTACTTGCAACCACCTAATTGCAAGTTGCAACCGTCTGATCATAACGATACTTCCAACTATTTTATCAAACGCCCGACTTTTGATGTTGCATGAAGGGCCGAGGTTGCGCTCAGTGTGAGAGGGTTCCTTAAGTTTTTACTGTTCCTGAAAACAGCCTGCAACGGCAGTTATGAGCCGTTCCATCATTGCCTTCCCATGGTTCTCAAACTGTGCGTCTCAATGTCCTATGCGTATTTTTGATTTTTTAAGGGCGTCGCACAAAAATATACTTGCAGTTTTATTCAATGAGCTAAAAACAGTTAAATTCTGTGCAGTTTTATAATTTTACCCAAAAAGACAATTATATTGCTCAAATGCGATCATGCTGACAATAGATTGCTAGGGTTGGGTTCAAGTAAGTGATCACTTAGTTGAAAACCTTTACTTATTACTTCATTAAGTAATTTTGCCATTACTGTTTATCGTAAGTAATTTGCTTTTAGTAAACTTAACACTCTAAGGACCAACTATTTTTTCTTTGCTCAAAAATTTCTGGGTGTTTGTTTTTGCTACAAACTGCAACAATATTGCAGTGGTGCAAAGTTTTTGGAAAAAAATGTTTTAATCCCCAGTTTGTGAAACTTTACGAATTTGTTACAATGTTCCACAAAGGTGCTAATTTTAGGAAACCAAGTTTGAAGGTTGGAGGTCTCAAAATACATTTTTAAGGGGAAAGAGTTTGTTTTATTGAATTTTTGAAAAAAAAATTTTCTTCAGCAAAAAATTGGGGGGGGCACAAAAAATTTTGGAGGGAAATGCCCCTGTACACCCCCACAAGATTACCGACCTGCCTGAAATAAAAGCAGTAATAAGGGGGCCCTGCCCCGGAACGGGCCTACTTGGGATAAATACATAGTTCTATATGTCAAATGTTATGCAAAACAGGGCTGTTCTGAACTCAACAAGCCTAAAGCAATTAGACTGTACGGCCACCTTAATTATTTGTTGTTTTTGGTCATAACGTTTGAACCCAAAACCCCAGCAAGTCATCCAAAGTATCAAAAGACTCAGGTTTTAGCCTAGTTTCNCAAAAAGCTTGAGCGAAATACTACCATCTAGCGGTTTGGTCCCAAGGCCAGATGGAGTNGGCCAAAAAGGCCAAAATTACTCCACTTATGACGTCACTCATAAAAAAGCCAGAACCCAAATTTTAAAAAAATATTTTTTTGCGGATTCTGAGACTTGCCAGGTCGTTTGAGAGTTTGAACAGCTCTCTAGCGCAATCGGCGAAAGAGCTATGGACTTGGAAAGACACGTGGAAACTGCTGTGCTAAGCTGAAAACACCGGCAGCTAAAGTGTTAACGACCACATGCACAGATTTGTTACATTCGGACTAAGGCTAATAACTTCTATCAGAAAATATGTCCATAAAGCTTATTATGCATATTCAAGCACTGAACTGAATAGCAACTCAGGCAGGAATCACGGACAACAGGCGCGAATTTTGTCTGATCCGCCCATTATATGATTTCAAAATTTGAAATTATTTTGATATGTGCTTGAATGTTTGTAAGTCTAAATGTCAATTTTACATATTTTGAAGTAATCTGCTAGAAATTACTTAGTTATTACTTCAACAATAAAGTTTTGTTACTTGAACCCAGCCCTACAGATAGCTTATTTACTACCTTGTGATTACGTAACTTTTATAAGTGTTTACTAATAAAGGCGTTGCACAAATTTTAATTTACTTTGCATCAAAGGCTATAGTAGTCATTTATAATGCTCATGTAAACAGGAAACTAACGTTGCAATCCTAAGCGTAAATCGTCAATTAAAAATAACGAGTACAACGGCAGTTATTTAGATTTGGGTTAACGCTTACGGTATCTTGTAGAAAGGAGAGGAAAAACCTCAGTATGTTGTTTGCAGCTTTAAGGTGTTGGCCACTCAAAGCATGATACCAAATAAGCTTCAGCGTCATTTCACATCATCACATCCGCAATTTGTGAATTTAACCAGGTAGTTTTTTCGAAAAGTAAATGATCTAAAAAGGCAAGTGTCCACCATTTCGCAATCACGAAATTTCCAACAAAGACTTTATTAGCATCCTACCAAGTTGCGCACAGAATTGCAAAGTCTTAAAAGCCTTACACCATTGCTGAGGAGTTAATACTGCCGGCTGCAATCGATCTTGTAAGAAAGATGCTAACAGTTAAAAATGGGACCTCTATCTAACGATTTGCTTGAAAATAAATGTATAATTCTGCCTTCAAATTTACGAAGTAAATTTTTGCAACGTCTATCTAAGCTTCTGTCAAAATTTACTCAGTACTTTCTGAATAATTTATCAAGCTATGAATGGATTCGCGATCTTTTCGTGCAACCTGCCCTATCGTCTTTTACCCCAGGGGTGTCCACACTACGGTCAACAGTTCGAATCCGGTCCACGACCGAATCCGGCCCGCGAAGACATTTTGTCAATAATGAAAAGATATCTCAACAAAAACTTGTTGATTTGGTAGAATGTAACACATCCCGAAACAATCACTTTACGTGAAAGCCCCGTCCTCGGACCGTTGCGTAACAGCTTGTGTGGCCCCCGGACCAAAATGTGTAGACTACCGCTTTACCCTAACAAGAAAAAGAAGTGGCTGTGTCGGCCTTACCTGCGATGATTCCCTGAAAATAAAGTTTATTTTGCCGGGATATTCGACAAAAATTTTGGATTTCATTGAATGAGGAATACCCATCTTTGGCTAAAAGGCGCTACAGTGAGGGACGGTTGTCCCTTTCGCTCGTTACGTTGTATTTATGTGAAGCAGGCTTTTCTGCCATGACCGCGATTAAAAACAAATATTGATACCGAATAAACTTTTAATAGGTAAATGCGGGTGGCAGTTTCACAAATTTTTCCAAGATTCGACTAAGTAGTGAAATTAAGAAAGCCCACACATCTGATGCATATTTGCTTTGTTGTTTCATCAATAAATAAAACTTATGTCCCTTTATTGACATCTTATTGCTGATACGTCGCAAGCGCCAGCAAACTTTTCTAAAGGCGTCGCAACGAAAGAAGTTTGAGAACCGCTCCCTTATACAGTACAACCAAGAATAACCAATTAGATGTGCGACTGTGATACAGTACTTAACACGTGGGTTAACAATCATTTAAAGCTTTGATCTAAAGTCACCATAAAGTTATGTGGTCAAGCTGTGGTGGCCCAGATTTGCTTAAAGCAGCAACCACAATATTAGGATTCTACGGCTGAAGCTAAGTGGTGAGTGCATCTCACCAATCCTGCTGCTTTGGAGCAAAGGCTATTTGTATTGCAGACCCTTGTACAAAGATTCTTAACTTTCACAATTTTGTTAACACAATCAACAGAAATCTATGCTTTTGAAATCAAAATTAATTGCTTGTTGTTGCTTGAAAATCTTTTTTTTCTCTTACACTTGATCATGATTTACAGACATTTGTCACAAACCGCTGTTGTCCGCAACGCTGGGCACATATACGTCAGTTGTTTTGTGACCTCATATTAGATCATGATTTGTTCACCACGGGGTTAGAGGCATGAATGAATTGACTTGCTATGCGTTAATGCATTTGGGAATGCTGATATGTTATGCGGTTTAGAGGTTCCTTTGGGAGAAGACTAACTATAAATATGTAGACACATCCATAAATAGTAACATACATTGAAGTTGGGACATTCTTCCCTTTTCTAACGCAATGTACAACATCTGGTTCTTTCAGCTTTTTCCGACCATAGCGCCAACATATGCTGTTCTGTGACGTATGCAAGAGTATGTTCTGAAAGGTTTTTGCGCTTGGAATGGTCTGACTTCAGCATCACTCACTTCTCTGACTCACTGGTTCAGGACAAATGATTTTAAAACCGTTTTTAAAAGAGCATGGCTGGGCTGATACAACGATGGCAAGGCCATTCGATAGTCACGAGGTAAATGACATTTGTTTACATTTTCAGTTCAGACACATGGCGCATACCACAGGTCAGTCAAAGAGCTTAAGTACACAAAAATGATGGGTCATAGCTAGGGCAACCAATTTTTTGACCTAAAAAATTAAAAATTTTACTTTATAATTTTCAAATTTTGATTTTATTTTGACCTATCACTTTTCTGCGTTTGCAACTGAAACGCGAAATACAGAACATATATTAGAAATCACACCGATAAATTACAAATCTTTATTCTGTCGAAATGAGAGAAAAATCAAAAGTGTGAAACACCCAATGAAATTAGTGGTAACAAACCGCAGACAAAAGTCAATTCAAAAGCACAAGAGAAACATTCAGTGTCAGTGAATATCCGGAAGTCACTGAGAAGATTTTGCATTGCTATATTTCAGCATCAAGTACTGCTTCACATTATTGCCTTCAAAGTTTCTAGTTGCATAATCAATTGAGCATTTGGCAAACCAAGTACTGTAAGACCACGTTTCTCGCATTGCCACGCCTTCCTACATTGCCACGCCTACTTAATATTCAATCGTCCACTAGTGGGAAAACAACATTATTATATTAGACGTGGCAACTAGTCTATCGGTATGTCAGAATTGCAACTAAACTTGCAAAAACATATCAATATCCGTTGTTGTAGCTTTGATAAATTACAATAAAGAGAAAAACTGTGTTGCAAGAAAATTTAGACTAAACGATAAATTTGGATTTTTTGACCTAATAACTTGGGAGTCGCTTTAAAAAGTTGGAAAAATCTTGACTTTGTTGACTTTTCGTTGCCCTAATCATAGCACGTGACAGGGTGGATTTTAATTGGTGGGTCATAACATGTGACAGAGTGGATTTTGATTGGTGCGTGCAGCCGATAGTGAAGAGAAACAAACAGCAAGCAACGCGCATGTTGCATGCGGTCGGTCATTTAGATGTCGTTTGATGTTGCCATTGAGCTTCTCATTCCCTTTTTGCAACTTTATCCATAAATTTATCCCAAGCACTTTTCTTACAAATATATTTGCATCTTTTTTGTGATATTTGCTGGATTCAAAACTTGTGGCAATGTGTAACCCCCAAAGACTGGCAGGCGGCAGTTACTGCATAGGTTTCTGTTTCTTCAATCTACGTAGGCTTCTTCTGACTGAAAACTGGTCGATATTAACGTCATTCGGCCAACTGCAAATAGTGTGTTTGTGAACACATAAACCTTTGTTTTGTGAACACAGAATTTGGGTCTTTGTGAGAAAAGGCATATTTTAAGTTACTTTTACTTCTCCACCTCTGCAAAAGTAGTGCTCTCACTAAAACGAGCTAAAAAAGAATTTTTACAGCATTTTGCACACCAAACAACGTTTGTTGAACCTAAATGTTTAAGTACACATCAACTTGAGGACTCTGAGTTTTTTGTCTGAAACTTTAAAAAACTGTCAGTGGTGGTTGAAATATTCAAAGCGCAAGGCTTTATAAAATCGAGAATTCACACAAGAAGCAAGTGAGCAGGTGGAGGATTTGCATGGCCAACAACAAACAGCATGTAAACCTCGATACGTTTACAGCTGTGCGAGGATAAGATTATAATTTGCAACAAAACATATCTAGAATTTTGGTTTGCTTGCACACACATCTCTTTTTCTTGGGCGAAGAATGTTTTGCGGAGTTTTTCATTTGGAAAATTCTGTTAGTTTTCAGTCAAACAAACTGAGACTTGATGGCGCAAAAGAGCAAATATCCAATACAAACACACCACCAAATGTATGCATATACAATAACAGATCGATTATTTACAGTGTGTAGGCTAAAAACGGAAAACCGTCTTTACCAAACACATCATAGACGACACAACAATAGCAATTTCTTCTACATGCATAACCACCTGCATTTTATAGTATTTGCGTCAAGGCACTTGTAGCCAGTTGCTTACCTGTACGTAACAACAAAGTCTAAGTGACGTAGCTCGGGAGGCTTTTCACGATGTAGTGACGTCATGGCAAAATCAATGGCGGGCTCTATCTTGTTTTTGCCAAACAAGTACTCATCATCATACGGTAGCAACACAACAATATGCACTTTGTCTTTTTCAGAATAAGCGTCATTGTTGGTCATAACGCCCGCAATGCCAATAGAGAAAAGTATTATGACAAAGTTATGGTGAGATTTCACAACTGTTGCAAGGCTGCAATCCATTGCAAAATCTTTCTAAAAAACATAAAAATTAAACTTACAAACTTGTATAATACTGTACTTTCGAGAAGATTATATGTTGCTGTGAAAAAGCTTGCAAAGTCATTTTACAATAAAATTTTTTGCTGTGATTTTGAATTAAGTGCGGTTAGTATACACTTTTTTATGCAGTGATAAAAGCAATATTGATTGTCCCAACTTTTTAACATGCATGTGGTGCTAATTCTATTGCTACTGACTTGAAAGAGGTAAGACTTAGGGCAGCGTTTTTTTTCATGCTTGATATAAAGCTGTACATCGTCTCTTTCCCTATTTCAAACAAGAAAAAAGCTGAATAGGTACTGACCAAACTGATCTGATATCCCGTTCCTTCACTTTCATGCATTCGAGGAAATGAGTAACTAGAATTTGTGCAAAACTAGTTGTCAATTTCAGTTTATTATTCGCTCTAAGTTCATGTGACACCTGTTCGAGTTGCAGAGAAATACTCCAATGTTGCGTCACATTCACGTCTTTGACCTTGTGAATATCAGTAAAGAATATGGTAATTCTGCTCCTAACTCTAGGTTAGTTCAAGTTCATTTGATTAATAGCTGATATAGACCTTCTAAATTTTGTTTAAAAGCGTCTGTTCTCAAACGACTGTGAAACATTCTGTTTTCCTTTCTTAGCTTCTCAATGACAACAGAAGTTTTAAAGCTGTCAGACGTAAGGACCTCATTTCTTTTATGGCAATTCCCTTTATATTGTGACTCAGTATGACGCCGTAGAGCTATTGTGACACAGTAACTTCTAGCAAAGCTGTGATCAACAGCAATGGCCTCATGCTGTGATAATGGCAACTCTCTCTCCAGTGCTTTTGGGTGCGCAGAAATAAACATTTTACTTCTTGTTTGAAGCTATGGTTTATAACCATAGCCAGTGGAAAGCGAAGGTGAAGCTTGTTGGGATGCACGGCCCCGTGGTTGTTTATCAAGGTCAAAGTTTGTGCAAAGCAACTGTGATATCATTTCTACAGCCGATCATGGCTCCGTGTTGTTTCATTTCACCCAAGTCGTGAATGTGCAGTTTTGACAAAACGCATAAACTTTGTCATGCGATAGCAGAGAAGAATATAAAGCACTGATGCAAGAACTGCTGGATTTATATTAATTTTTAGAGTTCCCTCTATCGATTCTGCATTTTTGTAAAAGAAAGAAAATCTTATAGAGACGATTCTTTTTTGACAAATTTTATTTCGAACAAGATCAAAATGTAGTTAAACAGTTAAAAATCAAAACAAAGCCAGCGTTTCAGCAACAAATACAAAACTCACAAACTCTTCACAATGTTCCCACCAGACAGGCAAGTACTGCTATGGCACAATATCAACACAATTCACAAAACAAACAGTTGAAAGCAATAACTTCGGTCAAAATCCTGCAAATGCTCACTCGTGGATAAAAAAGTGGCCGCATGACTGCATTTGATTTAAGCATATTTTCCAACGTAGGGTTCGTGTGTTTCTGGGCGATTGACTTCATTTTGATTGATTTTTTGAAACCATCCTCACCTCAACATTCAGAGCCAGAATTTTGTAGCTTCAAAAAATGATCCAATTATTTTTAAATAAAAGCGACGATTGGCAGAATAGCTTTTACCAAATTCAAGGTCTGCCAATGAAAATCTGGCTTTAGTTATGACAGAGGCGTTTGATATTCAATAATTTTGTGTTTTGCCAATCAACTTTTCCATAATTCAAACAAGTTTGTTTCTGACCGTTGCGTTTTCCAACAGTACAGTGCAAGTATTTCAGACTCAAGCGCAACTTCATCAACGTCTTTTCCAGGGCGTTCAAAACTGCAACACGTTCTTGTCTTGAATAGAACGACGTTGCGATCATTCCCATCCGATGCGTCGTGTCTACAGGACAGATAAATCCTGACACAAACCAAAACCGTTGGAGCATTTTCCTTTCTTGCTCTTCCACAAACTCAATGTTTTTCCTTTTGAATTCCTGGTTGTTGAGGAATCGGACGACACCGATGTCGTTGATTGGTTGTCTGAATCGTCAATTCCATCGTTTTTGTCCAATCTACAAATAAGAATGACACAACGATAAAATCCATATAGGTTTTACGATGGGCAGGTTAACCCGATAGGCAGTGGTGTAGCCAGCCCAAAACTTTGGAGTGCCAAAAAATTTGGGGGGGCCAAAATGTTTGATTTTAGGCGAATAACACTATTTTGTTTGGAAAAACGCTTCTCAAAGCACAAAATGACTATGTTTTCCAAAGATTTGGGGGGGCATGGCCCCTTTGCCCCCCCTCTGTCTACGCCTATGCCGATAAGAATATTTTTTTGCATTAAGTGCAGCAAAAGTACACTTTAAACTCACTAAGTTGCAATTTTTGAAACTTGTTTCACTTTAAATAAATAACAATTGAAATATTTTACACACTTTGCCATTTATGTGATGAAAATTGTCCGCGATCTGTCAAGAGAACTTTTGATTGTTGAAAGGTTCATTAAATTTTAAACTTAATCACTTCCAAATCTTGCTACTTCTGCCTGAACGCGTCATATACAGGTCGCTATCTTAACTGCTACAATTGAAGCAAATGACGTAGAAACTATGAGTGACGTAACAACGAAGGCACCTTCCTGTTCGGGACTTTACCTTTTAACCCCAAACGGATTCAGGATTGATTGACTCAGTCGTTTGATCAGAGATGGTCGGATATTTGTCCGCTGAGTAGCGCTAGAGCGACGACTGCTTTGTCCTGCCCTCAATCGGATTTGTTGGATGACTCCTTCGAACAATTCACTGACGTTCTGATTCAAAGTGGCAGAGGTTTCAATAAACTTCACACTGAAGCTGTCGGCGAGTTTTGCTCCGTCTGAATAGAAAAATGAGTATCGTTATGGCGGAGGTCATATGTGTGGAAATGGAAAGCAATGAATTGTCAAAACTTTGCACCACATTCAATCTTAAATAACTAGTTTTTCCGATAAATGAAGATGATATGTTTTTGTATTTGTTTGAAATCAAACCCATGCGAAAAAGCTCAGTTTTTTACATAAAATGTAACTCGCATTTAATCAAAAGTTTGGGCGAGATTTCAAAATCTAAGATCTCACGGTTCGCGTTCGAAGTGGTCAATTAACGTGCATGGATCTTAGTGATTGTAAAAGCTTACGTTTTATTTTGACTAACTTTCTCCGAATTTTCTGCTAAACATTTTTCATACAATTTAATGAAAAATCTTGATAGAGATTTACCGTTAGTGGATACTTGGCGTTTCCGCACGAGGTCGCACTTATTCCCAACAAGAATGACAGGTCTAGTGCGCATGCGCAGTTCTGAATTTTCAAATAACTTTGTAAGAATTTCTTCTGCAGTTTTGAATGTTCCTTTATCTACAATGTAAAGAACCAGGTCAAACAAATGAAGCTCATTTCAACGTGTTTTGAGGAAAACAGGCATCGATTGGAGTTCAGACAAAGATGGAATCAATTTTCGAGAAAGAACAACCATCTCCTGACAGACGATTGAAGCCAAAGCGTTTTCAGAATTGTTTCATTCCTGGAGCCAGACTGTCGTCATCGTTTGTCGTCATCGTTTGTTATTTAAAAGCATCGGTTTGTTTCGCGAACTGGAAAAAAGCTTATGAACGTTTGAAACGATTGACGTCTCAGTGAACGCTGAAGAACAATAAGTTGCTTCTGAAAAGTGTTACAACAAGTAAAGAGACGTTGACATACCTGTAACTGCATACGTCACAATGCAAGCTTCGCTGACATCAACAATAGGTCCAAGATCTGAATAAAGCTCATCGTCACTGCTTTCAAGTAAATGCTTCTGTTGAAACAAAAGGTTAGGATTCTCAGCAAAATTGACTTTCTGAGCCATTAAAACCTGCGATTATCAAAGCTATGGTCAGGAAAGCTGAAAAACTCTTTAATTCCATTTTAATTTATTCGCTTCACACCAATAAAAAATTTCGAAGCTTACGTCAAAAAAACAATTGAAGCATCAAACCTCAGTGTTAATGTCCAAGATTTTTAGTTGACATGACCTTTGACCTATCACGACGGGTCGTTCGTATATGTGATCTGCAAGATGCAAGATGGGAGGTTTATTTACATAAAAATACGTTTCTGAAGGTTTTAAAATGCTGCACAAGGCACAGAAGCCTACGCTTTGAGCTGCTCATTGTGAATTATCGAATGCAGCCGAGATGGGGCCGCCAAGCCCCACCTTGCCCTCAAAGGTTTTCATTTCAGCACTTGATGTCAACAAAGTTGTAAGTTCCAAAGGCATAGGTTTTGAACCACTGGACTGCTTACATGATTTTGGTCTCACAGTTAAGTAGAGATTACAAACTTCAAATTTCACAAGGCTTATGAGATTTATGTGCTTATTATTTCGACCCTTCGCCTTGACTTTATATTAGATCTGGGAACCTCCGCCTCTACTGATTTTGGTGTACTCATAAGACAAATTACCAACTCGTCATTTTATTGGGTTACAAGCTTTTGAATCTCTGTGGCTTCCTCCTCAATCGCAGAAGTATTCCTCGCCAAGTCCTGATCCTCTTCAATTCGCAACTGCAGGTCACTCCCCATTAAGATTAATGACCTTTTCAAAAACTTGTGTTTTTTTACTTTTTCAGGTCTTTTCCAACTCCTCGTGTTACCCTGTTTCAATGGTTCTTCAAACGCAAACAAAACAACCAAATTGTTTGTCATCAGCTCTGCAACGCATGACTTAATAGCTGTTCACCGTTTCAAATTCCTGTGTAAACTCATTCGCAGGTGTGAGTTGTAAACTCATTCCCAACATTTCAATGAGCAGATGTGCAACAAATCCGAAACAAAATCTTTTCCCGCACCGGTCGAAATATAATGGATTTGTAAAAACTTACGATTTTTTCCTTGTCCATCAGAATTTTTTCCTGTAACGCCATGGCAACTGAACACGTCATCATAATCGCAGGTACCATGACCTGGTATTCCTGTGTGAAAGAACTTCCGGCACAAAGCGGATTTTCCCACGCTTAATTCGCCCAAGATGACGACGCAGTGTATTTGTGATTGTGACATAACAAGGTCAGACTCAGAATTCTCCTAAAAAACAATAATTTATCTTAAAATATACAATCAACATTCAAACAGTTTGTACAGAACTCTGACTGACAACCGATTAATTGTTTTCTTGGAAAATATCAAAGAAAGTAAATTAATTTTTAATTCAGTCATTCTTTGTCCTTGTTTTAAAGTTAATACATATATTTGCAGTGTTCTGCGTCTAACAAACCTCAAATGCTGGTGGATAGTCGATCAATTCTTGAGTATCAATTGCACTTCTTCTGGGAAAGTCAAAAAAGTGTGGGCAGTTGCTGTCGAATCTTTCCAATGACAGACACTTGAACCGAAAAATGTCTATGTCAGATTTGGAAAGTCCCTGGCAAGATAATGGTTAGTACAAAACGTCAGAGCATTCATCTACAATTATAGATTTAAAGCCTTAAAAAACAAACAAAAATAACTTTATTTTACAGATTTTTCAAAGCTTATTTTGTCTGTTATGAAGATCTTAGTTTAATAGAAACTGTAGTGTAACTCTTCGGCTTCAAGCAATAAAAGATAAACTGCTAAATTTAAAAAACTGCACTTTTAAGTTGTCAGCAATTTGTATTCCATTAAATCCCTTCATCATGTGAAAGGAATCCTGGCAGTCTAGTGTAATTCTGTTCTTCTCTTTATCTCCGCAAAATGCCTTGAAACTATATTTTAGGTGACTTAAGTGAACATTTTCGCTGTTAAAGCGTTGAGCCACAAACCTTTTCATTACCAGGCAAGTCATACTGTCCTTGCTGTTATGTGACCAAGACACGCGACTAAAGTCAACTTTGCGTTTGTGAAGGGCAAATGAGACGTGACAGATGTTTCTTTGAAACGTCATAATAGCGATAGTGAGATGATAATAGACAGACTCTGTCATATGATTAATTGTTGTAAGAGACTCATGTAGTCCAAGAACCCGGACAACATTTCCGACGGCAAACCTCTTGCTTTGTCATTCCATACCTGGTATATGTCTTCTCCATCCTCACTGCTGGGCAGTGAATATCTATTTTCTTCCGTCCCAATCTGATGAACCATGTCGCTGCGCAGTTACACTCTGAATATTGCTAAGTTTTCAAACCTGCGCATGCAGCAATAGTCTTAAATTTCCTTACAACTATTACTTCCTCATCTACAACGAATTAAGTTCCTACTCAAAAATCCTTTTTAGTTCAAATACGTTCGCAAAAAACTTTATTATGAGCGAACAACTAAATCAATTTTGCAATAAAGTTACTTGAATATCCTTACAGCTGCTTTCAATTTGGCTCAGATGAGAAGGATCACAATTTCATGAGAAGATCACAAATTCATGAGAAGGATCACAAATTCATGAGAAGGATCACAATTTCATGCACAATACGCTGCAACTGTTGCTTTTTCTTTTAGATTTTGTCTGCAAACTTTAAGGGAAATGGAAAAAGTTGTCGAATTAAAGAGGTAAAAAATCATATCACGATTGAAAATGTGGTAACAGACTGCATGTGAAACTATCCTGGACTATCCTGGACAGGTACGCCTGAGTTTTGCTGCAGACAACTGTTGTTGCTTCTGTCGTTCAAACCGACTCGTTGATAGGTCTGACTTATTTCTCGGTCTTTTATAGATTACCTGCCGAGCACCTTTTATCGATTCGATCAACAGAGGAGCCTTTTCTCACTAACGACAGACATGCATCATCCTTTTATCCTAACCTCATGTTCCGGACAGTTAGCGCATGTCTNCTCTCATCTCCTGTTTACAAGAGCAGCTGTCTTTCTGTCTGTCTCCAATCACTGTCGGGTGAACTAATGTCGCATATTCAGCAGTAAGCATCTCTCAGTCGAAATGAAATTGACTGTTATTTTAAAGAAAGAAAAGTTGATGAATGTTTTGTGCGAACTATCAGCTATTATGCCATTGTGTTTTCATTTGCTCTAATTTTCGCTAATGGCTGGTTTACTGCATTGCAATGGCTTTTATGGTGCTTCTGCTTATTGGCTGAGTCATATGAAACAATAAACCATTACCATTACCAACTATTACTTCTTTGTAAAGAACCAGGATAAGGCTGGAATTTACAAATTTAGCCAAGTTGCAAATGAGGTTGGGTTCAAATAAGTAATTACTTAACTACTTACTGGAAAACATTTGCTTATTACTTCAGTAATTTTGCCGGTACTTGATATTTCAAGTAATTTCTTATAGAAACGTTAAGATTTTAGAAGCCACGTTGTTGCTACAAACGCAATGTGAAACATGACACGCATCATCGCACATGAAATGAAGCATTGAGGCGAATAGATTTCCTGCCCGTGGAGAGCGCTTTGTGAGTCACAAGTAGCTATTCGTCCATTATGTGCTTTAAAAGGTGCAATGATTTGATATGCTCGCATGTTTTTAAGACAAATATCAATTTTCTTGATTTACTTGAAATACTCAAGTTACTTAAGTAATCTATGAATTTTTGTTAGTTGAACCCAGCCCTAATTGCAAAGAAAACAATAATGGTAAAACAAAAATTATTTACGTCGTTCCAAAAAAACATTGTTTTCATTTTCAGCAAATATTGATCTTTTTTGAAGATAAATGAAATTTCATTTAAAATTAGAGTAAGTCGTATATCGTAATATCTTTAAACATACTGCATTTAATTATTTTGAAAAACGGCATCAAATCGAAATTCTAGTAACACAGATTCATCGCAAAAATCAAGATAAAGTCCTAATTTATTTTCGCTACTTGTTAGGTTTTGATAAGCATTATATAATCATCAGCAGACGACCAACGTAACAACAGGCACTGATCTTCAATTTAGATCTTTTATCTTTGTGGACATATTTAATGATTTGGATACAACTGTCAAACCTACTACAAGAGCCGAGATTTTAGGCAGTCTTGATACCACCAGCACCACCAGCAGCCAAAACAAATATGTAGGAGTGCCTGCAGCGAGTCAGCACTGAAGTGAATCCCAGATCAAGGTCTGTTAATCTTCCAGCATTCATGGCCCGTCGCCTTCCTCACTGTTCGCCCAGGGTTCCGCTTTGTCGAGCTTGGCTGGCAACGTCTCCATTCCAATTAAACGAACCCCTTTCCTCCCCATGACTCCTGCATCTTGGCACAAAAGTAATCGCTGGTTGAAACAACTCGCATGATCAGACACTGGGCGGTGGTGGCGATTGAGTGGTAGTCATTGACCGCAGAGCTTTTATTTCATTCTCATCGGATGGCAACAGTACTGTAGAAAGATTTTCCTTCGCCAAAGGTCACTTGCTTCAAAATTGACTAAAGGCTTTATCTTCGACTAATCTAAAATTCCTACATTTAAAAAAAATTCTGTATTCCAGAAAACTAAAAATTCATATTTGCCTCCGCCTATCACACTCCTCTTTACATTTAAAATTGATAGGTCGATTGTCAGAAAGTTTACCTTTGAGCAGAGTGAAAGTGAACTTTCTATATTTGCTGACAGTCGTTTAGATAAGCGTTCTGGTAAACACAAAACTCTCTGAAGAGATCCATCGTGAGCTTGAGGTCGTTACATTCCTAATCGTTTTTCACCGTCACCTCTGAAAATCAGATGCGCGTTCAAATGCACGAAACAGCATTGGAAGTAGTGACTTAAATGACATAAACTTTTTTGGATAGCGAGACTTCCAAAGATTGCTGATAATGGTTTGTGCCTGCACAACGTTAAATAACTGTTAATGAAAATAAGTAATGCCTACAAGCCTGCGCTCCAAGGGAAGCTACCAGCTCAATTTAATTCAACATAAAGTTAAACATGCATTTGGAATCACGTGACAAACATTGGAGGAACACAGTTTAAAAAAGTGAAATGAGATTTATAGCTGAGTGCAGAATAGACAGCACGTGGAAGACCAACAGAGGTCGAAATTTGCTGCATTAACGTTAAGAAGTTCTGAGGACACATAAGCTACTGCTATTGAATGACTACATAGATCACTGCGGGAAATGAATCAAAGATTCAACAAACCAAGTCTTTCTTCTGGCAATTACTTTAAATCCGTTTATTTACCGACGTTTCTCCTACCTATTCAAGTAAGCTTCATTAGGGTGATGTTTTTAAAACCGCATTACATGCAAGTTATCAATAATAATAAAAACAATGGGCTATGTGACGAATAAAGACAAGAAGGCAAAAGGTAGGGTTCTGTGAAGCAACACAAACACATTTCTTCCAAAGGCTGAGCTTCACAGATTCCATGTTTGCGGCAGTGTCTCGAGGTAACGAGCGGATTTAAACAGGTCTGGAACCAAGGGACACAATCTATTCTTAGATACCCCCAACCGCAGGTAATCCGACCCTGCCCTTCGATTACAAGTTGTTCCCGTGAAGCGTCTATCGAATCGTTGGCGAGGCGTCTCTCCTCATTCGAGCTGATGATCGTATTCACACATAAACCCCAAAGGAAGTTGCAATCTCTTGAGAGTTGACTCACAAACTCTATTGGTCACGTGGCCTTGTTTACAGGGACATGTCAGAGTAAAATCCTACAAAAACAGAACCTCTCTCCACATACCATCTATAGCAGGAGTGACCAACCTTCTCGAGGGAAGGGCACACATCTGTTCAGCAGGTTGCTCAGACGGCTAAAATTTCATACCATGACATGGTGGTGCATTTCCACTGTAGACTTAACATCATGTTAGTCGTGCACACGAACAAACTCGAATATAACGAAGTTAGATCAACAATAAAATCGCAGGAAACAATCTTCTTGTTTTACAAGTGACGTGATGAGCAGGGTGATTGCAACAAAACAATTTATTTCAAATAGGAAAACGTTTTGCGTTTTGCTTGCCGTTGTCATTATCATAAGTAGCTTAATTAGCAGTACCTGTGTTCACAGTTAAGATGTACTTCATGTGAGATTTATGTTGCACAAGTTGTACGGGCACAGAACGCGTACGAAATGGAGCACAACATAGCAGCGTTACCACTCTGTTGTTATGGAAAAGTACTAGATTTCATTATATAAAAAAACACTAGATTCATAAAAAAAGATTAGATTACAAACACTTGACAGATTTTTCAGATTACAAGTAAATTAGTGTTGTACTTAAGGCTGAACAAGACTATGGTTTATTACTAAATATTATTGATTGGTCTTCTAATCTAAAGTATAAACTATACGTGGCGTAGCGCTATCACCAGTGCCACTGTCTCGCAGCATTACCGGCCAAGATGTCTGTGTTCAACAGTCACATGCAGGGCTCCCATTCAGTGATTTCAAATAAACCCAGATTTCACACCAAAAATACCATATTCGTACAATAAAAACCCAGAAAGCTTGTGTTACGAACAAAAACATATGAGTGTGCTTATTTGAATCGAAACGATAATTAATCGAATACTGATTTAATTACTGTATAGTTGGGCATCATTAAAAGCCAAGTTTTCTTCTGCAGCGCAAACATTAACAGTTGGACGACCTATTTGTTGCTCAAGACGTTTTTCATAACGCTGGTAATATACGCCTTTGATGATATCTTTCACTAATTGTGAGTACATTTGTTATTAAACAAGGAAATATTGTGAAATCTTGAACTGCAGCGGAATCTAAAATCCAACAAAAATATGATCCCAATGCCTTCTTCCTCTAATTGCAGTTTGATTTTCAATTTGTATGCACATAGACACATCGAAATTTAAACAATCAGTCCTAACCCTTCTCTCACCAGTTTCTTCAGTTAGCATTAGAGACATAACATTATATAACACCGAAAAATGATCTCACATGAGGATATGAAACCGATTGAACACGTTATGCTTCATTGGATATGCGTACCTTTTCACCTGATCAGCGACCAAACTGGGGGGGCGGGGGAGGAAATGCCCCGGGGAGGCACTTTTCG
>JGI24022J15233_10002152_pt1 | contig 17970 bp, 11 predicted proteins | sample Ectturendosymbi2_FD_15233 | JGI IMG/M metagenome (IMG submission 15233) | reverse complement strand
GCCAATCCTATGTGACACAGCGCCCCTCTTTGTTTACACTGATCAGCTATTGTGCCATTGTATTCTCATTTGCTCTAATGTTCACTAATGGTTGGTTAACTGCATGCGATGGCTTTTATGGTGCTTCTGCTTATTGGCTGAGTCATATGAAACAATAAACCATTACCATTACCATTCTCACGCAACTGGGGTTTATTGCAAAAATGGCAATATTTTAGCTTTTTTTCAAAGAACAATTAAAGCACTTTCCGACGATAGTGGCAAAAGATTAAAGGTTAATTTTGACTGACATGAAGACCACGCTAAGAATATACCCATCAAAACAACGCCCTGACACTGATTAAGCCAGCACAACTCGTTGAATCGACCGTTCTCACGCAACTGGGGTTTATTGCAAAAATCGTAATTTTTAGGTATATTTTAAAGAACAATTAAAGCACTTTCCGAGATAGGGGCAAAAGGTCAGAGATTAATTTTGATTGACGTGAAGACCACATTAAGACTATAGCCTACCAATCAAAAACCCAACACGTTGGATCGACCGTTCTCATGCAGCTGGAGGTGTTATGCGGAAAAGGTTAGGCCTGTGTTTACTGTAGTGTGAATCTGATCGAACCTTGATCATTTTTCCGTGCTGGATCAAAGCCTGTTAGATGTGATCCAATTTTTTATGAACACTGCATTTGTTTCAATAGCGAGACCTGTGCATGCTTTTCACAAATATCCTCCAATCATCTCGTGTGTGATGCGCAAATCTGATCGTAACAGCCGGTCGAACACAAAATGTAATACTGCCCTAAACCCGACGTGGCACGAAACACATAAAAATGTTTACCTTTTGGCGGTACTGTAACGTGGTTTTCTTATCAGCTTTGTAGCATTTAATAATGCAAAAAACTTGTTGGTGTCTGTGCTTAAAATAGCAACAATCCGTCGTCTCACACGCAAGGTTCCGTCCGTGCATTCTTCACACAATAAGATTTCGAATGGAAAGTCCTTAAGTTTTACAATCAACGTCTTCAATTGCGTGCTTTTCAATGATGAGACGGTGGCACTGAAACATGTTCTTGAACAGCAATTCTGAACCTGAAAATCAGAAAGCAAATGGACGATATAGCCAGGGATGCCAGAATGGGGTTGCAGAACGGGAGCATTGACCCTTTGCCCCTTGAGATGGGCGGCAACGGGAGCGTGGGCGCCCTTACATAACAGGGTCATAGGTAATTTCAGGAACGCCGGACAGCGTCGAAATGACGGGGATATTGCTCCTTGCCAATTCAAAATAGGGGAAACGGGGGCAGATGTGCCTTTTCATTACAGAATCTTAAGTAATTTTATGGTTTATCGAGATCGACTTGAAATAAATTTGTTGCAGCTATTCGATAAAAAAATTCGGAATGGTTTTCGATAATTTCTGCTATTATTTTTGAGGTCAATATTGTTGTTGCGCAAAAACAAGCATAAATGGTAAAGATTTTTTTATTTTTTACCAGTTTCCATTGCCCTCAACTCTTCCACTTCCCCCCTGCCCTACCGCTGTTCCGGCGTCCCTGGATATAGCAATGATTAACTAAAGAGCAAGTCGTGGATTGAGGCCCCTGACCTATCCACGACTTGCGGCCCCTGACCTAATTGAGGCCCCTGACCTAGAAGATGGCCAGAGTCTTTCTGAAAGCATAATCAGCAGGGAAGTATGTTACAAGCTTTGATATCACCTGGATTTGCAAACGCAGTCGTTCATGGAGGTAGATTGCCGAAAGAGGCTTGACGTCTAGACATTTCAAAAATGTGTGGAACCATATATGTGGATGTTTACCAAATCGTTTGCTGTAGGCCTATATTGCAGTAAACACTTTATGTTGTTGACTTAAGTAAAACCGACGCACTAAGTTATAAAAAATACGTACAGTATTTGATATAGCTTTAACATTGTGTTTATTTTTTTCCAAATGAACAAACGCCCAATTTACACCCTGCTGACCCCCATGTCGGAAAGCGCGATCCCAAAAACAGCGTCTGGGTACGCTTAGCAGTTTCTAAGTCTGCATAAATGATTCGTTTTTGAAGAGTGGTCGTAACCACAGTAAGTCTCATTAAGATAAAAATAGTTTCCTATCTTGGAGACGACGAGAGCTTTCCAGTGGAGTTATTGTTACGGATTTGCAAGACTTCCAAGTTTCATACGTTTCTAAATTCTGTTATCATTGAAACACTCACAGTAAGCAAAAATATCAGGCCAACTCTCCCGCGTACCTCTACATCAATATGTTGGTAGGGTGTCGAACCGGTTCAACGCCGAAACCGTTCTGAGAGCATTATTGCATTTGACAAACCAATTGGGAAAGGAAAGATTGGCAAAAGTTTGCTCGGATTGGGAGTTGTGACATTACCAATTCAGAAAGAGCGAAGATCTCATTTACGTGGAAAAAATGTTAGCACAAGAAAACTCGAAATGACAACTCAGGGCAACCTCAAAAATGCCGAAGTATAGGCTACTTGTTTTTGTAAAGATTTCAGTCACCGGTTGTTGGATTGAAAAGCTCTTTTATTCAAAAAACTTTTGGTTTTGCAATTTCAACTTACTTATCACAAAGTGCCATTTACTCTTAGCGCTTATATCCGACAGTCACAAAGTCCATGTAGTACAGGTGATTTGCATGCAGTATGGGTAGTGGCCTAACAAAGGTTTCAGTCAGGGGGACAAAACTTAGTTGAAGGGGCTCACTGGCTAACACAGGGGGCACTAGAAAAAGGTAAGAAATAATAGTGAATCCGGATGTCGTGGATGCTTATATCAACACGAAAACACCCCGAAAAACGCAAAAAACAACAACCTTCTGAAAACCAAAAAAATACTAAGTATCAAAATGTAAGCTAAGGGGGCCCAGTTTTCACATTTAGGTTGCCAGGAGGGGGCGGCTCGCCCCCCTGCCCCCGTCAGTTACGCTACTGAGTACGGGTGACTTGCTTACGCCGAAACAGGGAATCATCACCTACGTATACTGAAATTCCGCTGATATTGTTTAAGTTCAGTTCATCATTGGCTTAAAAACGGTGGAATTTCTGCTGAACAGGTAATTCCAAGCTTGTGAAACTCAAATGTAAACAGTTACAAACATAAATTGCATTTTGTAACATACTAGCATGTAGTAAGTTTAAATCATGTATTTTTGTGACTGAAACCACGAAGTCACGTAAATGCCACAAAAGAAACACCAAAGTGCAGAAAAGTTAATTGCGTGTTAACAAAAAATATAATGGCAAAAAACAATTGAGGTTTCAGGAATTTTGCAAATTGGCGTGAACTAAATAGTTGAGACACAAAGGGTTGGCCAAAGACCTTATGGGTCAACTATTCAGCCAGACCTATTGTTACTATAAATTAATACTAAACAGAAGGCATTGCAAGAGAAGAGAAAAACTGAAATGACAAAATGCAATAATTTTGACATAAGACAGAATTTCGTATCAAAGAACAACATCAAAGAAGAACAAAAAACACAGAGAGTGAAAAGCATGCCTATGCACAGAAAGAGTATAGTGAGCATTTGAAAGGGTGAAAAGTGCTATATAAAGAAGAGGAACTACATTAAATATTACAAAAAATGAAACAAACAAAAATTGAGGAATCAACAGCATATTGACATGAGAACAAAACATTTTTGTATTACTTTTCAAATGAAAAATATTAAAGAGATTTCGAATATTCAGAAATTTCAGACAAAAGTTTGGAACCAATACACATTAAAGAAAGATAACCCAGAGATATTTTCATTCCAGGACCTAAGTGAATGGTATTTTTTGCGAAGAAGCAATCCTTGCTGTAATAATTGTGAACTGATACAATCCCAAAAATGTGATTGTCAAAGTGTTCAGGCAGTTCACAGTTATTAATAGTGTAGGTAAATTTGGCAACTGATATAATTTGAATAATCAGTAATTTTAAAAATTGCAGTCGATGCATAGAATAGAGAATATTCATTTTATTTTTGTTATAATTGGAGGCTTTTACAGCTTTATTATGCAATCTAATTAGAGGAAGTTAAGTATTTTTGGTGGCTCTTCACGAATTAAGTATTGAGTATGATAGATAAGAATGAGAAAAAGCAAAATAAGAAGATATCAGCAATGAAATCTTGGCGTAGTGCTTTAATTTGAACACAATTCTGCATGATTTAGAAAGTGATGTTACCAAATTTTCTATTTGAGGTTTACCATAAAGTATAATGTAAAAATTTTTGAAGTTACTTTGTTGTGATATTGGTCGATTATTAATTTAAATAATAAATTTTCGTTGTTGGTTATTCACGAGCATCAAATTACTTTTGGATAAATGATACATACTTTGTTAACACGAACCCACTGGTCAGTTAAAGTTGGAGACTCATTAATATACAGTATATACCAGAAACAGTAAAGGTGCAAGGACGGATCTCTACGGAAAACCACATGTTACGTGTAAGAAAGAAGATTTAATATCGGGTGTTTTAGTGCACTGAACCCGGTTTTCCAAGTGGGAAGCATAAGAATGAAATATGATGTTGTAAAAGCTCCTCTAACGCCTCCTTTAACTCCTCCTCTAACCAACAGCTTTGCTCAATTCTAGCAGCAGTGTACATGTTGTTAGTTCGTTATATTTATTGTACATCACGTCATATTAGATGGCAGTAATTGCTAATTCAGTAGAATGCTTATTGTGAAACCATATTGCTGTGGGCGTAGAATCCAGTTCCTTGAAAAAAGTACAATCGGCTGTAAACTAATTTTTTAAATACTTTGGAGAGGTCTCGAAGAATGGATATTGGTCTATCTATAGTCATCAGGAGATATGGGAATCGTTATTTTAAAAGGATGGGTGTAATATGAGCAAAAATGTGTTGAGAAATTAACCTTGTGCCGCGTATTTATTAAAAAATCAGTTAACCATGAAGATCAAATATCACACATGAATTTGTAGCTGGTACTACAAATTATGTGCCTTTGCCTGTGTGTGGTACAGATGCGGCCTTTGTTAAGTCAGAATATAAGAATCTGAAGTGCGAAGGTTATGACATTTTTGTGATGGGCAGAAAAAATGTACCAGTAGCACTCTGTCATTAGCAGCATTTACAAATATAGGTTATTATTACTGTATTTACGAGTCGTTTCAAATAGTGGAATATGCAATATGCATATCATGCGATTTACACAAATTTCGTATTAGCTGTGATTTTTCCAGTGGCCTAAGTGCTTAAATGTCTGTTAAAATGCCCCCTTCAAATTGTTTTCCTCAGACTCGCGAATTCTTGGATCCACTGTCCGTAACAATGATAGACTTTCACTTTGGTATCACCTTACTGTTATTAAATCATCAATGTTAGAGTGCATTAGAGCGCAGTAGCAATGGAAAGTCATGGGTAACAAAAAAGCGTTCCCTTTGTCAAATTTGACAACAGCTTAACCGAAAATAGCAAAAAGGTAGATATCCTTTCCCTACCATGAACGGCCCAATGCTTTTTCACGGACTCCACACAAACCTTTGGTCGTCTCGTACGAGGCTTAAATGTGGTAGTTGCAATTTCAAAATAGCTTTAAGTTCTGAGCAGCTTGAATCAGGATCAATCACGGACTGTCGTGCATCGTTTACAGCAAGGGCCGGCAACCTAGGGCCCGCGGGCCGGATCCGGTCCGTAGCCGCTTTACCAAATTGTAGTAATTGTATGGCCCGCCTAGTGGCATTATATTTTATGAATCTGCCCTCCTTGCAAATTCTTGTATTGAATACTTACGAGGAAGTACTTACGAGAAACAGCACTGATGCTATAAATGTACTGTTTGTCACATTTTGTGCTTTCGTTATGAACTGTGACATTCAGGAGTTAATCTGATTAAAATTCCGTAATTTCCCAAGATTTAACAACACCAGAGGAGCGCAGTTGTTGATGGAAAATAAGTACGGCCCGCCATACCTTGCAGAGTTTGTTTTTGGCCAGTGATCGGGAAAGGTTGAAAGGTTGCCGACCTCTGGTTTACAGCATGAGTCACCAACGACGACTGCATTGCTGATGGAGCTCGTCAAGTCTTTATCAACGCAGAAGGCTTTTTGACGGATAAGCGCACATCTGTTTTTTGCGCTCTCATTGACTCAGTTGTGGTGGTGTCTTTGAAAAATTCTGTTTAGCTAAGAGATTTCATTGCAATAGCAAAAAAACGGCTCATTGTTTTCTCATGATTTGACAAAAAACATTTGTGCAGTTTTAATCACAGGAGGTGAAAAGAATATTGCACTCTTGTGTTTTATTGCACGGTTTTTCAAAAAATGGACGTGTTTGATGTTATATAATTTTTACTTGAGTTCGTAAAATTATAGCTGTTAAACCTACATTAAGAAAAAAGGCAACTCTTGCATTCGTTGTTTTAATTTGTCGAAAAATGAAATGTCATTTTCAAAGCAAGTAAAATACTTTAAATATTTCTCGCGTTTCTAAACATCATTGCTTTTTGTCAAAATGCCTTGTGCTTAAAACAGGAAAAACGTAGTTAAAAAATGTCTGAAAGCAAGAAAGTGTTCGATGTCGAGCCACGGAAAATCTGAAGACTACACGCTATTTTTGAGTCTCATTTTATATGAGTGAGAAAGTGGTTGGAAAGGCAACTACGTTTGTTTCTTAAATCACTGATTTATACTACGTTTGTGCATTGGAACTTGAAAGAATCACTCAGAAATCTCAGAAATATCAAGTTGAACCATTTTTGTCATTAAACGAGCAGGTCCACGATATCATCAGTCTGCGCCTTTGCCCCAGGGAAACCAAGAGCAAATCACGATAATCCTCAAGGTGCGATTCGCTTGACTGGCTCGCTTGAGTAAGCCCTCGCGGCAGACACAGTGCATAATGTTAAGATGCAGTTTACTGAATGCTGCAAATCACAGCATTGAAAGGTCAGGACTTCCGAGTGATTGGCAAAGCAGTGTTAATAATGCCTAAAGTGCTAAGCTTGTCCGTTACAAGCAGCGATTCTAAAATGAAGGTGTGAGACCAGGTGATGGTGCATCTAGACCAGAGACCAGGTTCTCAACCTTCTGAACTGGTCTTGATTTATTGTACAGTAAAGTTACAATTTTCAGGAACATTTTATCAAGGATTTACGGATTAATTTGTAGACCACTAGAAATTCCAGGTGGTCCACCGATGGTTCATTTCGACCACGTTGAAAATCACTGAGTTAGACTTTAGGTGATCGCAAGATCTTTCGCTGTGCCACTGCTAAGAAAATAACAATTTCTTAACCCTTTTACATATTTTGAATGCGTCTTGCTTGGCTGCGAAATCGCCATGTAGTTACGAAAAACAATACAATTTAATACAGAAATGATATTCGTGGGGGTGCGAACTTTTCTGCCAGATTATATTCCATTTTTCATTACCCACGCAAATAAAAAGGCATCTGTGTGCATGGGCGTCCCCGAGGGGGTCAAAACGGGCATTTTTCCCCCCTGGAAATTTGGACTGAAAACCAAAAAATTCTAAAAAAAATGGAGTCGGTAGCTTAATTCCGATTACTTGATTTAATTCTTGTATTGACAGTTTATTTGTCGGTATGATACTCACACTACACAAGAGACAGGTTCACTATTCTGGTTCTATGCAATGATGAACCTGCAGTTCACTCATGTCCGCTCTTTTTCCTGCAGAGGCAGGGTGCGAAACTGGCAAGCGGATTGTTTTATCGTTGATCTTTAATGCGTAACAGTAACATGGCAACAAATCTTCAAAGGTTCGCTTTAAATAATGGTAGAAGAGAAGGCGTTTTGCCCCATGTGACTGTTAAACGAGGACATCTTGGGAGGTAGCGGTGACTGCTGATTGCGGAAGGAACAGTTTTAAACGGTGTGAAAAAAGTAGGTGAAGCTGCAGCAATTCTTCCACAAGTTTGAAAAAGCCATTGTGAGACTGAGTGTGAACAATGTGCCTGAAATAACCGAATAGCTTAAAGTACTGTACTCTTGTGCAGGCCTGTTTCCACCAGTGGTGTTACTGTAGAGGATTGAGTTAGGGGGGAAGCGTAGCTGAAAGGGCCCACTTACCACTGTAGGGTGCCCACTAGCCAACACTCAATAAAAAACTTGAGAAATGATGAATCCGGATGTGGATTGCTATACTAAAACCCTATATAACCGGAAAATACACAGAAAAACGCAAAAATCATGAATACCAAAAGAATAATATAACCGAAATATAAGCTACATGGGGGCCCAGTTTTTATATTTAGCTTTCCAGGGGGGGTGATTCCCCCCTCTGACCTCCTGTCAGTTACGTCACTGCTTTTCACAGAACACAACTACGTGGCTTGCTAGAAAACGTCCATGCAGGCTTGTGAAATACGTCTTGATCATTAAGGCTTATTTCTGACTAGTGAGTACTGAGTGCAAAGCTACATTTGCTGTGGCGACTTGATAATTCATTGCTCAATTTTTTAAAGCTTGCACGGTATTCTAGTTTTAGTAAATTGTCCGATAGCCCTGTCGTGTCAACATAGTTTACTTGTCCGATTTATGTGTGAGCGTTCCCCGTGAGAAATCAGCCAAGACAAGTAAGGTTTTGTTGAAGTGATGATTAATCGCTTTGGACGAGATCCCAGAAGTTTGCAGTTCTTGTTTCTAAGTGCCGCTGATAAGTCTTGCTACATAGAATAAAGTCATCATTTGTGGTTTGGTTAAAGACCATGGCAATACTTCTGAAAAGAAGTTCCCTGCTTTGAAAATTTGCCGATAGCTTATTGCGGGGATGGCCAACCAACGGTACATGCGCCAAATTTGGGTCAAGGGTGATTTCAAGTGGCGCATTGCAACCCTGTGATCGAAATCAAGTAAAACAGTAACCTCTTCAACATTTTATCGATTTGTTTGGTACAAATCCCTTATGAGTTGCCTATTATCAACTTAGAACAAGCTGTTCATGATTTTCTGGAAATAAAAACGCGTTACCTAAGGAAATACTTCTTTTCTGTGATAAAACTTGCTATTTGATCTCATTCCTAGTTGATGTTGCTAACCATCTCAATCATTTGAAAATGATACTGCAGGGCAAGAACGATTGTTTCTTGTCTTTAATAAGGACATCAGCCCGAGGCCTAGTGGTAAGTGCGTCCGCTGCGGTGCTGGTAGGTCGGTCGGGTCTAACTAAAACCTTATAAATTGGTACTGTAGCATTTGTGCCAGGTGCACGGTGTGCAGAAGAGCTGCAGGGAACATATCCAGAACACAAAACAAACCGAGTGAAATAAAACGAGACATTTTACAAACTCAGTCGTAGCGCTACAAAACCACTGTAGTTATAGAGCGCCATCAACAAAACACCATATAAATAATAAAACCTTAGTAAATATCATTGCATTGAAGATGAATATAAAACTGTTAATCTCGCAGTCAGAAAATTAGGATATTGATCAGTTTCCGTAGTTAAAGGAGTGATTTTGCTAAAGAAAAAGACTGAATTCGCTGAACACTGCTAACTTACCAGTGCTAAGTAACATATACAAATGGATCTCACTGACTTCAAAAGAAATTCAGTATTGAATACAAATTTATTCAGCTTTCTTTACTCTCTGGTGCTTCTGACGTGATTAATTTGTGGCGATCCTTACGTTGTAAAAATTTCCCAGAACTAAAAATTCGCTCAGAGCTATATATGCTGTTTGGAACGACGTAGGCATGCGAACAACAATTTTCGTCCATGACATTGATTGAAAGCAAAACGATGTCTCGCCTGACTGACTGATTCAATTTAAAACAATTCGCTTCTGCTCTCAGTAAAAGATTTTACTCCAAACATTACAAAATTATTGAAACCATAACAAACTCAGAAGTCGCATTAAAGAGTAAGTAAACGTGACGCTTATTGCTGCTTTAGTGGATATTCCATTTGCATTCAACAATATTACCAGGCAAATCACGAATGATGTGAAATATAGTAACATCGTCGCAAGAAATAGCCGATGGTATGACGCATTGGTACTCGCGTTTGAAAAAACTTGGCGCATGTCTTGCAAAAGGTTGGCCACCCATGGCCTATTGTGAAAATTATCGTAATATACCTGGCTATGGCTACCAACGAAGCGCCTTTTGTGACTGTTGTCGTAACATGGGGCATTTTCTTTGTGGCGTAGGCGTGGAGAAAAGGTGAAGCGTTTCGTGAACTTACGTTTGCATTGCATCGTCAGCAACCTGACAAGGATTAGCAAAATGTTGACGTTGCCCCCCCTGAAAAAATTTCTGTGCATGCCCATGTCTGCGCGGTATGTAGGCTGAGAATGGTGGGAATGATACATTTGAGTTGTGAAGAATTTCAGAGACAAAAAGAAACGGGGGATTTGTTGAGAGCCGCTGGCTACAGCGTTTAACCTGTTTATCAAAAGCGTCATGCGGAAATATGAATCGCAAATCTTAAACTTTTATTGTTGTATTTTCTAATTGGAGAGGAAATGTGCAAATATTGCAAAACCGTATTAAAAATAACCCAAGCAACAATCTCTGATGCATGCAAAGTCACGTGGACGCTCCAGCAGCTGCTTTCATCGCAAGCAAACGTTGTAATCTAATCAATGAAGCGCACAACGTTTGAACGATGAAAAGCACGGGAGGTGCAGCAGAAAGCACTGGAACATCTGGGCGCATAAATCAACCACACTGCAATATGCTAGAGTGATCTGTCATGTTAATTACGCATGTAAACACAGAGCGCCAACTTCCTGTTGGGCATGTTGCACCGTGGCGTGCTTTGATGTTGGAAGTCTCAGGCTTCATTCATTAGTATCTTTCTGGCAACAACAACAAGAATTTCAGAAATGTCCAACACGATTTTGTATAAACGTAGGGTTTTTATGTTGTTGGTTTCTAACATGCATCGAAGTAGAATTGAAACCGTCAAACGTTGAATTATGTTTAAATTTCATCGCTCATACCGAAAAATGAACAAGCTGTGGGAAATTTTGCAAGGTAGGAAAAATGACCAAGCTAAACGTAACAGTCTTACAAGTCTGTGAGATACTGATGAAAGAGTACGGAATTTCTGTCGAACATGTACAACAACTGGACGGATATCTTGACAAAAATTTCAGAGTCGTGGATACCAGTGGTCAAAGATTTGTTTTGAGGCTCCAAGCGCAACAGCATTTTGAAGAGCTAGGTAAGGCATGCTTAGGTTTTTGTCAATTCTCACGCTTAACAGCATGAAGAGTGCAAATTGTGATATAGCGGTAATGGAGGAAACGGTAAACGGTGCTTATCAGGAGTGGACAATTTTTGTTAGCGTTCAAGAAGTAACTTGTTTGAGTTGGCGAGGAAGGTGATTTGCGGTGGGCAAAATTTCCATCTGCGGGCCTCAGAATCCTCATTTCGTCTATTTGCAAGAAGGCAACTAAGACATGGCTAATCTGGCTAGGGCGATGCTTAAAGCCAGTATTGAATAAAAACAAGCGATCACATTCGGATAAACAGGTTTGAAGGCGTTAATTGTTATGATAAACCAGGGGTGGAGAACCTGCGGCCCGTGTGAACGTTCAACATGGCCTGTATCAGAAAATGTATTACCTGCAACAACATCGCGCCAAAACGCAACTCCATGATAAGCAGATATTTAGACAGTTGTCAAGAGAAGTCTCTCGACGCTCCTCATAGTTTTCTGTTCTTAATTTTCTTGAAGTTTGAATTTTCGTTTGCGGTCCGTCAGCGATATTCCACATTTCAGGCGGCCCGTGATAATAAAATTTTCCCCACCGCTGTGATAAACACTAATTACTCCCAACACTTTCCTGTAAGCCAAAAAGCCGAACACGAATTCCAAAAAAGCAACGGTTTGACTACCATGGGTTTAGTTTTAACAATCATTTTTAATCAAATGAGAGAAATCTTGATGAATTGCTTGAGTAGCCTACATTATTCATTGTTTTGAAGACATTTTACTTCATAATAAAATCGCAGAGCTGATGATACCTGTCCGGTATGTGAAATGTTATATTTGGACGTCATACAAAATAAACATGTGAAACTTGGCACTTGCATTTACGCTTTACAAGCATATCTTATATTCCGATGCATTAGCATTACATGTGTTAAATAAAAATTCAGCAAGTGTTCTACAGATGGAAATAGGCACACTTCACAACACTGCTAAATGTTAGTGGGATGCACACATCACGAACTGAAAAAGAGTGCCAAAGCTCTATGATGCTCGTTCTTCAACCTTTGCGATTTGTTGCTAATTACCATTGAATCAACACTTGGAAATCCCCGAGAATTCCCATTGTCAACATCTCTAAAAATCCCAAAGCAGAAATCTGTTCATCTTAATGCTAGGGGATGGGATTATGAATCACGCAAAAAAATCATGCTCATGTGCATGCCTCAAACTTTTTTTGAGGCAAACAAATATAATGCGGCAAAACCAACTTTTGGGGCTTCCAGAAAAGTTAAATGTTTTTAAAAAACATTTTATGAACAACAACTTATGACAACTAAAGAAGAAAAAATTGATGAAAACCAAAAAAATATCAAATACAATTGGGTAAGCGTCTGGGTACCAGGTAAACCTCAACCGATCCACCCGCTCCTTGCAGAAATCCCTGTTGTTAGCTCCACCTACTACGATTCAGTTTTTCAGTAGTTTTAAAAGTCTGAAGACATTTTTGTTTTTGTACAGTCAGTAGAGTAACGTTTGACCATAGCGTTTGATCTTCAAGAAATGCGTCCCGCCCATATATTTTGTCAGCCCGCGTCGGCCCTGCTGCGCAAACTACGTAACTCTCTTTCACGCCGCACCAGACTTCTAAACAGAAGTTCAGAATACCCATTGTACACGTCAGTACATATTGTCAACGCCTATGGTTTCATTGCACATTTGCGAAATCTGATCAAATCCTCACTTTTATGTAATTGTTTTTCCTTTCTTCAGAAAAAATAGCGGATTTGCTTATGGAACATATGCAAAGCAACGCCATGAAAGTACCGTGTCCTGTTAAAACTCTGGATGGCAGGAAGCACTTTAAGGCAGAATTAGGTTTGTTCAAAGCATTTTACCGACCAATAACTTATGTGAACTTACATTTCAGTTTGTGCCTGACAGTGTTTGTGCTTACGTGATTAATTTGTTCAGCGCAAAATTCAACGGAAATATCACTTGTTTGTGAAAGTATCAAGATGTTTGAAATTAATGACTATTGCAGTAAAATCAAAATCCCGACTTTTTCAGCCAAAAAAACTTCCACGACTAGGATAACTGCCTGCGCCACAGCTTCTATTAAACATTACTTTTATTTTGATATAGTTACCGAAAACGGACAAATGTTGAAAGTTCCAGTCCAACTAGCTATATTCATTCCTGGGGAAACAATTTTCAATTCCTCACTCAATGCATCAGAGCTTTTCTTTATCGCTCGAAACGTTGGAAAGTTCGGTGGAATTATTCAGGAGTGTCTGGTGGTGAGCTGTGTCAGATGCTCTTGCAGTTTGCTAGCTTTGCACAACTTTTTAAGCTTGTTTCATTTACATCACAAAGATTTTAAAAATTTTTGTTAACTCTAAATGCTTTGATTAAAAAAGTCTGGTTTGGTTTTCAACATCTGTTGCATAGGAACCAATAAACGGGCAGATAAGATTTCTGTAATCAAGTGAACCGTCTTATGATCTCTTCTGTTCTTCCTGGATCCTGGCTCCCATTACAAGAACCAGAAATGGGCCCAACGGCTGAAAGTGTTTCAAAATTTTGGTTCGGTCAAGTACCAAAGTCTCCCTAGCTGTCTTGTGCGGCCTGGGGTTCTTTTGAGGGCAACGAAAGAATAAACAAACTTCGGTTATCACCCCACACACAAGAAGGGATACAGTAGAGAATGCACTCCACTGACGATACATCTCTACCATTAGTCTCTCCGGAAAAGTGTATGTCAAGTGTCTTGAAAAAAGATTTTCGCGAAACGATTGAACCTACACTGGAGGATACCCAGGGCGGTTTTCGTCCTGGCCGTAGCATTTCACACCAAATTTTCACTCTCCAGAAAATTTTTGATAAATCGTTTGAGTTGGGATAAATCTTGACCTTGTGCGCCTATGTGTGGGTTTTAAAAAACACTTGTTGTTTCGCCACAATCAGTTCTGTAGAGATGAAAGAACGTCAAAATAGCTTTGATGAAATGTTAAAAATACAACACAAGATGTTTCGCTGAACAGTGAAACCTGGATGAGTCCCTGGCAGTATGCAAAGCTCCAAGCACCCCAAACCGTGTGAAACACTAAAAATCGGTGGAGTTTTTATCAAATTTCAGAATGTCAAGCCTCCCTGCACAAACGTAAGCCCCCTATAGAAAACTTTCTGGCGACCCTTCTGGTCCCTGGCATGGTTGGGGATGCTGCTCAAACACATGAAGATAAAAAGATAAATCTGAAACCAGTTACGTGCACTGCCTTTTTCATAGTCTTTTTGTGCAGTTTTTGGCACCGGCTGCTTACCCAAAAGTATTTGCTTGTTATAAATTTCTGCATCAGTTTAGGATACATGCATAAAGTGATCTTTTTGTAGAACATTCGGCAGCAGCATACAGGATTTAGACGAAGTGACTTTAATGTGTGGTACCCTGAAAATTTTCCATTAATCTCACGTTATCTTCACCTTGTTGGAGACGTTGAGCTGAGGAATATTATTTCAGTCTTTATTGACGACTTCAAAACAAAGCTAATACCTAAATTAACGAGCCTACGTAAAGGTAAGTTTTGTTTCATGTACTTTTTATGTGTTGTTATTTGTTTTCTACGTTTTGCTACATGTATCGCACGGATATATGTGATTTTCCAAACGACGTGTAAATTTGATAGTCATTCTGTTTCTAATATTGCTCTTTTTATTATCCGAACAGAAAACAAAAAAGACTCTTGCAATGTCAGTTAACTGTCAAATGCTTCCAGTGTAGATCATACCAAACTTTGTCTCTTAGTCTGGGTTTGCTTTCTCCTGAAACAGCATTCTGTTCCGAAATCCCAAATTATAAGTATAGCATGAACGGTTTTGTCAAAATGTTAGCACTTGACAAGAGCTTACAAATAAAATCTGGAAACGTAGTTTTTGCGTTCTTGCAAATTGCAGTGTTTCGTAACTCACATCTTGAAAAATACTACATGATAAAATGGAACATAAACGTCCAGTTAGATGTACCAAACCCCAGCTTGCAGCATACATTGAAAAGCATTAGGATGTTCTAATAGAGTACAGTGGTGCAGGATCCTTTTTCAAAGTGGGGAGCACAAGTGCACGTCGAAAAACTATGGAAAATTTTTGTAGTTTTAATTGGCACCTGTGGTGCCACAAGCATTGAAATATGACGTCATTAACTTTTGTCAGCATGTTTAAGCAAATATACGAGTATGCAATGCTTATTAAGCCGTCAACGACCCCTATCTACACTACACCCTATCTATCTACACTACACCCTATGAGCACATAAAAGTTGGGGCCCTTGCCCCAGACAGAAAAAGTTGGGGGGCCTAGGCCCATGCGGCCCCCGGTTCCTCCATCCCTGACAGTGAATATCCTTTAAAACCGAAAGTATTAGGCTCTACTTCTATACATTTCGCTACAAAGCAGGAATACATTTTCAACGCTTAATAGAAAAAGCATTAAAGCTGAATTTGGTGTGCTCAAGGGAAGAGGAGCGATTAGAATGCAACGTGTGTCTTTAATAACAAGCGCACGCAAAAATCATACTCGTGAATCTCATGCGTGACTTGCAATATTATTGCTTTAGCCTTGTGAAATAATACGAATGTATGCGTAGGTTTTGTGCACGGTGACTACAGCGACATGAACATTATCATCGTTGACCGGGACCGGCTTGCGTCTTCGCACGATTTAACAAAACAGGAGCTGCTACAGTCAATTGGTACGATTGATTTTGAATACGCCCATTACGGTTACCCTGCTCTGGATTTGTCGGTCTGCATGGCATACATGATGACGAAAGCTGTAAGCTCGCAGACCAAACCTCTACCGATTGCCGCTCAAGTTCTCCGAGGTTACGCGGAACATTTCAGCCTTACTGGAGAAGAGCTACAAGCCATTTTCCTGGGTGTGGTTGCGCGTCTTTCCTCGTCGTATGTGATGTCACTGCGTACGTTATCGGAAAACGAAGACAGTGATGAGAAATATGTAACTGGTCAAGCAGCTCAATGCCCCGGACTACTGCGACTGTTGTGGAACAGCGGAGAGCAAAGAGTCACTAAAGAATGGCTTTCTACTCAACTTTGCAATCAATATGAAATATTAGTTAAGTGATGAGCGATACAGAATTTACTCCAGGTCATGTTGTATGCAATAATTTTATTGAATCAGAGCAACTGAATGGGTTGAGCATTTACCATTCTCCTATAAATTGACACAACTTTCCTTTTTACTTCTTGAACACCAAACAGTCTCTGCCAGCAACAAAGTTTATTCAGCATGTTTTACAAATTTCCTGAAACACATACCTACCTTCTCTATCAGTAGAGCTGATTTTCATAAACAGGAAAACAACTGATGTGGATTTGTTTTGAAGGTCTTGACTATAATTACAACCTTGAATTCCAACCTTGCTGATTGCCATTTAAGGTCTGGATTAGAGATGGCGCGGACAGAAAATTTGTGCCCGCTGTCCGCACCGTATCAGCAGGTTCTGTCCGCTGTCCGCACCGCGTCCGCATTTGTTGTACAGTACATTACTCTGTCCGCATTCGTGCTACACTGCAATCCCAAAGTTTTACCCCCTAACAGCAATGGCGATTTGCACTCCCTCACCTGAAGCACTGTGCTTATCATAACATTTTTCTCTGGGTGTAAGATTTGCCAATAAATTTGTTTTGTACATTTTGCCGCATAGTGTCTATTTTGCCTCATTAACAGCACTGCTAGAGCTTTTTTGCCTTTAGCCGAACTTGATCAGTTGCAGTGGTCACGTTTCATGACAAGTTCGAAACATGTGACCTGCTTAGTTGACTGTGACGTCAGTCCAATGGACGAGTTTTGTCATGTCTTTAGTGCTGGCAAATTGTTAGCATCTTCTTGTCTGAGTTGCATGAAATGTAGGCTAAACCTTTCATGAACCCTATCCCTGAAACCTGACCCTGAACCTCTAAATCCTTTTACCGTATTCCTAAACCCCAATCCGTTATCTCTTTGCATATCCTATTGGTCATGTGGCCACATCAACCAATGGTCTTCAACTATAGGAAAATTGATAGCCCAGCACAGACACCATATATATAGGCCTAAATCATTTGCCTCTGAAGAAAAACAGACACTACCTGTAAAGCTACAAAATGTTTTTAATTCTTTTAAATTGTCACGCTACTCTTTGCTACTGTGTGCAAAGTCATAGGAAGCTTTTTCAGTTTCTGTCACAATTTATCAAAATAAGATATATTTTGTTACTGACTGACACACAAGCAAAAATCCCTTTAAAGCACTGTTTCCAGCAACATACAGGCAAGTTCTGGACAGCACTTGGTCGACGGAGAGGGGTCGTCAGGGTCCTTCAGTGGTTCCAACAGGATGGTGCCACCCCCCACTCCTCAAGCGAATCATTGGCATGGCAACAGCAGCGTTTACCTGACCGACTGATCAGCCGCAGGTGTGACCCGCAGTGGTTGCCGCATTCACCGGACTTGAACCCCCCAGATTTTTATCTGTGGGGATACCTTAAGGACAGGGTGTATGGCAACAACTCCTAAGACTATCCCTGGCCTGAAGGCAGCAATCACAGCAGCAATAAGAGCGATCCCAAGGGACGAATTCGGGAGTGACATCGAGAACTTTTCCCGCCGGATCCAAATGTGCCTGCAGCGCCGGGGAGCTCATTTGGAGCACGTTTTTTGAGCGCCAGTGAAACAGAGATTTTGTAGTACAGACTTGAAACTTTGGAGATGTCTGCTACACAGGCTTGACCTAATGTAGCTGAAGTTTTGTGTCA
>JGI24022J15233_10002149_pt1 | contig 17975 bp, 5 predicted proteins | sample Ectturendosymbi2_FD_15233 | JGI IMG/M metagenome (IMG submission 15233) | reverse complement strand
CTTCAACCCGCGCCCGTCCCGCACCCGCCCTGCAGCAAGTTCAACCAGCGCCCGCCCCGCAGCAAGTTCAACCCGCACCCGTCCCGCACCCGCACGCAAAGCAGTGGGGGTTCCCGCACCCGCCCCGCAATTGCGGGTACCCGCAACCTGCGCGGGTTAACCCGCCCCGCGCAGGACTCTAGTAGAGACATAAGCAAGACATCATTGAGTGGAAATTTTGATTTCTAGTATACTGTCAAACATGTGCGCAAAAATATTTCCAGGCGCTAACAACTTTTTTTCGTTTATAGAGTAAACAACTTTCTGAAGTAAAAGCGCAGACGTGCACCTACCGCGTCGTATCCCAAAGACTCCAAAACACTCGACCCATCTCTGAACAAACACATCTGTGCTGCAGATTGTGGCATGGTTAAGTTGGTTGCAATTTGAGAACAACCTAAAAAAGTGAAGGTAAAACAAAATTCATAGAGAGCCTAAGCACATACAGCCGCGAACAGAGGGCAGACAGCAATAGACACTGTCCAATCAAACTAAGGAAGGAAGGCTCGATGAAGAAAAGCACCTGCACACACTGTTCTCCACAAGTATTTAGTTGCTTTTCGTCAACTATGCCGACATAGTGTGCCTGATAACAAGGCAAAGGGTCTCTCTGGGGCGAGCAGTAACTCATATGGGGGGTTAAATTGGCCTATGGAAGGTCAAATTGCCCTTGAACATTTGGCAATTACGAAACATCAGTCCTACTTTCAGGAAAGGCAAAAATCAGCTTTGGCAAATTCTGTTTTTTAAGGCAAATTCTGTTTTCAAATAATATATAAGATTTCACATCATAAGGAAAAACCTAGTGCCTTTCATCTCATTTAAATTTCTTGAGGATCATGATAGTGTTTGGTAAACTAACCGTTAAGAAAAATGTGTTGGGAAAGAACATCGTTGGCAGCTTTATGTCGAGCCGATATGTATGCTGCCGACAGCAGATTTGAATAACTCACGTGCGTAGAACTTTCTAGATCATCAAGTTGGCCATCTTTTCCGCATACAAGTTTGGATTAGTCGTCTTTGATCATGTTATCACAGCAAACTTCAGAGGAAATTTCTCATTGAGCAACTTTTATGTTCCTCTTTTATTAAAGCAGTGGCTTGAATGCCTTTTCAAATAATTATTCGTTTTCATTATTTAGAGGATTTTAGAATCGTTTGAGCAAGTCTTGCAATTCAGTTGAACTCAAAAAGTTTGGGAACATCATATCTTCAAGCAACATTTTATGGTAAAGCGTAAAACCCTGTGGGATGGAGAAATCCCAAACAAATCGCAAAAATATAGAAGTTAACACAAATTCTATGTTCCTAATTTTTGCTTGCATTTGTACATACCTATATCATGCGCAATAATATTCTGCATATACGAGCCTATATATATCATTTGGAAAAGGGTGTAAAACCACTCAGTAGGTTACGTCAATCTCAAGATTAAACTTACCCAAATCTGTCACATCCTCCCACTGGTTGATATTCAGTAGCTCATTTGCATATAAGAACCATGACACATATTGTAACCAAGACAACCAGCCAGGTACCTTGCTGAAGAACACACAATGAAGTTTGTTACACACATTACGTTACCGGTGTTTAAAATATGAGCACGAAGTTGATGAGGGGACAAAGAACAAAACAACGCAGTGTGGAGATTGACAAATTCGATTATTAGCACATTTTCAACCGAAACGTGAAAAGTAATTTGCTTCTTCAGTGTTAACCTTGTTCTCTGCAAAAGTCTGCTGATGCAAAATGGAGCCAAGCTATTTCAGATTGTAAAACTACTCAAGCATTTCTCGAATAAGGTTAGACATCTGTGCTTTAGATCTTATTTTTATCAATTTCAGCCACATTTTTTGAACTCGCCATCGTTCGTAACCACTTATAAAACCTTCACATGCTTTTTCTAAGCAGGCCCTGAGAGAGGGATGTGAGAGGTACATCGCACGCGGGCCCGGGTGAATCAAAGTACGCGCGCTAACTTTTCCTGTAATAAAGGCAAAGGTTACTTGTGTAAGCCAGTTGCCAGTATAACAATTAATATATTTCGAAGTCTTAGCATGATAGCTGTTTTATTTATATTCTGATTAGCCTACTATACAAAAAAGCTATACAAGTTTTCACGAGGGCCCCAGACGCTAGGGGGCATGGTATTGGTTTCGTACCCGCTGGTAGTATTTCTCTCAGAGGCCCTGTTTCTAAGTCGTGTTGATTAAAGTCCAAGTAATCTTCATTGATTGCTAAATGCTTAGTTCGACCTATTTATTTATTTGTTTATTCTACTGAAAATATTTGTACAAATTCATGATACCAACTGGGCTTAGTGAATTCCAAACAATGTAACAAGTGATGCTCTACTATAGCTTGGAGAAACAAAATTTTGAAGCAAATGTTGTTTAAAATTCATGGAAAAGATAACTTTTATACACTGATGAGGTATCTACAGAAAACCTTGAAACAGAATCACACATGACTGGTTTTTAAAGAATGTAGTTTTGTAAAGGAGATGGTCTTAGAAAGTTTTTTACTATTCAACAGATCACAAGTTGGCTGGAAACATGGCCTTGGGAAAGGGGGCAGATGGGGCCTTGGCCGCCTGGTTTTAAAAATTTGACAGTCTCCTACTACCTTTTAGTAGAAAACATTTTTTTTCTCAGTTTTTAATTGGTAAAATGAAATTTCACAATTTTTGACCGCCCGTGGAAAAAATCTTTTGGCCATCCCCTGAAGTAACATACCATTAGCCAAACCCTCTAAAAATTCCTTTTGACGCCCATGGCTGAAAACTGGAATTTAAAAATTATATTTAATTTAGCCACACCTCTCCATACACTATCCTTGACTTTGAGCGTTTTGCTCTTTCTTGGTTTGAACAAGCATTACTAACAACTTCTCAGAACAGCAGCATGATTCCTACGCTGCTATTTTCAAACTATCACGAAGACTCGTTTATCAGCCATATTCTTAAAAAAGCCATGAGCGCTAAGGAAAGGATAAAAATTGTTTTTTCCAAGTCTCAAGATGTTCACAACGCACGAGAGTGAGTCTTCACAGAACACAGGTTACTAGAGCCATTGTTTGAAAGAACGAATAGTGTCCTGAACCTGCAAATGAACGTTTTGTGATTTACATTACCCAAAGTTGACTCTAGAAGAGATTCAATTTAAATTTCAACTGGTGATGAAACGTGCACATTAGGTTTCTTTCTGTTGTCTCCTGAAAAACATCGTGTCGTTCTTTCAGATAACAACGCTGCAAAAAATACATCGTCCAGCAGCAGAACAAGTTACACCACAACGCTTACTCTGGTTTGATGAAGAACCCCCCTACTATGAGCAGAGGCATGGCAAGTGCTGGTCCCAGCAACAACGAAACAGTCGTGTTCGGTGCTGCGGCTGATACAAAGTAACCGTAGGATACGCTGACGTTCACCAACAGCACGACGTAGAGATAGAAGTAAAAAAACCTGGTAAAACTTGGATAAAGCCCTGAAAGAAAAACATAATTTTGTTGATGTTCTGTCTGCACCACAGGGAATACATTAGCAAGTGCTAAGAATTGCATGATTACATTTATTCCAGCCACGCGCCATACAGTATATAAGGCTCTTTGAAACTAAGAGATAGTGAAAGTAGTTACGCAAATTTGAGCCGTTTATATCCTGTTGTGGATCCAGGGATAATTTCGAGCACTTGCTTCTTTCCCAAAATGGCCACTGTTTTCCGAAAATAGACCCCACTTCTTGGAAAACCCACAAATTGTCATGCATTCAAGGCTACGTACGTTTGTGTCTTACCAGCCAGGGCCACTTTCCAACTGCTGTGATTAACTTCTAGACTGGATCCGTAGCGGCAGCTGACGAAGAATCACTTTACCATTGCAAAAACACGTGAAAGACAGGCCTAAACATGACATTTTCTGTAGGGTCAATTGCAGATTCCAGAAATAGAAATGGCAATACTAAGATCTTTTGCCACTTGATTGGAGCCAGCAATGCTCAGATGAAATTTGTTAAATCCGTATATTGACAAACTTTTGCATGACCACCCGAAATTGGGCAGCGAAGTACTGCAGCTCCCGTTGACTTTGTCATAGTTTAGTGACAGCATTTTGCGAAGTCAACTGGTTTCAACAAAACGCAGGAAACTTTGGGTGGCGGGAATAAAGTTTGCATCAGTAAAATATGCTAAGGAGGTAAACCGAAGCACTGCGTAGTGCTAATGTTTCAATTCACTTAAATATATTTCGAACCACTGCCCACTGAAACGAATTACCATGAGGGGGATTCGAACGTCTTGTACTTAAAGGCTTGACAAGCTCACAAGCAACACGATAGCAAACAATGCTCAGTGAAAGCATTTCAAAAATGCCGTAGAAACAAGAAATCCCGGCACGACATAGTAATTGATAACTTTACATTAAAAAGGTCCAAAACTTTTTGAAATCAGAATTTCATCATTTTTTGCCAGTTTCAAATCTGACAGTTTGTCGAAAGGTCCTCGTATTCGTGACAATTATTTTTGCTTTGCAGTAAACAACCTACCTGTACGAAAATGTTGGTAAAGGGAAAAGAGCAGTCTGTGCCAATTTTGTCAAAACGTTCAATTTCCATGAGAAATCTTAGTTACAATCTCAAAATAATCTTTTCATGGAGTAGGACAGGTGTAAACGTTTGTTTCACCAACTTGGAAAGTGATCGTCTGCAGTGCCACGCTCACAAATGCTAAAAACTTACCGAACATGAAATACACAATGATAGAATGGACGAAAGGCAGTGCAAAGTAGCTCGGAAATTCAGCTGCTGTTTTTGACAAATAGTACGCAAGGACGCTGTACATTCCATTAAAATATTCCCGACGAAAAATGGGAATTTCCGCTGGAAACACCTGTGGCAAAGTAAGAAATCATCCGGCATATCCTGATGCTGCTGCAAAGTCCACCCGAACAACCAATTATCACAATTTCCGGCAACATTGCTCAGAATACATGCTCATAAAATCTAATCATAATTCACCTAACATTGTCTAACTTGATCAATGCACGTTCGCAAAGAAGAAAGTCAGAGAATCGAAAAGATTTGCATCGCAGTCTGTAACAAGTACAAGTGTGCAACTCATGTTCCTCAGATTTGAATTGCATTTGTATATCGATAAAGCTTTGAGCTTCGCTACTTGCTTTGTTTAACTAAATGTTTAGTTTTTTAGGACAGCTGCAACACAGATTTTAACCACGCATTGAAATAAACAGTATGACAGTAGATATACTGAAATGTGTTTGGGCTTTTTATAAGAACAAGATTTAATGTGTTTGATCTTACATATCACAAAAAAGGCGAAAGTTAAATTCTTAAAAAATGCAACATTTTACGTTCTTTCTTATTTCCTAGAGCCTAGCACATCTCAATAGAAATGTTCTCCTTGAGAAATAGACATCCGTTTATTTTCATTGCAAACGAATAAAACCTTAATATTCAAGTGAGATTTTCAAATATTTCAGTTGTTGCAGAAACAGTTCTTGCGTAAAAAGTGAAAGACGCTACTGTTTGTCATAAATATGTTGTCGAAGTGCCGTTTTGTGTTAGCGTGAAATTTCATTGAATATTTTCGAAACATTGTAATGGGTAGCAACAAAATTAAAATAAACATATTGTGCTGTATTTTCTCCCACATAAATTTTTTCGTTTTTCATGTGGCAACCAGGAAGTTTAAGGAAGTCAGAACTGCATGTCCAAATTTTGAAAAAACATAATTTTAAGAGATTTTGTTCAACCTATCGATATCCCAAGGTTTTTCCACAATTTTTGTTTATTCTAAAGGTGTTGACTAAGTGAAAAACACAAAAAATATTTTTGAGTGCTGCTAATACAGTATCACGAATTGCATAATATTGAAAAACGTTTGCTTCTCAGCAATGTAGAGTACCAATCATTTTTGATGATTTTTTTTGTACAGTATTAGGACAATGCGATACCAAATTTAAACCATTTGAAAAAGCTGAAAATGCAATCAGTGATAGCCTAACGACCGGGTAGGTACAACAATAACGGACTCTAAGACTGTGGCATATAGCCTAGTTTTTCGAAGTGGACGTAAAACAAGATAGCAAGCTTTGTGCTTACATCCTGTTTTTGTCATTGGCTCTCAATTAGGAAAGTTTGTAATTGATCCCGATGGAAAACCTTCTACTGGGTTTTATGTGTTCTCGACTCTTGTTGGTCAATGCCATAGCTTTCCCGCTTAAAAGCTGGTAAAAAACAAGCAATAGACTTAAGTTTTGTATCACACCGTTACGTAAAATCTCCACCTGCATCAGTTTCCAATCTCACGTTCTTTGTATTTCAAAGATGATTCTAATGTAATTTTATTCAATAGATGCCATCAACAAGATTCAATTTTAGTCCGTCACAAAATGACAAAAACCGTGCTAGATGGTTGTTCGAAGTTGCTTCCAGGGGCGAAACGAGTGGGGCAAGGGGGCACAATTTTCCGGACGCCAAATCACTGCGAGGGTGCCGAAAAGTCCCAACATTGTCACAAGTACTTTCTTTAATACAGTACATTTGCTTCCGAAAGACCTCAAGTTCGAACAAGGGGCGCCAAACCTGCTTCTTGTCCCGGACGCCATATAACCTTGTTACGCCCCTGGTTGCTTCACATGAGATTTTTCGGCTGCTGCAAAAGTATTTCATCCTTGTTTTACTATCAATTATAAATAAGCAGGTCTTACGTTAAGAACTCCATTCAGGTAGACCAAAGAGTTTGCGATGATAACAAGGAATAAAGATCCCGTGACGGTCTTTACTTCTGAGAATTCGTAAGGTTTTCCAAAAGGAGCACGTAGAAATATGATTCCGAACACAAATGCAAGGATCTGAATTAACGTAAAAGCACACTACGTCATGAGCAACTGCTGCTTTCAAAACTTTCCTTTTGTTATGTCATAGTCCAAGCGTTGTCGTGAATGCAATTAGGCAGTGCTGAAACAACGTCACTGACACTGGGAGATAAAACGTTAGGTGCAACTAGTAAAAAAAGAATATTTTGTGGATGCAGAGATAAAAGCTAAAGATCTATACGGTTTTCTTATGCAGAGAAATCTCAGCCACAGTAATACGAGATACTTGCGTTGGCACACAACGTTTTCATCATTTGCATGAGGCCAGTCAGCGCTGTGCTGGAATTTCAAGTAACGAACTGATCCGATTTTTTCTTACCAATGTTTGCAATAATTTCACTGTGGACACTATTGGATTCCGATACGATGCTTTGAGAGATCTGACAAAACAAGCTGAAAACTGCTTGAAAAATCCAACGTGGTAATGAGGTTTTTTCCTCAAATCTTCCACCTTCCTCTAAAAACAAAACTGGATTCTAAATGTGGACGAAACTTGAGAAACAACAATGTACTGTATATCCGTGAACAAACGTATTGAAGTTATTCAACATACAATAAACACTGTTCATCACGGTTTATCAGAATTATTTTGAATTTCACAATCGATGATTAAAAAGCAATTTGATAGTATGAAACTATTTTCCGAAAGCAAATTCTTTTTGCTGCACAAAAGCTTATTTTTATTTTAGAGAAATGATTCACAAATAAATAAACGATCAAATGTAGCTTTTGAAAATCAAATCGCAAAAAATAAGCAATTCCACATCTTGAAACCAATACATGCAGGCAGACCCGCAAGAGACATTTTATTCAACCTCTTGATATCCTGTAAGAGGCATTGCCCTCTAAATTTTCTTGTGCCCAGAGAAATTTGTTTTAAACATTTAATAAAAAAGCAAAAATCTTGCCCCATAAAATGTATTTCCCGCCCAAACTTTCAAACTTGTCTAGGAGCCTGTATGTAGGCCTAACCGTCTGCAAATAAAGTGCTATATGCTGAATATGCTTTGTTACTTCGCCTTAAACTATTTACCGAATTGCAGGCCAGAACAGCGTGGTCCAAACTACAAGCCCGCGGGCCACATGTGGCCCGCCACAGCGTTTTCAGTGGCCCACAGAGTCATTCAAGAAAAATCTTCAAATCTGAAATTTGTTGAAAAGCATGTGAGGTTGCATTTGTCTCACTGAATTGCTTGCGCTGTATAAAGTGCATTTGCACGGAAGCAAAAAATAATACCTTGTCTGTGTACCATTTTGTTTTATTCATTTGAACGCGGTCAAATCACTGTAGAAGGTTCGGCCCGCCGCTAACCCTCCGCTGGGCACCTGTCTGGATAACCAGTTTTTTTTCGGTGCCCCGGCGTTCGTTGTCTTGACGAGTACATCTGACGCAATGAACTCAGTACCGCCAAATAAATCTGTCGATTTATCCGGAAAACGCGGCCTACTAAAAGTGGCCTTTGAGCCAAATTAATTCTAAATAATTTATAATTAATAGATAATTATCTATCCCTGCAATAGGTAATTTTAGTTGAAACAACAAAAATGTACAATACCAACTGTGTTAGAGACTGTAGAGCAGGTGTCACCAACCTTTTTTAAACTGAGGGCTACTTCTTGGATACACATTATTGCGAAGGGCTACCAATTTAATGCACTCTTCTGAAATAAAAAGCTTGCTCAATTTATCTTTGATTATGTTACTAAAATTAATGATATTCGTCTGTGTGAAGGCACTTATCATGTTGTTGCTATTTTTAGAACAGGCCCCCACGTGGTCCGTCGGGCACCATGTTGGTGACCCCTGCTGTAGACAGATTCTGGAAATTAGTCAGCAAAGATAGATTTCTCAAACTGAAAGATTTCCCACTAAAAATGCACTCGATGCTTGGAAACACATACGTGTGTGTGTGAGAGTAAATTTTCTACAATGAAAAAAGTCAAATCTGAAGACAGAAATCGAATGGCAGACGAAACACTGGATGATAGTCTGCGACTTGCACCGCCAACACTGATTTTGATAAAGGAACGACAGTGTCAGATGCCTCGACCATAGGCATCCCCGAGATTTCTGCAGTACAAGTAAATTGCTATTTGCTGCAGTGTAATAATTTCAATGATGCACTCACTTATCTTCCCTTTTTTAGTTTGAATGTTGTGAATCTGTCGTTTTATACATGACTTTATTGAAAATGGCATGCGAGTTGTCACGTTTTTGTGAAATGGCCCGTATGTCAAACGTAGTTGGACCACGCTGGGCTAGAAAACAAGATCATCTGCATCATGATGAACATGAACTCATCACATGCACTACGTCATGATGAACATGAACTCATCACATGCACTACGTCATGATGAACATGAACTCATCACATGCACTACGTCATGATGAACATGAACTCATCACATGCACTATACGTCCCGTTCAGTGAAACTTTAACCGCTCTCAGATCGTGCAATCGATTACTCATCCTTTCACAACTCATCGTTGAATAGTTCAAGAGTTAGCAAAATCTTCTTACCTAACGCATTTGTACTACAAACCCGTCTTAGAATAAATTCGGTGACGGTGCCCCGACGTTCATTTAGGATTCAGAACTCCCAAGGACGAAGCTGCTTATAGCGAAAAGGGAACCGTTTATAGCAGTAAGTAAAGGTCGTTTGCTCTGGGTATAAAGTTTGATATGCGCAATGCGGTTATATGGTATATTGAAGCAAAATGCGTCGTTACAGGCAAGGTCAAGCCAGCAGAAGACAATTGCTTAACGTTGCCATATTGAACGTTTGTTTGGCAAACTGCGTACCGCGTTCCTGCAACCATTGGGTTGGTCGCTGAACTACTGTAGTAGGTCATCTCATCGGCATCGTACGCTACAAAGGGCTCCTTACACATTCAAAAGCATTGTTATGTACATAACATCAGGCATTTCTCGGTGTCTTGACGTTTTTGAGCAGTGCTTCGCCTGACTTATGTGAGTAGGTTCTCGCAAGTAGTTTTCTCGAAGCGCTCGGCATTTTGGCAGATGCACTTTGTATCTACAATCATGAGCGTTGTAGAAACTATTCTGGGTATCCGTTGTTGCCCCAACTGGTCCGTCGGCAGAAGGGCCCTGTAGTGTCGGCCAATCCCAATTGCAATCGGTGCTTCTCAAATGAAACCCTTGTCTTACATTTTCCGTAAATGTGGATTCCTGTTTCTTGTCAGCCTTATGAGAACAAATTCCTTGCAGAACACAATTCCCCCAGAAACGTGTGAACATCTAAATCCGGGAACTGGTGGCTTACGTTTATATAAAAAAATTCATATCCAAGTAAGACTGAAAATTGAAGTGAAAACTTTTCCAAATGCTGTATCCACCCAAATCGATGCTATGCTGAACATAATCCACAGCGAATATTTAAGGAACTATAATCAAATGCAAGCAAGGAAAGACATAAACGAACAACTAATGTAGTTGAGGGCCACAACCAGTTGACATTTTTTGGGGGGGCAAAATGATTGTAACTTGTTGTTGTCCCCAACAACTAAACAAGTTTTTGAAAATTTCTGGGTGGCAATTGCCCGCTCGCCCCTCTTGTTTCGAGCCTGACGTAGTTGGATATGAAATGCAATTCGGCAAGCCTGTTTTGGAAAACCTTAGCTCGGCTTTCTTAGTCTAATATCGAAACTCATCTTACCAAAAGCACATTTCTGTTTTCATTGTCTGAGTGTATGGCATTGATGAAGTCGATAACTTCGCGAGCATCAGCGGAGGTCTGGAAGAGCTCTTGCATGACACGGATTGTGTAACTGCAAAAAGAGCAATTTATGCAACTATACACCAACTGGCAGCAAGCGAAAGTTGATTAACACGCACTGTTTAGACTCGTAGTTTTAAAGTAAACAATGAGAGATGTTCGAGCAACAGGTAGAGGCAAACTTTTACAAATATCTTTGTTTCAACAGCAAAATCTTCTGGTTGATAAAATCCAGACACGCAGGCTATTGGGAATATTAGTTAATACACGAAGCTTGAAAGGAAGTTTTTTTTGATCGAAACTTCTCCCTAGCAACGTATACATTGTGGTCAAATTCAAGGCACTCCAAGGAACTACACTATATTAACCGAGGCTGCATACCCGTTGTGTTGACCACACGCGTCTTGGCAAAGACAGCACACGCTGTATTCAGGTTTCTATGCGCAAAAATAATAGACAAAAAAACTAACTATCCATTTTGTATCATTAGGCTACCGGTGGAGGTTTCTATGAATTGCAATAGCTTATTTTCTTTAATTAGAATACATGGCAAGGTATGTGCTGTTAAATTAAAATAAAACAATAACTTTTCCTGTAAGTAGTTCCGTTTATTTGTGATGTTGCTTCTAAGAAACATACCAGGGCAGAAAATTATGGGAAAACTGTGCAATGATTCTTCTCTCCCCCTTGATTTCAGTGCCAATACTGTAAAAATGTATAATATCATGCTAGTTTTGAAGGTCTTTTGCTTTAGCCAATGTTAATTTAATATAGCGAAAATGCCTCATCTCCTTTGAGGATATTTTTTTCTTGCTCATGGTCTCGTTTCCAATCAGTTTTCCCAAAATGGCGTTCCTTGAGTCTTTTTGTTGTTCTCATAAACAAAAAATTTGAAGTACTTTTTGTGAGTCTAGTAAAAAAACAACAACATTTTCTGCTGAAGTAAAAAGGAATAAAAGCTATGCATCATAGCTTTTGTGACTTACTCAATTTTAGTTTTCCTTTGAATCTTCATTTTTTTTCTTTCCATACAAGCTATGTTTTGAAACAACATTTGCAAGAACGTGCCATATCACTAGTACGGAATATTACGTAAATAATTTCCTGCTGTTATCGTTGTTTACAAGAACTGCTTTAAAGAGTAGTTACGTTGTTTCTCTACAATTTATGTTACCAAAGGGATAAACAGCTTCTCTACCAAAACGCAAGTTTAAAACAAAGTATTTGCAGATAAAATAAAACAGGAGACAAGATTCCATCTCCTTGTCACGTACGTTGCGTTATTTTCTTCTTCCACAAGAACAGACACTTTCTGAATAAAGTGATCAGCAGGATTGTAGTTTACAGGGCATGGAAATCCTGCTCTGCAAAAAAATTGCTTTTAGGCTACGTTGAAGATCAAACAAACCCAAAAATAGACGTTGAAATTTTGTCAGTAACAATTTGTGCAAATACATATGCATTTTACATTATGCAGCAATAACAATACTCAATACATTTGAGAATTAACAGTAGCATCATATAGATTTTAACAGTCGCGGAATATACCTATCGTAAAACTCCATAGCCTTTTCAGAAGTTCCGTGGTAAACAACTTTTCCCAAAGCTAGAAGAAGCATTCGATCGAATAGTTCAAACGTCTCGGAACTTGGCTGGTGAATCGTAGAAATAACAGTGCATCCTATGAAATAAGACAATATAGTGAAACGGGTACGTTTTTGTATAGTCAAATTACAACCAGATAACATCAACCGAATTTTAGCAAATCGTTGTAAGCAATTCATAAATTTTGTTTCATTGTAGATTGTGTTGCCATTATGTTCTTCAACTCAAGCCTCTTTCTAAAACTTTTAGGTTACACTATCAAAAGCGGGTGTTCATCTATTAGGCAAAAGTAAAACAAAAAAATCCCTGCTCTAGTGTCTTCCTATGCTCACTCCGTGGTTCGTAACAACTTTCACAAAAATAGATGTGACGTTCTGCTGAGACATTGGTCTTAAGTCTTTCACAATTGTATTAACATGGTTTCGTAAATCTCCAGCAGTTCATCATGCTGGCTGTTGGCCTTATGTTATCTGGAGGAAATGCAAGAAAAAATTATTGGCAAAAATTGACAAATTTCTAGCTCGAAAATCTCGATGACCTTTTTTCATTTACCAGCCAACAAGCTTTCAGGTCTTGAGTCTCGGTCTCAAACATTGAAGTCTCAGTCTCGATCTTGACTTCTTCATAACAAAGTCTAGGTCTTAAAATTTGAGCTAGCTCTTAGCCTCGAATAGTACGGTTTCGTCAGCATAACTGCTATGTGAGTAACAAAACAGTAAATGAGTATGTGAACGTGAAGCTCACTGGTTTTGTTGGATGATGTCAAGGGGTGTTACTCCCATAATCTTAATCATATCGCAACTTAGTAGACTAATTTTTTCTTGAAAAAGTTGTCACATTTTGGTTTGTGCTTAGCTGCTATCGGTAGGATAAATTGGCCAGAATTTATAGAAAGGCCATTATAATTTTTTGCATTTCCCTAAAAGTTTGGAAAGATATTAAACGTTTGGAAAGATTTTGCAATTAATTTCCCGTCTCTTGGAGTAAACACTTGTTTCTTTGGCAAGTAAACTGAATTTATTTCCCTGCCCCATTAAATAATATCTCAGAGATTGCGCAACTTGTTTGTGGGAACATATGACAGATAAACTGGAAGTGTTTTTTCGTAAACACTTAAGTGACGGCAACTGGCCGCAACACGAACTCCAACGTGATCCTTGCCGAGGACGTTGATCTGAACATTCTTGCCCAAGGATCGCTGCTGTAAATCACTCCATGGTCATGGTTCGATCACCAAAACCTTCTGAGGAAAGGCGGACACTTCACTACTGAGCTACCGTCGCCCAGCTGATAGTTATTTTATCCTTGGACCGTCAAGTTAGACTATCAACAAACTTAAGTTGTGCTGTTACAAGCGTTCAAGAAGAACGCTCGTAACAGTTGTTGATAAAATTTTTGCATTAGAGGGCAATAACTTCCATTTTATTCTTGATGGAAATAGATGCAACATTTATTTCTTAGAGGGGCAAAACCACGTTTGTTTATTACAGTAAGGAACAATGTTTTGAATCGAAAGAAATAACCCTAAAAATTAATAGCAATTGCCTAGAAGGCAAAGTATTCTTGTTGAAAGGGCAAGTGATAAAGTAATAACAGTGGCTTTCATAAAACTGACCAAATGCTCTGTTCAGACCGCACCTTCTCGGGACACAGTTCTCATGCATTCCACAATGATTCTTGACAAGTAGGAATCCAAGCCGGACGTAGGTTCATCGCAAAAAAGAATGGATGGTCTGTTGAGTATCTGTTAAAATCAAAATTGAAAAGATAGACGTTGAGATTCAGATGATGCAAAAATAAATGTTAAAATACATTGATGGTTTCAGCGTTTCTAACGAAAAAGGTCAAACTCCGGCCGTACAGAAGTACAACAAGTAAATTTAATTTTAATACGGAGTGTGGTTCACGTGGATGTGTCAAAAGTATACAAAAGTAAGAAACGGGAATCTAAAACCCTCCAAGACCCTACTTGATTACGATTTCAGGACTGAGGATGCGTAGAGTTACGTGAAATCGATTTCCTATTAAAAATTAGCTTATTGATTCGACTCCGTCGCCTTTTGGAGACCAATTACTTCTCAACACCAGTGCAAGATATTAGATTGAACCGATTCACACGGCATTCCTCACTTTGGATGGAGAAAAAATAATACTTGGGCAGTTGAACCGTGTAATTTTTTAAAATTCACAGTATCCTTTGCGAATTAAATCTGGGGGGATACAGTGCTTTGCCCGAAAAAGTATGTTTGTTACGTCCAAGCAATTCCTCTAGTCGAGTTTCGCGCATTCCTCACGCGTTGATTGGTGCAACGCATTTGATAGCAGCTCGCCACGTGGTCTTGTCTTTAAAAGCGCGTTGTCATGCAGTTGAAGTCTTTTTGGCTTGTAGCATTCCGTTGTTTCTGATCGAATTCGAACTGCTTGGTCCTGGTACGGACATTTTTCTAAAAGCTTGTTTTCCTTAAATCTGTGACTAGTTGTTTATCGACTGGCCGTGCTTTATCGGCATCTATCCGTGAACGTATCGCCCCAAGGTAATACAACAGCTTTCTGGGACTGGTCGCGAGTTTTCGTAGACAGGACTTTTTGAGTACCAGGCTTATCTCGAACTCTATCTCAGTAGAAACCGGGACCTCCTCCTGGGTGCTACAGTTGCATTCAGCAATTCTTAAACAGAAAATAAGGTGTCACGCAACAACGTGATGCACCGGCTGAACCCTCTCCTTCACCTATATATGTTTTGTTTCAACTTCCGTATTTGGGTTCTGTGTCTAAGAACATACGACAGGAACTCTGCAGCTTTAAAAGGCACAAGGCTGTAGTGAACGTGAAGCTGCATTGTTTTCAAAGTACTCGAAAGCTTCAAAGCTGGTTCTCGATTAAGGACCGGCAAGCTTTACTCAACCGTTTTAACGTTGTGTACAAGCTTACGTGCTCATGTGGTGCCTCCTACATCGGGAAAACGTAACGCAATTTAATAAATCATATAGAAGAGCATCGAACGTCACTAAGCTCTTCATGCAGACACCTGCAAGCCAACCCAGATCATCGGGTTGACTTTCACAACCCTGAGGTCAGTAGCGGACACAGGCTAATTTGGTGGGGGGATGCGATATCCATTTGCAATTAACCCAATGCTTCACAGGATCATATTGCGTAAATCGATCACTTTCGCATACGTACATTTACGAGGAAACAAGTCTAAGCTTGGTTTAGTTGAGAAGAAGCTTGAGTGATACAACTGGTCAAACTTTAAGACTGCACCACTACGGAACCAACAAGCAGTGTAGCACATAACAACGATCTGATGACGTAGTCACCGGCGTCGGCGCAGGCAAATCAAGGACTCGAGATAAACAGTTCACGTGACGACATAATACTTATTCTCATTGTAGCTTGCGTTTGTTACAGCACAATTGCTGGTGGCAGTAGCCAGATAGTGTTGTTTGACTTGTATGTTGCAGCAAGTGAGGGTAGTCACTTCGATGAGGTTTAGATTGGTGCTCTTCAAATGGGGAACCTTATAGTTTTTTATTGTCGTTTGGAATAGTCCGCAACACTCATAGTAATTTGTATAATATAGTATTTGTTATTATGGGTAATTTTGATAAAATAATAACAAGAACCGGGTTGATTCTGTTTATTTTGCAACCGAAATTAAGAGAATTGAAAGAAACAAACGATTCGTAATGAATGAAAGCACGAAAGTAACAAAAAGCGAAAGCGAGAAAGCACGATCATTCATGGGCGTCCGCAGAAATTTTCCCAGGGGGGTCAACGCCGACATTTTGCTTATCATTTTCAAATTGCTGACGATCAGTCCCTCTAAGACAATTTTGCACTGAGCAAATATTTTTTTTAGTGAGCATGATTATTTTTGGGATGAGCAAGTGAAGTTTTCAATGAATTACAAACTTTGTGAATTATATAATAAATATACAACCTTATCAAAATACGAACAAAATAACATCTCATTCAAATAGCTTCTTGTTTGCATGCTTTTCCATTGCTTTGGAATGTTGCAAGAGCGCGAGAATGAGATTTTACTGCGCAACAGTTCTGGTGGTCCTGAGTATTTGCGCACTCAGAAGGAACACTGCTGACGATGCAATGCAAATGGACGACAAATCGCTTTATACTTTCTACACTACAAAGGAAATGCCCCATGTTACGGTAAAAATCACAAAAAACGCTTTGTTGGCAGCAGTAGCCAGGTATATTAGTATTACGACAATTTACACAGCAGGATATCTGCAGATTTTCAACACAGGGTATTTATTTTCAAGTAGGCATTGCCATGATTTGTAAAGAAAGAAGCATTGGATTGCCATGGTTTAACGAAAACACAAATTATGACTTTATTTTACTTAGCAAGCAGGGCCGCACCCAGCTGTTATTGTCAACTAAACCAACAACTGAACATTTTTGAAAATTTCGGGGGGGATTGCCCGGTTGCTCTCCCCATACTTGCCGTATCAGCTACCAAGACTTGTCAGCATCACTTAGAAACAAGGAGCTGCAAAAGTCTGGGATCTCGTCCAAAGCGATCAATGAAAACTTGCTACACAAACCGGACAATTAAGTAGGCCTGTATGTTGACACGACTACGGACAACTTATTAAAATTGGAACACCAAGCAGGTTTTGCAAAATTGACCAGATGAATTGTGAAAACTCGCCACAGCAAATCTAGCTTTGCACTCAGTATTCACTCAGATATCAGAACTAAATCTTAACAAATAAGACGTATTTCCACAAGCCTGCATAGGCATATTCTAACAAGCCACGTAATTTTACACTGCATGAAAAGAAGCCTGCTTATGTGTAGTTTGACACTTAAGCACATTGGTCACACTCGCACTAATAATGGATTTTTCAAACTTGTGGAAGCATTGTTACAGACTCACTCATGCTTCTTTTCACAAAGTACAAATGTACGTGGCTAACCGCTATCAGCATGTCACTGTCGCGCTGCATTACCTGCCAAGATGTGTGCGTTCAACAGTCTCATGCAACAAAACCCCTGCTACCGTAATATAAAGTGAACGTTTGCGGGTTTGTTTGCCACAGTAATGTTGCGCAATAAAGACCAACAGCAGAACAATCCCCTCGCGACTTTCGCAAACCGCCTCTGCAGGCAAAGGCAGAGAAATGAGTGAACTGCAAGCTCATCACTGCATGACACTGTAACTGTGAACCTGACTTGTGCAGTATAGTATGAGTTTCATACCGGCAAAAAAACGGTCATTGCAAGAATCAAATCAATTAATCGGAATTTAAGATGCCGTCTTAATTTCGAGGGATATTTGGTTCTTAACCCCAATTTCCGGGGGGGAAACGGGCATTTGCCCACGCTGCAAACGCCCATGCGATCATTGACTTTTTTATATCAGGTTCCACAAACAAAGCCAGCTCATCTAAATGAACCTAAGAAACATTTTTGACTAATTGTTAGCACAAGTTAATTTTTAGTGTGCAGTACAAAAATATTTTGGCGATTATTTTCAATGAAATCAAGTGTTGTGTCAACACTTCTTTAGGTCTGGTGGGGGGATGCATACCCTGCATCCCCCCTGTGTCAGAGCCTGCCTGAGGTCATTGGCCGTGACAACAATTGGCGGCGGCTGCAGATTCTTGAATCTTCATTGATTCAAGAACACAAACCAGAGCTGAATGCAAACATCCCATCGATGCCTCTATGCA
>JGI24022J15233_10002134_pt1 | contig 18020 bp, 10 predicted proteins | sample Ectturendosymbi2_FD_15233 | JGI IMG/M metagenome (IMG submission 15233) | reverse complement strand
TCTTACTGTTAATGCGACTTGTGGTGCTGCATGGTGTTGCTGATGGCTTTGTAGTCTGGTAGATGGAAAATTACAGAAAAAGTTTAATTCGCAACAATCGTGTTAAGAAAATATCAAGCAAGCCAGATGCAGTCATCAGAAGAGCCACATCTGGCTCGCGAGCCATTGGATCCCGACCCCTGGTCTATGCAGTTCGTAGCAGATTTGACGGGACGACCTTTATTCTAGCGTGCATTGTGTCGAGAGAAATGAAAGCATTGCGAAAATATCTGAAAATCTCATTGTATTGCCGCAATGCAATGAGACTGGAGGCGATTTACCTAAAAACTGCAATTGTGCATCTGCAATGACAATTCGTTTCAGGTGCGCAAATATTTCTTCTGAGAACATACGAGAAAGCCCCTTGATGTAAATTAATTGGTCCTTCTACTGGGCACAAGCAATCTTTTTGGTGATCAGATGGAAAGAAGTGTGGTTGTTGTTACATATTTTTCGTTTAAGCAAATACCTAATTTAACAACTGAGATAAGTTATGTCGACTAAAACGATGTTCATTACAAAAAAGATTGCGATCCTATACAACATTATAAAAAAGATTTCATAAGCATTTCTGTCGTTAAGACAGAAAACGAAAATGCGAGAATGCGTTGTGGCTACCTCTTCGTACCTGCGAGAACTCCGAATATCCATGGTAGTCCCATCACAGGCATCATCAACATTATTGCTTTCAAGGAAGCTTTCACGTGTGTCATATCTATGTTGGCGACAGTGCTCACACTGTTTGTCCTTTGATGCGACGGTTTGAACGCTTCCGCTCGAGAGCTCATTACGTAGACAAAGTGTCCCACACGAACGGTGATGAAGCCATTTGCTGCCAGAACGGCTAATATCGGAGCCATCACAGCACCTTGCAGTACACCGTGTTCGCTGCTAATCCAACATCGACTGTATTTCGTTGCGCTGCTTACCGGACTGATTCCGTTGTAGTGCAGAGGATTTTTCTGCATGTATGTTCCACTTCCGAAACCTATTCCCGCCGACAAAATCACGATGACGGCTGGCAAACACCACCCTAAGGCATACGTTAATAGTTTGACTTGCTTCGAGTGCCTCCCTTGTATTCCTCCACTGACGGTCTTTCGAAATAATGTTAGACCCTCGACAAGCATCCAGGCGGCTATGAAAAAAATCTTTCGTTGTCATCTTCTGAAGAGAGACGTTAATCCACTGCTGTATTGGCACAGACGCAAACGCTGGCTGCCAAAAGTGTTTCTATTCAGATGTACGTACCAGGTTCTTATTGCAAAAACACAATTAATGATGCAACTGAATATTTTTGAATTGTTACAAATAAAACTGACATCGTTGTAAATAAACGTGAACCAGATCAACATTGATTAATTTCTGAGCGTTCAGCTTCAAGCTTTACCGGTAAAAAACTTACTTACTGCTGACCTCCAAATAATCGAATGGTCCGAACTTATGAGTCATCTTTTTGTGATCTAGCACAATTTCATTTTTAAATTGGGTTTAAAGCATGCCACCTTTTTACTGGATTGTAGGATGTCAAAAACAGGAAGCAAACATTTCACTAAAGTAAGGGCCGGACCAGAGTTTTATTCTTTCAAACATGGCATTAAATAAGTTATTGGTTTCATTCATCACTGACTATGCCGGTACCTGAAGCAAGAAGAAAGAAATGAATCAAGATGGCTACTGCTTCGCATGCTTTTTCGTCGTAGAGGGATGGATCATGGAAAAGGTTGCACACGTGCATTAACAGCAGAGCCAAAGAAAGGTTGATTTGCACGAAGGTTCTGTCGTTACGAATATGGTTCTTAACTTTGACTAAGACTGCTAATGTTAGTGAAAGAGAAATTGTTGTCAGCGTCTCCAATATAAGGGAGAGAATCTGAAATGCAAAACGATTCCCTTATAATCTTAAATGCATTTCAATGGTAATTGAAGCATAATGCATGCAAATAAACGTGCTAGTATGGGGAACTTTTAGACAAATTAAAACCGGAAACACTCTTAGATTCGATGCAAACAAAACACACGGCATTTGTGAACTGCCGTGTGTTTTCTGTGCAATGAATAATGTGCATTATGTGGAACTTTCCACAGCTTTTAAATCTCATGAGCTTTTTGCTCATTGTTAACGAAATCTGCAATGCTGTGAGATCTTTTACTTTTGCAAAGCTTCTGTAAATTGTGCGAGTTTTACTTTCCAGACATTATTGCTTAGGTTGGAAGCGTCAATATTCTTGAAACGCACGACCGGGTAAGAGCTTTTCGAGTTACTGACAGTCTGTTTAAGTTTCAATTCTTTATTGGTGAAATCCATGAGAAATTCTCCAAAAAAACTTTACCCTGCTTTCAAAGCTTATAGCCAATTCACTTGGTAGTTTCTGACTTTACTCAACGAAAACCAGTCCGTTTCTTTCTAAAATGGGCGACTCGTGCTTCAATTAAGTTAGTTTGAAGGAAGAATTTAATCAATCTGAAAATTTACATTTGTGGAAGTGCAAACCTCATGTCTTGTTCAATCTGTTTTACGATTTCGTACTAAACCAGGTTTACCGCGTTGTTCAAATTAATAAAGCTAAATCTCTAGAAAGTAATGGGTAGATCGATCACAGTGAAGTTACTTCTAAATGCTATTAAAGGGTTTTCATCATATCGATTAAAAAGCTTTGAAGCGCATTTTTAAATGCGCCCTGCTATGTTATCAGTTTGACTATTGCAAAATTCCTTAGAAAATTTGGTTCTGCACCACGATATAGATAATTATCTTTATAATTATTCACGATGAATATAATAGCATTCATTGTAATGAATGAATGAAGTTATAGTTGGTGCGGTGTTAAAGTCTTTTGCTCCTCTCAGTGTTGATTGTGTGCTAACACCTATTCTGTAATGCGCTGTGGCTAACCATTTTTGTGCTCTTGTGTTATTCGAATGTGCTTGTGATATGGACCACGAGTCTGGGACAAAATGCATAATAAAATAAAAATAAAAAAGCACTAAGCACGTTTGAATTTATTTGAAGGAAATGCAAAAAGAAGCATTTCTGCAGTATTCTCGAGATCGGGACTTATAGTACAAACAGAGAAGCAGTGCCTACACTAATCTTTATTTCCAAAAACAACATACTAACATTAGAGGTGTACAGTATTTGTTTTATACCACAGGTATTTACCAAAGAATACGGACAACAGAAAAATGGAAGGTTATCCAAAGCCAACAAAGCAGACAAGATGCAACAACCAAAAAATAATTTTTACTGAAAAAATGTTAAGACAGATGTAATTCCGCGTAGAACATGCTGTTCAGGTGGATCGCATGCATATGCGTTAAAACAAGATAATAGTTTATGGAGAAAAGGGAAAACCTTACCTTTACTTCCGATGGGATTTTAAACGTTGCGACTGACAACAGCACTGCAAATGCAGTTGTGTGGGAGCAGTCGCAGACCACCAGCTTTTGTTGCTGATTGGTTTTGCTGACACAGCCTATTCCAGAAAGCATGTTGGCGTTGTTGTCAAGGTACTTACACGAAAGCTCGACTCTGCTTGTCACCTCAGTTTCGCCGTAAAATCTCGAAAAATCGTGTGATTGTGGTGAGGCTGTATTTTCCAACGTTGTTTGCTGATCAACCTTAAAGCTAAAGGACACGCTGGCTTCTAGCATGCGTACAGTGCCGTTAATCAATTTTACTGCTGATAAACTGAGTACACGGCTGTTATTGAGAACAAAATGTGTGACGACTTCGTTGCTGTCATTCAACTTGTTAATACCGTTGAGAGCTTCCAGGTTGCTTTTGGGGATTTTCAATTCTGCCATTACGGCAAACCCATTTTTAACGTCTTTGTCTCTAGGTTGGAGGCCTTTTACAGAAGAAGAGTCGAAAGTAGCCAGAGGTTTTCCGTTGTTATTTTCATTTTTCGGTAAAGATACGATTTTTATTTGATAGTCAGCATTGGACTCCTCTATCTCTGTCCCATTTACTTTGTTAAAAAATTCGTTTTCCCTTCGTAGAATTGCTTTGGACACTTCCGACGCTTGTGGGATACCTGAAAATACAAACGCGTATTTCACTGTTATTTCCTTGATAATTTCCAAAACCCTTTATACGAAAAACACAAGTAAGTTCAGTTATTCCCTTTATTATTTTTAGAAACCGCCTGTATGCAAAACACGTGTAAATTGAGGGGTGCAACGACATTAGAAAGACACTCACGAAAAATATCTTTGCTTTGATGTTACTTGCAAGGACTCAAACTCTGGAGGAGGTCAGAGGTTCATTGACTCCGACAAGCGAACATAATGCTAGATTTGTTTATCTCACAGCATTGTCTTTCAAGGAACTCAGGGAGCACTTTTCATTATTGACAATAAGCAAGGATATGCCACGGTAGTAACAGCACTGTCTCTCATGTCTCAACTTATGCCTGGTAATGAACAAACCAATCTTCCAACAAATTTTCCAGGGTTCAAGAAACCTTTGAAAGGAACTCTTCACTTGTCAGAGGCGTTTTCCTTCTTGCTGAAATAGAACATTTTTGTCTTTTATGGACCTCGGAGTTTTAGATATTTTCTGCCGCTACACGTGATATTCTACCAGAAACGTTTTTGACTTGAACATAACTGAACTTAAAGCGTTTTTTCCCGAACTTTTCATATGATTTCATCTTGGTCTTCCGTCTGGTCGACGTGTAAACCTCCTCGACGCTGCGTATTGCGAAAGCAAAGAAGGCTTAGTAATTTTCCAAAGTTATAGAACGACCGCTTTTCTAGGAGAGCATTTAAATCTGTTAATTTTTCCACAATGTTTCTTTTGCACCAGGGTGACTTTTTCTTTTTTTGCCACGTCTATTCTTCCCACATGTCCAATCAGATTAAATATATCGACAACTGTTGTCCCTCTCCTAAGTTACACGTGCATGCAGGAAATTTCCGCAAGAAGATTACAAAGCTGTCCGTTACAGCCTTCCTTATATTCTAATATGCCGGGTTTCATATTTATTTTTCAAAGCACTTCAGTTCTTTTGCTTCTCAACAGCCTTTCAGGTTTCTTTTAAACAATCTGTAAAGAACTAGGCGGTGACTTGTGGAGAACTTTCACCCCTTTTACCACGAGCGTTTACCACACATATTTAACGATGTCATCTAAAGCGATACAAAATTTAATGAGTGATCGTTGCTTTTCAGAATCTTTGTTCCGGGTGTAATAGTTTATATCTGAGTCTTAGAAAAATAGTGATAAATGTGGTTTTGTTGAACAATTGCAACTGGTGTTTTCTATTCTTAAGTGTGTCAACATCACATCGTTGACCAATTTCACCCTTCCACATATCACTATATTTCCAAACTGAACATACTGAAGATTGCCAAAAGGTTTGGGATATCGGTAGCTTTAATCCTCAGAGTGACAACACCATTTTTATCTAAGAACGCAAGATACACTGTCAGACAGGAATCGGAGGGTCAGCGAGGAACTGTTTAACGTCACTTCTACCTCAGCGTAAACACCTTCCTTTGAAATCTGCATGCGGAGGGCTTACAAGTTTTGCCACTCTGCCCCACAACATAGCATGCGCTGTTGACTTGCCACCAGAAGATGAACGTTTCTACTCACCAACCTCATAGTATTAAAGTCACGAAGGATGGTCAGGAAGGTACATCTACAACATCCATGCTGTATCGCTTGGCTTCTTCGACAAACTTGTGTTTTTTTCGTGTGAACGACGTGAAACACTTTCTAATTCCCAAACTTTAACAGGAGAGGGCTGTTCATGTTTGATTTTTAAGTGTCCCAGAATAAAACAACTTAGCGCTCCCCATCCGGTTTTATCAATCTAATAGCGGGTCTCCTGCAGGGATGCCACAAAAGACGGCCACTGTCATTTTTAAGATGTCATTCTGCCTGAAGTCCGTTTGCAATAATTGGTAAAGCACCAAGCGACCTATGTTTGATGGCAAGGGTTGTAGTATCTACGTGCATTTCCAAAGATTGTAAGTGCCTCAGTTGTACTTTAAACTGATGCTTCTTAACATTTTTCAATTTTGTTGATCCCTGCAATCGATTGCTGCATTCCCATTCACCTTATTGTGAATGTGTGGCCGATGTGACAATGATCATTGTACATCAAATGTTCACTGTTAGACCATGGTAGTTGCTCTACTTTATCCACTGCATGCTTTCCCCCATAACCATGCAGCAAACTTGCTATGATCCTCAAATACACTTCACAAAATGTTTCTTTCATTTAATCGCACAAGCGCAATTTGAAAACAGGAAAGTTTAACATGTTTTCTACTAGAGGACTCATTTACGACTGATCAATAGACGGAATTTTACTGTTTGCACATGACTTGTGATGAATGCCGCGTTTTTTTTGTAAATGACTCCGCAGTTTTCGCTGAGCCAAAAACTGGTTGCTATATTTAAAATAGCAAAGCATGCATTGGACATATGTCTCATGGCTCGATTCTTCACTTCTGGGAAAAAACATACTCGATACTATAATCATCATCCCACTTTCGCCTTTTAAGTTTTGAAGGGGTCTTATTCTTGTCGGTAACCTTCTTTTACACTGGGAAGCTGGCATGCTTCTATCGATTTTATCTACATACTTACATTTACTTTCATCAATACAAAGTGTTTTTGTACGTACTTAGCATACATTCTGAGATCTAAACGGTTACATCAAATGCCCTACCCAACTATCATAGACAAAGTAAGAGTAATCAGAGTGATGAGAGTGATGAGAAGTTTAGTATATATACTAAACTTCTCACCACTCTGATTACTCTGAAGCAAAGTTTGACTAAAAGGAATGCAAGCATCTCCGCTAGTATACACTGTACTACCGGAAGGTCTTTTCTTTGTTCCAGAAGTGAATGTAGCAGCAGGCCCAACCACGGAAGCTGACGTTGTTGAATGTCCGTTGGTGATGCCCGGACTCGTACTTGTTGCTGGTGTTGTGCTTGCCAAAGTAATATTTGTTGTTGGATTGCTGCTCATAAAGAGGCTTGGTGTGTGGCTCTCTGTTATTGATTGCTGAGCAGTTGCACTTGACGGATTGAAAAATATTGTGGTTTCTGATTGGTCGACGGCAACTGCAAAAATAATTTTGTCATGAGTAAAACTTGAAGACCTGCAAATAAATCTTGCCAGGAGGTGTAGAAACAAAAGCGCAAAATCTTTGGTTGTTATTGTAGTTTTCATGGCCATTCTTCTTTAGGACAAGGGTCACCAACCTTTCTGAAACTGCGAGCTACTTCTCGTGCACCGATTAATGCAAAGGACTACTGGTTTGATACACACTTCTGAAATAAAAATTTTGTTCAATTTACCTTCAATTATTTGAGTATTGATATTCGTTAATGTGAAGACATTGATCATGTTAATATTATTTTTAGAACAGGCCCGCGGGCGACCTACTTGGTCCTTACGGGCAATTTGGCGCCCGCGGGCACCACGTTGGTGACCCCTGCTTTAGGAATTTTCAGGATTTGGCTGAAAAAATAAATCCAACAAAATTTTGCTAGGCCGAAGCTACAACACTTTTTGCAAAACACTTAGGTCCTAACAGTTGCGTGTAAGTATAACTTTTTTTAGTCGTATTTGTGCACAGAAAATTTTCACATATGATCTTAATACCTATTCTTATCATCTCTAAAAATTTAAAGTAATTCTAACGAAAACCGACGGAGTCAGCTACTTTCGTTTCGTAACTACAGACGCGCGTAAGCCACAAAACTTTATCCTATTCAGCAGGGTTGAGCAGTAGTTCTGCAAACCACCATGAATTTTTCAAAACTAAAGTTTTTGAAACCAAAATTTGCAAGAATTATTGTCGGATTGTTATGCATTTTGCCTAAAAATTTCAATTCAATGCATGAAGAACTTTGCGAGTTAATAATTTTTGAATCGAGCAACCGGACTCTATTCCCAGCGCATCGGACTAATTGTTTGTGCGCGTGGCTAGCGACGCGCTAATTTGGGTTTAGTAGTTGTTGAGTAGAGCGCACTAACTTTTACCATACTTGGTATTTTACAACCAAATTTTAGACGAATGCTGTTCGTCGTGTGACAATGCATCTGACCTGAAAATGTGAGGCTAATCGGGCAAGTACATTTTGAGTATTTTAATTTTGAGTATAGCTGTTGGATAAAAACAACCTAAAAATCGTCCGGCAACAGCTTAATAATCGCGTGGAATTCCGTACCGCACAGGTGTGAAAAGCGAATTGTTTCGACATGTGACCCTGTTCAGGTAACCTTCAGACACAAACACAGTTGTTGTTCTTGCCCAAAAAGAGCAGTTTTTTATTCGCCTTTTCTGGACTAACTGCGTGCGCGAGTTAAGACGCGTGCGCGAGTTTTTGAACAAATTAGCAAGTCTTCTCAAGCTCATCTGATCAGATAAAACAACGTGTTGATTTGGGAAAATTTTTTATATGATAAAGAACAAATGCACTTTCCCAAACGAAAATGTAAGGAGTGCTCTTAGCAAATGAACGAAAAAGTAAAGAAAATCCAAACATTCCTCCAGTAGACGTCATTGTTGGTCGGTTGAAGGCTTCAATCTAACCTCACGTCAAGCGTGTGGTTCTATCTGCAATAAAAGTAACATAGGTTGAGACAAATGATTCTTTTTATTTTCATTGCAATTTTCAGCCACGTAAATCAATCTTGCCCAAAATGAGCATATATTTTACGAAAATCAGGCACATAAGGTAACCTTGCCCAAAATGGGCAAATGCTTTACGACAATAGTTTGGCAAGCAATTTGATCCCGGCATTGCTATTGACTTTCAGCTCTCAGAAACGGCACTCGTCAAAGTACTTGGACACAAAGCGCGTGCAGAAAATAATCATCTCCACAATGTTAACGCTCAAGTGCGCTTTGCAACAGAAGGCAAATTGCATGCAAACGCTTACCGTCAGCAATCTTTGCAGCAAACTTGAAAGTGATCAATGCAGACAGGTTCTCCGCATCGTTGGCTCATGAATCTCTTTTTGTTCCGTTTTGATGGTGGACAGGTTTCGCAGCGCTTACTGGTCTCCAACAGTGCACACACAAGGAGCAGGCCAGTTTAGGCTAACTAACACAAAAGTCTAGACATTTCCATTAGGAAAAAGGAGGTACAAGGTTTATGTTCTCAATAAAATGCTTTGACCTTTTGCCACAAGTGCACGCACAACAAGGTGCAGGCCCTTTCTGGCTAACCAAAAGCAATTTCTTTCCTCTGACGTAGCAGGCGTCATACATTCTCCTGCCTGTTTCAGATGAAAACCATGACATGAGCATGAGCCATTCGCGCCAAATTGTTCTATGTATGTGGTCAGTGCTTGCACTCATGTGATCTACTTCCGTGGTGGCTTCTGTCAAAGGTCGCTGGAGTAGCTTACTAGTGCACTTACATGCATCAACTCGTTTTGCCCAAATTCGCTTAGCTCACCTTAAGAAAGAACTGCGTGTAGGATTGTGCAGCTGGGCTAGCTGGCGCACATCCTGGTTTGCAAGATCGAATCTTGCTATACTACACAAGAACTAAGAATGCGCATAAAGTACGCAAGAAAACTTTCGTTTTATGCTATGTATAGAAGTCCAGCAAACTTTTAGTTTTCTTTTTTCCTTGCTGGGACATTGTCAAATGCCTGAATGCTTCTATGTTAGCAACTGCTGTTTTTAAACTCGTGCAACAGTTTTATCATGCTACAGATATTGCTAATGTAGCCAATATGCGGTTGGCGCTTGCGCTGATCAGCCATAGCAGACAAAATAAAGACAATTTTTTCGGATGATGTGAACCATCGTGGAACACGATCATGCATAATGGACGAAGGGTCTGCAAAAAGTGGTGAGATGGTTCCTGGATGCAGATGATAACCCAGATTCCCACCAAAACCTAATCATTACTTTTTGGCCCATTTACATTGTTCCTTGCAATTTGCATGCAAATTCATTCCGTGGTATTTGCATTAAGTCGACAAATTAACAAACAAAAGTACGCGAAAACAATTAATCTCCTTTGCGCAGGTAATAAAGTTTTGTAACATATCAAACTCAAGGGGGGGGGTTATCCCCAACTCTCCCCCTTTGCGTACGCCTTTGCCTAGCAAGCAGAGCTGCTCCCATATTATATTTTCGAGGGGGTGCAAAATGATTGTAACTTGATGCTGCATCTAACAACCGAACATGTCTGAGAATTCCGTGATGGAGACAATTGCCGTTTGACCTCCCCTTAGTTGCGCGATCTGCTGGCAAGACTTTTTGCGTCACTTGGAAGCAAGAGGTGCAAAAGTCTGGGATGTCGTCAAAAGAGATCAATAAAGCGTTGCCTGTCTTTGTTAATTTTTTACTGGGAACGTTTAATATACACATAACCAGTGTAGGTGTAGGCTATGTGCGTACTTTTAATACCGTACCAGCAGCCTCCTGGAGTACGAACTCCTGTTTGCACAGCGGGATGCCAGAGATTGCGAACTCGCGTGTGGCGGAGCGGGATACCAGAGGATGCTCAAAGGCAAACTCCAAATCACATAACTTTCACCATTCGTATTCATAACCAAAGTGGCCAATGAAAGTAACCGTGGCCAAACTTACCAAAACTTTCACAGACAGACAGACAATTTTATTTAACATCTGAAAAAATCAGATATCAGGGGGAGGAGAATGACCGCAAGGTCTTCGAGACATCCTGCCCCAAGTTGGTAGACTTGGACAAATATGCTAATAAAAACTAAAACTTCCACCGTTGATAGACTTGGACAAAAATGCCAATGAAAACCAAAACTTTCACAGTTTGGAAACGTTGACCCAAAGAGGCCAGGAAAAAATGTCAGACGTCCATAGAAAAAGCTTACTTGGCATTTGATTATCTCAAAGTCCATATCCTCAATAAAATGGTTTAACCTTCTACAACAGGGGTTCCAACCTGGGGTACATGTACCCCTGGGGGTACGTTTGCCTATCCGAAAGGGTACATTTAAGGTTAGCAATAGAAGGTAAAAATATATTTACATGTTGTTTATTTTCAAATCTTTATGCATGTATGACTTAATATTATTTTCAAAAGTCATTATATGTATATTGTTAAATATATCTGTGAAAAATCATGAGAAACTATTTTATCATAAGGAGTTTTAGGGGTACATGTTCATCTGTCAAAATTCTGAAGAGGTACATCCTTATCTGTTGAAATGCTGTAGGGGTACATGCTCATTTGTCGGAATGCTGAAGGGGTACACGGTAAGAAAAAGGTTGGGAACCCCTGTTCTACAACAAGCAGAAAGCCGTTTTGGCTAACCTAAAGTTCTAGAAACTTCCATTAGAAAAAGAGAAGTACAATTTTCATCATGTCGTCAACAACAGCAGGAGCAATTCGCGCCAAATTGATCTGTGTCTTATAGGTCGCCGTTCGTAAAAGAATTAAATCGGACAAAAATTAAATCAGCTGATTTGGATTTATGGGCCGCCGTTCGTAAAAAAATCGTATGGGTCACTGTTCGTAAATGGGTTGCCGTTGGTAAAAACATTAAATCAACTGATTTGGAAAAGAACACAGGACTTTTTTTGTAAAATAAAGGTAATCTACTGTCAGAATAGAGTGGTCCTAAAAACTAAGTTTAATTGCAAAGAAACAAATTGCTGAGTCTTCAACTTACAAACTGCGCAGCAAAGCAACTACTGAGCTTCAGGCAGTCAACGAGCCGACACTGCGAGACCTTCACCAACTCCAGCGTGCAATCGCCTCGATGCTATCGAAGGCGACCTTGTTTGTAGAGTAGTTGATGTTGAGAAAAGCCTTGAAGTGGCACACTCGAAATTTGCAAACTTAGAAAGCACCGTGTCAAAGTTGCAGACAAGCATTCAAACAATGGAGCGGAGTTATAATGAGGAACGGATATTAGACGAACTTCGTTCGAAAGAATATAACATACTTTTACATGGAATCACTCAGAACAGTGCAATTGAAACTACAGATCAGCTCGAGTCCACCGTGCGTACTTTCATAGTCGACAAGTTGCGTTTCTCTCAGGATCGCATGGACGAAATACAGCTTTGCAACATTCATTGCCTTCCAAGAAGAACTTCAGCAATTCAATCTACCCCTGACGTTTCTTCGGTGCGTTCAAGTCCCATTGTGATAAAAACTTTCTCGATTCACGGATAAGATGACGCTTCTGAAACTTGCACAAAATGCTCGACAGCATAATGCCAATGTAACGCGCCACTTACCTCTATCGATGCAGAAGCAAAGAGATTCGTTACTGAAATCGGCTTCTCGCTTGTACAAAGNAGGCAGAAAGATCCAGTGGAAAATTGGAGGTGTCAACTATTGCTTATATGCCGATGGTGAGCGTGTATTAACGTAATAACGCATTATGGCTCGTCGTCGAATGTAAAACGTTTAATCTTTTCGCTTCAATGGGTGCGTTTAATTCTCTGCAAACAGCATGGTTATAATATTTAAGCCGAGTGATGTATCTGAATCGTAATATTTCCATATGTCACCTAAAAGCACGTAGCATGTTTGCATAAAAGTAGTTGCAAGCTTGAAGAATTGTCGCTTGTTGCTGCCTGTTATAACTTTGTTATTTGTATATCAGAAAGTTGGCTAGACTCTACTATCGACAATGATTGTATTTTTTGTATGGTTATTTTAAACCTTTCCGGCTAGACCGCAACAGTCATGGTGGAGGGGGCATGGCTTATGTAAAATCCGACATAACCTGTACTCGAAGGCTTGACCTGGAAGTCGTAGAAATTATGTAGCTTGATATTTCATTGTGCAACTCAAACATTGCTTCTCGGTATTTGTTATCAGCCTCCTAAGTATAATGTTAGGCAAAAGCAAAATTTCATAGATTGCCTTAGCATGCCAATAAATGCTTCACTTCACGATGCGTCAAAATTGTTCTGCTAACTGGAGACTTCATTGATCGCTCAGTGGACAAACCACTTCACTTACAATCTGAACTATCCGTTTCCTTGCGTTCTATGGTTTTGACCAACTAATAGTGTCACCTACGAGGAACTCCTGCACTCTGGACTGGTTCGACATCGACAACATTTCTCTCATGTTGGATTCAGGTGTTTTGCCACCTTTAAACAATCTCGATCATTCACTAATTTTCACTACTTTGAACTGTCTGCTTCGAAATTCTCCACCTTCATCGAAATTGTTATGGGACTACGCCGAAGCTGATTTCAGTAATCTAAATGATGCTCTCTTATGTGTACCCTGGGAAATGTAGATTTAGCTCTAGCAAATATAACGAACATAATTAATCAATGCGCTCGTCAATGCATTCCTACAAGAAAGTATCTCACACAATGCACCTGCTCAATTTAAGCAAACCCTGGTTGTCCTTAAAGTTGAAACGTTTAATTCGCAAAAAACAACGTCTTTTTACCAAATGACGCAAAACACTCAAGCCAGTCTATAAATATTCCTGCAATAAGCTTCGAAATACGATTCAACATACTATCAAAGAGAGGAAACAACAACACCAGCTGCGCATTATGGATAAACTTCAGTATGTATCCAGCTCACGACCCGATTTTTGAAAGACTGTTTAATGATCTTCTTGTGACGGCATTACCGTCCAATGCTCCTTTAAAAACTGGCAACGATGTGTGTTACGAGAGTGTTTCTAAAGCCAATTTGTTAAATAAGCATTTTGCTTCAATATCCAGTGTTCCGGATGATGTTCTTATCAAACCGCTTCCACCCGTCAACTACATCACTAATCTGCGTATACCGCCACTTATCGAACCGTTTGCTGTCTATTGTCTTTTAACAGGTCTGAATTCAAGAAAATCTAAAGGTTTTAATAATTTACCTAACCAATTGCTTAAGTCATGTTCCTTGTCGCTAGCTACACCGTTTAGTCTCCTTTCTAACTTCATTCTTGCAACCAACCGATACCCAAGGTCGTGGAAAATTGCGTCGGTCATACCTTTGCACAAATCCGGTCCGAAATATGACATATCTAACTGTAGACCTATTGCGATACTTCCGTCAGTTTCTAAAGTTTTCGAAAAAATAATACAATCATTTGTACGCATACTTAGAATCTAACGATATTTTCAGTCCAAATTCCAGTTTCCGCAAGCACCACTCTACCACTTCTAATCTGCTTGAAGTGTCCCACAGACTGCTCCACGCCAAAGATAACGGTTATTCATCACGCGTGGTGTTCCTGGATATTTCCAAAGCAATTGACAAAGTTGTTCATTGCAGCCTCCTTTTTAAGCTGCAACAGTTACGTGTAAGCGGATCGTTTTTTAACTTAATGGAATTTTACCTACTAGGCAGATCCCAGTTTGTACAAATTTCAAATGCCAAGTCTGTTATATTGCACACGAATTGTGGAGTTCAACAAGGTTCCGTTCTTGGTTCCTTGCTTTTTCTGGTGTATGTAAATGACGTTTCAAAAAATATAAAATCTTCTATTTCCCTCCTTGCTGATGACACCGTTCTATCTAACTCCTCAAAATGCCCCTACAATCTACGTAGCGTTTTGTCAAGTGATTTGAAAACTTTACAATCTTGGGCTAACCTTTGAAGCATCAGTTTCAATGCATCTAAAACCAAAGTCCTTACCATATCCTCCAATGTTTCTCATCATCCACCTCTCCAGTTAGCTAGCCATATTTTATCTGAGGTAGACTCCCATAAACACCTTGGTCTTATTTTCCACCGTTCCTTATCCTGACATACACACGTAGTATCTTTGTATCACAAGGCTATCACACGACTGAACGTTCTTAGAAAACTTAGATTATCCGTGCCAAGGTACGCACTCCTAATTTTATATCGTTCCTAAATTCTACCTCTATTTGATTACGGTGATGTCTCTACAGCAGACAGTTGTCGCCTGGAAAACATACAAACAACGGCTGCTAAACTTATCCTAGGTTGTATGCAAACCACTTCGCACTTGATAATCCTAAGTGAGCTCTCGATATCACCTCTTCACCTTCGTCAAAACTGCCATATTTTATTTGCTTTCCACAAAATTCTTCTTGGACCATGCCCTACATTTTTAGCTATTCTAACCCCTAAACTCTTCCGTGACCTAAGTAAGCACTCTCTGCGTCATGTCATGAACGTTCAACTACCGTCATGTCGAACTGCATTGCTCCATAGTTCATTCTTCCTGAAAGCTTCAAGACTGAGGAATTCTCTACCTACATCTGTTCAATCGCTGACACCAAATTTATTTCGCTCCAATACTTAACTGTTTTAGTCTATGGAAAGTTGCAACAAGTACTGCATCTGTGTGGCGTGAATCCGCGAGCCACGTCTTGGTTATGTATGCTTCGTTTGAGTCACAGTCCGTTGAACCCGGACTATAAGCACTATCGTTTGTGTTCATGCGGCCTTTCCCAGACAGACACTCACATTTTGCTAGAATGCGACCTAACCAGAGCTCCAAGTCAGGTTATGCTAAATTCTATTATAAATATTCTTTTGAAAGAACAGGTGTTTACATAATCTCAACTGAATAGACTCAGTCAAGCTGCATGCAAGCGTATACTCTTATTTGGTCACGCTGAACTAAAACGTCCATCCATCTTGCAATTATACGACGCAGTTTGTGACTTTCTTTCAACAGCTTTAACGTATTTGTAACAACTCGTGTTTCTTGCGCTGGGGGCTCGACGTTCTTTGTCAATGCTGTATCATCGTTTTCTTTGTTTTGCGTCTTTTTTATTAATGCATCTTTTTTCGCCTCTATGTGTTGCCTTTTTCCTATCATGATGTCGCAACTGGTCCCGGCAGATGGCACTCCAGGCTCTGGCCTGCCGTCGTTTGCCGTTAAATAAAATGAAATAAATAAATAAATCGGACTGCTAAAAAACTGCTAAATCTGCACACATTTAGCTAAATCGAGCAGATCTTCACACATTCGAGCAGATTTAGGTAATTCTGTCCGATTTACGCAAATCTGGATGGTTGTGTGCATTAATAGCGCTGAAGCGTGTCGGCTGTGACCACACGACGCTCACCGCCTCTTAGCTCTCACAGAAAGAGCGCGTTGAAAGCGAAGGGCTAGCTGGGAGATGAGAACTGTTTTGTAAAGAGAATTCTACAGAGAGCAGCATTATCACAAACCCTACTGTTTTCGGAATCAAAGAAACGTATAGGCTGCATACGTTCTTCTTACATGAAATAAGCTGAAGTAGGTAATAATACTTAAAATAACCAGCATTCCTGCACTGAAATGCGAAGTTCAGGTGCGAGATTTGAAGCTACGTAGTCTGCACACAACGAAGCCTACACATGTTTCACCTAATTAGCATTCCTGGATTTGAATGCGAAGTTCGCAAGCTGTGGTATCACGTCATTATGAAGTTTAGCAAAATGATCACAAAATAATGTAAGAGTTGGTTGGAAATTTGAAACTACGTAGGCTGCAGTACATACGTATGTTTAACCCAGGGGTGTGCAGGCGCGTGTCCAGGAATTTCAAGCCGGCAAATGAAAAGCTTGTTTTCATAAAAGGGAGGAGTCTCAAAAGTTTGTTTTTAGTGTGCTTCATAGCTTGTATTTTGAACCGAACCCACCGTTTGCTCAAAACTTTCTTGCAAAAGTGCTTGTGAAAAACCGGACGCTATAAGCGCACAAAATACAGTATGCTTTGCCGGTCTGTTTGCTTGGCACGACTGTTTTTTTCCTTGCTGGCAAGGTAATGGGAAATCATTGATGAAAACGTTAAGGCTCCACATACGGTGATTGAAATTGTCAGAATAAATGTAATCACAAATACCATCTGGAATGGCAGCTATTGTTGCAAAACAGGAACTTTGACGTAATAAAGAAGACTTTTCCACTGGATTTTTTGGAGTTTGAGCAGTGTTCTTCAACCTGTGCGCAGTGGCGTAACTAGATGTTTGGGCCAGAGGGGCAAATTTTGCTATAGGGGGCCCATTGGCCACCGTTTGGGTATGCAGTAAATAGTTCCTAAAAACTCACATACGTTACAAATACAGTATGGGCTTAAGTCTTCGCTTGTTCGCGCCACATATATATTGGTGTAAGTCTTCGAGCATACCCCGTTCGTGTTGAATCGCACATTTAATGACACGCTAACCAGTGTTCCCTCCAAGGTGCGCGATTGCGCAGTGCCACCACACAATTTGCGCAGTGAAATCTCGTTCTCGCGCACTTCCAACAATCCAAATTTTATACTGTATATATGTTTCGCATAGCCGTTTTAACGCTTGGAATGCTTCACTCGTTGTATGCCACAATTGCTCAGCGTAGAATTTTCTTAGAGGGAACAGTGATGCTAACCGAGAGGTTGCAACAAAGGGTACTCCAATTATACAAAAATCGTTATTTACAGCGAAGTACAAAGCAGATGTTAGCCTATAAACACAAGCAACACCAACATGGGCGTCACCAGAAATTTTTCCACGGGAAGGCAAAGTCGACATTTTGCTAGTCTATTTCAGGATGCTGACGATGCAATGCAAATACACGTTCACATAAAGCTTTACCCTTTCTACACCACAAAGAAAATGATCTATGTCACGGCAACAGTCTCAGAAAATGCGATTCGTTGGCAGCAATGCTTCTTTTCACACCGTATAAAACTTGTTGGCAGCAATATTTCCTTTCTGTTTTCACACCGTAAGAATGCTTCTTTTTACACCGTGACTTACTGCTATCAATAGTCATTGTCTGCTGCATTACCTGCCACAGATGTCTGCGATCAACAGTCACATGCGGCACAACGCCTATTGCCCTAATTTGAAATGAACCTTTGTTGCCATGTTTTTGTTACGCAATAAAGGCCAATGTTAGAACTATCCGCACCCATAAAGTTTCACAATCTGCCTCTGCAGGCAATGTAGCGGATTTAGTGAACTGCAAGCTCATCACTGCATGATACTGTTGCGATCGGAAATCCTGAGCAGCATATGCGCAAAGCTTCGCACTGTGGCAGCAAGCAACAATAGAGTTCACATGCCATGATCACTCTATTA
>JGI24022J15233_10002133_pt1 | contig 18023 bp, 14 predicted proteins | sample Ectturendosymbi2_FD_15233 | JGI IMG/M metagenome (IMG submission 15233) | reverse complement strand
CCTCACCCAGATCTGTGCCTCTGTTTGACTATACAAGATGTGCTCAGCGCCACTGACAACGGCGGGGCTGGCGACAGCCAGCTGTTTGTCCGACATAGGTCAATGTTGGCTTGTTCACATTAGACAATGTTTAATTAGAGATAGCGACTTTCAATGCAGGTTTTGTCGATTTACACGTCACTGACTTTTTTGTCGAGCAGGTGAGACTGTCCAACCACTTCTGTTCGTCGCTGCGATACTCACCTTACGACGCTGTTCTATCGCCGGCAAAGGTGGAAGCTATTACCAGCGTGAGTGCAAATGTGATTGTTTTGAATTTTGTTTTCCTAGATATGAAGGTGCTTCGCAGTGGTTTTCCATGAAAGGCAAACATCCGGTGAGAGAGTGAAGTCGTTCACATGGTTGCACTGCAGGAACAAAATTTTTAAAATGCCGATGAGCATTCGTGATGAAACGGACAGACATTATAGCCTCGCGAAGAAGAGTTGGTAGAAATATACAGGCGCAATTCCGCACGCAACAGTAGGCTTATCCGCTTAAGACATAGTTTGTTGCTGATACGTCGTCGAAACAGGCAGCGGGTGATTGCTCGGAACAATAACGATGGCGTCTGTTTTTTTTTGCAGGCGAGAAACATGTTCGGGGTTGTATCTTCCGACAACATTCTGCAACTACGCAAAACCGGACTCTCTTTCGCAAATGACAACTCTTTGCGAGGTACGCATGTTTCAGTTCATTGTGATCGTAGACATACGAGACGGGGTCAAGGGGGCGACAATCTTCCCATATCTGCAAAATTTGTAAAATCAAGCAAATGATGGTAAAGTTTGAGAATTTTTTTAAAGAAAAATGTTTTTCAGGGTAAAGTACAAACAAATTAGAGCAAGCAAGGTAGCGACTGTTGTGTAATTGATAAGATTGAAAGACGAGATTTCAGAAGAAACGGAGATGTGATTGAAAAAAACGTGCGAAAATGACGCTGTTCAGTTATATTGTGGCTGCAAAAATCTGTATGACCTTTTATCCACTTCACTTCATTAAAAAGAAAATTGCGCAAAGCCCGGCAAAAATAATGCAATTTAGAAAATTCGCACCTAATTTGAAACGAAAAACCTTGTTCATAGTTGGTATCAGCAATCGGGAATTTCGAAATGTTGTGGCAAAACGTTTAGAGCCCCCCTGGAAAAAGCCTTTCCTCAAAGTTATGATGTCATCGCCTAAACATTTTTAACTATCGCAATATTACCGTGTCCGTTGGACAGTCAAAGTTGTTACTACAGGAAAACCAAATAGTCAGGACTTCCATGTATGCATTAAGTCACAAATCACATACATTAATTGAAATACGAGTTGTTTTGATATATTGTTCAGGACATGCATCTGCAGACAACAGTTATTTGCCCAAGTTTCCAGTAATTTCTTCGGCAATTGACAGAGGCCTTGCTACGTCGCACTTCGCTGTTGGAGATTACTCGGAAGCAAGACTCTCAAAAGCAATAAAAAAAACAAGCACAACAAATAACAAACGGTGAGCAAAGCAGCAGTCTATTCAGGCCCGGCAAAATGCACGATTTGCACTGGATCAATGTGTTGGACAGCTACGCCTTGGATTTCCGTCTTTTTTTGCGTTTGCAATGAGTGTCGGTGTCAAATAACATGTCCACATGCGTTTGCGCAGCTTAAACGTAAATTAGCGTATTTCNAAAAACAGGTGCCGTTGGATTTACAATCGGTTTGCAGCATATATGATATATCACCTTTTTAGAAAAATATACATTCATTAGATTTTCCACATCAGTACATGTTTTCCTGGCTATTGTGTAAATTGTGGTAAGATGGGCAAAATTCGTGATAGGTAAGATGAGCCTGTTGTGGACATATGTTTCAGTAACGGCATTTTTGTTCAATGAAATTTTGCAGCTTCTCCTGCGAAAATTGCGACAGGACTTTTCATGACAGTAGCCCTTTACAGCGGCACATCCGTCAGCAGCACCATGGTGCAAGAGCTCACCCTTGCGGCGAATGTGGAAAAGCGTTTGCTACCGCGAGTGGGCTCAAACAGCATCAGCACATCCACAGCAGCGTAAAGCCTTTCACTTGTGAAGTTTGCCACAAGGCTTATACTCAGGTATGGAAATGTTTTTGCAATTTTTTTGCAAAAAACTGTTAGGAGGTGTACACACGTGTCATATTCATGGTCAGGGTCGGCCCTAAGCCGATTGGACCGATTGCTTCCTATCGGGCCCCGCGCCAAAGGGGGCCCCGCGCAACGCCCACTAAACTACCCAAACTTAACACTTTCTCTTGAAGCTACTTTATAGTGCCAGCGCTGGGCCCACATGCAGTATTTTTTGAACGTGGGATCCGTTGCCAGCGATAACCAAAGTGAACTGCGCGGTCTTAACACCTTTTTTCATTAGAATTCGTTCTGTGGAATCGTAACAGTGGCCATTGTGTTTTGATAATGCGTGGTCTACAGTAGTTTTTTAGTAGCAGGCAGAGAAAGTTTAAGTTTTGAAGCTGTTTTCTGTTTCAGTTATAAGCGTTTCGTGCTTGGCAGGGCAAGGTTTAATAGTTGCTGCAACATGCGGTTCGATCGATAGTTGTTGCTGTTTCAAGAGTTACTGGCATTTGTCTTCTTCGGTCTGTTAATAGCGTTATTCGTTTTCCTTCGTAGAGATCTGATAAGGCAGCCTCTTTCCCTAATTTGTTTATTGCTCTCAGCATTTACTTGATCATCCTCGTAACCGTGACATTCGGAAAAAGGGATTTTTTCTAACCTAAAAGTAATTAAAATGTAGGCGTATTTAAGAAAATCAATCCAACAAGAGCACCTAAATAGTTTGGCGATTGTGTCCATTGAATCCGAAATTCGCAGAGGCTTTAAACTTGGAAAAAATTATGAGGAACTTTGCTAATGATAAAGCACAAAGATAAGTTTTATCTTAGCAAATGCATTTTCCGTATCACAGACTGCAAATAGCCTAAAACAGGGTTACAAATGCGGAACTCAAATTTCAGGCTCTGGCTCCGGCTCCAAACATTAAAATCTTTTGGCTGCAGATCTGGCTCCAACATCCAAAAATTTTCGCTCCGGCTCAAATGATTTAGTCAATTGAAAACTGAAAACTGTTATATTATTTAACAGTTGTACTATTACACCAGCATAGATGAGGTGTCGCGAAATGATGCGTTTAATGGATAGTGGGACATGTGCAAAAAAGTTTGAGAAGCCCTGATCTGCACAAAGGAGCATGGGCGTCGGAAAGATTTTTTCAGGGGGGAGCGATAGTGAACTTTGCCTGGTGGTAGGCAAACGCATTTTTCCAGGAGTGAGCCAACAGCGGTGAAATTATTTTTCCAACTGGAAACTAAGAGACAAACATTTTTCTACCAAAATTTAATAGGAAGTTTCAAAATCCAGGGGGCGGCTTGCTGACACGCTCTTTCGTATGTTGATGTTCTGTAGCTAAGTTGTGATATCTTATCATTGCTGGCTGATCATATCAAGCATGTTGTTAATTTCATTTAAAACATGGCCAAGTGGCCTGCCCCACCCGCGGTAGGTGCCTGGCCTGAGGGGAGGTATTGAGTGTAGTAACTCATTGATTTATTGGGTGCTGTGGAGATGTCCATGGAACGAACATGGAAAGTCTCTGCTGGAGAGGTGAAACTGGGTGGTATGCTTCCAGACACCCCTAGATTGGCATTACCCCTTCGAGCCTCGCTCTTTTACATCACTCATGATTTCTACCATTATCACTTGATGACCATCCTCAAAGTTCTGCACACCCCACTGAATGGGGCCCCGCAAAAGGGCTTCCAGCCGGGCCCCGCACTTGCTATGGCCGGCCCTGTTCATGGTGCTGTATTTGATTGCTTTATGTGCCCAAACTTGTTCCGGCTAAAAAGTTGGAAAAACGCCTTGACAGTGTTGTTTTGAGTAGAATCTTGCTGGGGAAGTTTTGTTACCAAAAGCGGAACCAGAGCGTGATTGGGGCTGTGATACCCTATTTCGAATTAAGTACGAAAATACAAAACCAACAAGCAGGGTTTCGTAAAACACCGACGTGGTTTTTTACACCTCACTTTCAGTGAAAGGAATTGGTTCACTTTTGGTCCACTTTCGTAATATTTCTTCTCACTGAACTTGGGTTTTCAAACCTTCGCAGTTTCCCCCATACCAACCACAATCCCTGGCTACGTCGCTGTTTGTTACTGGCTGCACACTTTTCGATTCAGTTAAACTGTTTTATCGTTTTCGCTTAAAATGTGACATGTTGAAGGAAACAAATTCAATATTACTTACCTGTAAACAAGTTATTCGCTGCAAATCGTATGATAACACTTTGTGAACAAGGAAGATGTGTTCTAAATTTTTTTATGTGGCTTTAGTGCTTTCATGTACTTTAAAACTTGTAAATGCAATGGGCGACAAAACATTATTTTCGGATTCTAATTAAATCTTTTCAGCGCCATTTAAACTTGTGTCAACAGTTTACAAATAGATGGTGTGACAATTGGTGTGTCTGCAGGAAGGCTTCAAACTGCTGCCCAAGATCAGGCAAACATGCCCCCAGGTTGATAACAGCTTGTCACGTTTTGTGTGCCAAGCATGTTAACTTTCCAGTAAAGGCTTGCGTTTGGTGATCGACTCACTGCAAACGCGTAATTTGCTTACGCAGTTCAGCAACTTGTGTCGGCACAAGCGCATGCATGCGGACTGCAGAGCACAGATAAGGTGCCGGAACTGTCGCCATCAATTCCCAAACACAAACACCTTGAATAAGCATCGACGTTTCTGCACAGCAGGTGGAGGCAGCATCACCAAAACGTAAGTGCTTGTAATTATTAACAAGTCTGAGATCGCTTTGAAACGTGACGGGCATGTTTTCTTTGTAACGCTTCAGAAGATATGCGGATCGCATGACGTTTTCATTTTTAATGAAAAAGCATTAACTGATCATGGCCATTTAGAAGAAAGTAGTTACTACGTTTATGCAAATAAATTGTTTACTGCCATTTCTAAGCATTCACAGTACACCGTTTATCATTTATTCACAGTCACTCAGTGCTCGGCAAGGTTGCTGTATTTACAGTTTTGTCCATTTAATCGTTGTTAGCACGTGTTACAGAATATAGACCAAACGCTGATCCAACGTTAATGCGGTTCTTTCCCATTACGTTTCACCACTGAAGCTTTTTCACCTTGGAAGAGTCATCGTTTTTGGCTTCTTGTGCCATCGTTTCCCATGACTGGTGGTAGCCTATACATGCAGGGCTTTATATATCATGCGCAGTCGTGTTGTCCGGGAAACGCGGGTAAATGTCGTTAACTATTTTTAAAGGAGAACGGGTTTTCTCTTCAAGTGTGGCACACATCATCGTGACGTTTTTGCGATCGCTTTCTTGATTCCCAACAAAAAATCTCCTCAAATACTAACATGTAATGTTTTAAAGAGCGTTTCCCGACCTTTGGCGTTGGCAGTGTAATACAGTCGATCCGTTAAATACAACGTTATGTACAGTATTTATAACCGTTTATGCATTTATACCGTTTATGCGTGTGCTCGTCGTTAAATATGCACTATTCATCGGCATTTCGAGAAAAGTTGCTATTGATCAGAATCGCATTCGTGTTCATTGTTTATATATAATTATATAGCTAATCATTTATAGAAGAAAGGAAAATTGCTGTTTATCGGCTGATTTACACACAATTATTTTATAGCGCGCCAACTTGTACCTCAGTTTTGTCATTATTGTATCTGCGAAAATCCGCAAATGTGCCATAACGTCTTTATATTTCCGAAGTCACTCTTCATTACGGTGCCTCCTGCATTCTGAGTCAACTACTTAGTTGTTCCGTATTTCAGCTGCGTGAACACGGCAGAAGACGAGCGATAAGCTATAACACTGCAGTTCGTCGATTTAATCGTTGTTTGCTCTGTTCAGAATCATTCATCACCGGCCTTCAACCAGGGTGAACTCGTCAAGCAACCCCGAATATGAAGACACTGGCAGTGGAGTAAAGACAGCAGCGTTGTTCCGTCAAGGTAATATGACGCAAACATTTTCACAACCATTTATTGGCAAACTTCTGAAAGCACGATTATATTTACTTACATATCATTTCTGCAGGTCCATACCCAGGATTCAACATTCCGACAAAAAGAATTTGCGTCAGAAATGACAGAGCTGTGGAAAGGCACTATCCCCACGCGAGCTTCAAACCAAGTCCTGTTTACGAGAATAGCGAAAATGTGGACGAATCTCGTCTTTTTTACGTCAGAAAACCCAAACATCATTGCCAGGAGCTTTCGAAAAGAGCTGTTGCAGATGCTGGAGTTCAGTGTTCGAATCCCGTCGCCGACGACATCTCCGACGTTCGGGAGGATGTTTGCGTCATTGAGCCAAATGCTCTGCGATTCAAGGCTGCGTCGAGCTACGAGCAAATGCATCACCATCAAGTAAGTCATGCGAGCGTGCAAGTTGACCTATCCAATGAAGAAAAGCACCGATCGTCGGAAAGCAGCTGCGGTGTTACTCAGAAAACAAACGCTGAATCTGAAAATGGCGTGATGAGGCGTGATCATATATGGCATCCTCTTCTATCGACAACTACGAAACTTCCCAGGCACGCAAGCGTGCTTGCTGACAGCGACTTGACAACCCAGAATAAGCACGCTGCTGCAGGAGCTGTGGCAGCGGCCATTTTATACCAAAGCACCTTGGAAAGAAGAGCACACACTGAAAGAAGATCTAATTTTAGACTTGCAGAAACACAGCGATCTGTTCAACCAGCAAATGACGAACCGCTAGATCTTTCTGTGCCCAAGAAACCGAAAGAAGAATCTCCCAATCCGTCAACTGCCACGCTGCCTGCTTTTTCCTTGAAAGATCCTTTGAGCTTTTATTACAACTTGGAAAAACACTGGAGATCAGCAGGCGTTGATAACCATGGTCCTATTGCACCGCAAACGACAACGCAAATAAGGCCAGAAATCCTTTTCCCTTGGACAGCGTTTCCATGGTATTTTCACCCAAGTTTTCGCCCTGCGTTGGCAGCATCAGCTCAATATCCAACTCCCTATGCCAAGAGTACCATAAACCTTTCCCCAATTTTTGGTGGCGTTTACGAACGTGCTCCTACCCGAGACTTCAGATCCGAAGCGGGTGTTTTCCAACAGAGTCGCCTTTCAAGAGAAAGGTACACGTGCAGGTTCTGCGACAAGGTGTTTCCCAGGAGTGCCAACCTTACTCGGCATGAACGCACCCACACCGGGGAACAGCCGTACACTTGCATTTTTTGCGAGCGCAGCTTCTCAATCTCATCAAATCTACAGCGCCATGTGAGGAACATCCACAATAATGTAAGCGTGCTCAAAATAGGATTCATTGGTGTGTGTTATTGCTATGAGATAAACATTGCTTTGCGGCGCTTCCACTGCAGTGGGAACAGGGTTTTTCCGTTTGAACAAAGTCATTTTATTTAAAGTTGCTCAGGGATATAAGCCGGCTTCGTTAATTTAGAAGTAATCTACCATTACTATAAACCGATTTTTTCACAACTTAACTAAATGAAATTGCTTCTGCAGGAGCGGCCTTATCCATGCCACTTGTGTGGCCGAGCATTCGGTCAGCAAACGAACTTGGACAGGCACCTTCGCAATCACCTTCGAGACAAGTAAGTCTATTGCAACAGTTTGACAAACTTACTCACTACAACGCATTTTTTAAAAATTTGAAAAATATTGCAAAAAAAATGAGATTTGTTGCCTCAAAGGAACCCACGACCGCAACCTTAACTTCTGCTTGGACCAGCGAGCATATTTCGTATGCCCACTATATATCGGCTCATGAAAGCTTAACAGTACAGTCGTTTCCTAGCAACCACTTTTTTGCACCACTCCCCAGATTTCTGATTTGTTCACCTGTTGTTCGTTCATTTATCTGTAACCTTGTCAATTCGCATCGCAATTAGTGGCCATTTCATTAACAAGAGAAACATTTGCGCGTTTTTTTCAAATGCAATGACTTAAATCACATCATAGGAAGCTGTCGCGTTGCTACCGATGTCTTGAGACAACGGGTTACACAACTTCACACCGCAATGAGTGTAACACAAAACTTTTAGCAAGTATTTAGCTGCTGCACCAGCACCGACGCTTTTTACACGCAATAATATATCCTGGTTTCTTAGTTTCACCTTTGAGCATTTAAGGTAAGGATTTTTGCTTTCATGCCACACAAGTTTGTGAGGGCGTATCCTCTGAAATTCAAAATCTAATTTCTTATTTCAAAAAACACTACTTTAGATCAATATGGTTAAGTTTTGATTTTATTCTCCCGCAGATAAAATCTGTTCCTGAGCTTACTCTTCCGCGATTTTACGTTGACACGATTTGGTTGGTTCTACGCTATAGTCCTGAACCTTGTTGTTTTGCTTTTTTGCAGCGAACCCGAAACACCGAAATTTTCCAATAAAATCGCCGAAGCGGATTCAATATCGGAAGCGCTTGCAGATGGGAACAACAACAACACGACGGCTAAGGGTGTTTGCACTTCTGATCCGTGCTCAACTTATTCCACTGCTGCCATTGCAACAACCGAAAACGTCTCGCAGTCGTGGTCCTCTCCGCTGATATCCATTAGCTCTGGACCTGAGCAAGACAGCCCAGACGGGTCGTCAAAAAACAGTAGCTTTTCATTCAGCAGTCCAGGATCCGAGTCCCGTCCTGGTTTGGGTATGGTCGACAGTGTCGACAGCGCGGAATCGGATCGCGATATCCGTTCCTACTGTTCGTCCAACAGTGCTAATGCTGTCTCCGACAAAGACGGCTTGCTGCGGCTTGTTGAACCGTGCTTTGCTAGACAACCTGCAGCTGTTATGCAGAGTTGAACTGAACTGGCGCTGTATTGACCCTACAATGACTTACCAGAAACCCAAGAAAGATGCGGCTTGTGTTTTGCCCCCAAAAGCAGCTATCATTTTCGTGTGACAAGCGTTTCGACATCTTCCATAAGCGGCTGGTATGTCACGTAATGTGGACTTAGTTTCATTTTTATCACAGCAATGACAAATTTTTAAGAAAATTGTCGCTTCACGACGTTTTATGCTATCTTAAAGGAAGATACACGCACACACAAGTTAATGTTTGGTTACATGGATACATTCATGCAATATCCCATCACGGATTAAAACGAGCATTTGCTCTCAACCGATTCATGTTGTAAATGCCTGATGTAGCTGCAAGCACACTTCTTTCACTCAAAATCTTGGAAAGTTCTCCTGTGTCAGATTTGACCGAACTTCTCTTCGCCTGTAAATGTTTTAAATGTTTGTGAATATTTGCGTTGCTGCGTATCGGTTTGCGTGAAGTTTAACACGTCAGAAACCTTACACTCTGGAAAAACTGGTGTACGCGTTAAAGTTTGAGTCACCGCCTAATAAGGTATGTATGGTTATGAATCATTGCCTGCTACGCAAATATGCATCTTTTGGCTGACTCGTTCAGATTTCTACGCGAAGATTTGTCAACTAGATATCCTCGAACCTCGCATCCAAAATGTAATTCCGGTATCGCCCAGCAGCGTAGCCAGTCCAAAATTTTTGGGGGGGATTTTTGATTTTAGGTTAGCAACAGCATATTTTGTGTGGGCCACCGCCTCTCAACGCACATGACTAAATGTTCTGAAAATTTGGGTGGCATGGCTCCCCCTGGCTACGCCTATGGAATCGGCGGTCAAAAAACTAATGTGACTTTGCTGACTCGAGAAATAATATATCGGTCGGGTTTATTGTACTTTTAATCCGGTTGCTTTAGTAACGCAGGGCCGTAGCTAGTGCTAAACCTTAAAGGATCACTTTGATGCTGAAGATTCCAAACTTGTAAGGTAGGTAACTNAGTCGTAAGGAGCCGCGAGGACTATAGCCCACCCCTAGTCGAAAAATAGTGAAGATTGGGGCGAAATGTGGTAACAATTAAGGAAAATTTTTAAAAAACAAGCAAAATCAATTAAAAGATGGGGAAATTTGCTAGAACCTATAGATTTCTGCAATGGTTAAATGACTTCTAAAAATTTGGAAAAGTTTCAAATGAAGCCATTGGCAATACATCTCCATCCCCTCATTTAAGGAGGTTGTAGACCATGCTTTCGGGACCAACGAGTTTAGTCAAACTACCGTGCCTTCAACTACATGTTGCTTCTCCCCCCGAAAACCACCCTCATTTGCCGAGAGACACCAGAACGGCTACAGAAGCTGATAGTTTCTCGCTGTTGAAATCTGTGGCTATTTCGCGCTTTTCAAATTCCTGCCAGGTTATATTTCTTTGGTAACTTGGTAATGCAATTTCTGCAAGTGGAATCTTAGGTTGGCCACTCTGTTTTATCTCACCGAGCTTATAGGGAGAAATTTTTTCGACTCAAGCGTTCAATACCTCATTGCAGAGAATGGGTGCTGAACCGTTATTCTGAGGACAGAGCCTCACGGCGATTGGTGGCCCGCAAATTACCACTGGTGGTAAGCGAGGACTTTCCTCATGGTACGAAAGAGGCTTTTAAATCATATGTAAATTTTAGTGTCATATACTGTAAATTGATGGAGTCCATGGTTGTAACTGTCGCAAACTACAAGACCCTTTGCAATAGCCAGGCTTGTCCGTAGGAATCCCATGAGATGGGGCAGCTTGAGCTTTGTTCCATTGTAATTAATTTTAACGTCATATAGCAGGAATTTTTGGATGTTGAGTAACATCAATATATGCTCACAGCACAGCAAGGGGGTCGCCCTCCAATCAATTGTCTAACAGGGTTACGTAATTTAAGCAGCTGTTGTTTTGAACAAGTTTAATGAAGTAAACTGCATTTGTCCATGATGGCCGCTCAGTACAAATCCGGAATCGTCTTGCTGCGCCTGGACATCATTTCCAATGTTCTGTGAGCATGGGCGTCCGCAGAAACTTATCCAGGGGGTGCAACGTCGACATTTCGCTTATCCTTTTTAAGGTTGCGAACGATGCAATACAAATGGACCTACACAAAACGCTTTACCCTTTCTACACCACAAAGAAAATTCCACATGAACGCACGCGCTCCGTTCGCATTTGTTTGGAATCGTATTCAGGTGGTGCTGTATTCAAGTTTGCGAAGGGGTTATACTTGTCATCCTTTACAGCTTTTGCTGAATTGCATGGGGTATCAACCGATATCATTATTATTGTGAACTGCAGACAACTAAGTCTGAATTGGACTTGAACTATCCACAACTGCGTTGCNGTGCTCACATTAGTCTATGTGCATGTAACCTCACTTCTCAAAATTTAGTCTGAAATGTTTTCTACACTTGGGCTATCAGAAATGCTTTTTCTTTTCATAAACTAGACAAATGTCCATTTTTCGAGCACTCTGAAAATAAGTCATTTTTTTCAAAACAACACAGGTCAACAAAATTTCAAAAAATTTTTCTTTCTTTTATGGAAATAGTCATCTCTTATAGATTTTTTGGCGCTGAATCCGAATATGACAATCAAAAACTTCGATTAGCTCTCGTGTTTTCAATATTTTTGATTTTTATTGTTGTACAAATGCATACATTAATGCTAATGCAACAACAGAAACGTGCATGTTCACAATCGCTTTTTTTAAGCTTTCTTGCTGTAAGACAAGTCTGGTTGATCTCGAGCAAAAGTCCAACAGTAATCAGCTAATATTGATGGGCTGCATCTTCCTTGGTAGCGTTTTTCCATGACTGCAATAACCTGGGGGAAACGCTCCCCGTGTTTGTCACTTACGTCACCACAGTTTGTGCCTATGTAAGAAGTGTATTTTCAAAGACATGTTGCACCCCATATTTTTGTAGGAATCTATCATGTGTTCCAAAAGTTCAATATAATTTGGTGCTTTTGCCTTTCCAAGAAATTTGTGTGCCACATCTCGAAATGCATTCCAGACAACTTTCCCTGTTCCAGACAAGGTGTGATCAAAGTCTTCATCCCTTAACAGCTTGTTGATTTGGGGTTAAACGAAAATACCTTCTTTGAGCTTTGCTTGGCTTAATACAGAAAGCTTGTTGCAAATGTACTGGAAAGCTGCTCCATCCTGATTCATCACTTTTACAAAATTTTTCATTGGGCCAGTTTAATATGCAAACGGGGAAGTAAGATCTTTGATGCATCAACAAGTGGAGTGTACTTCACATTTATTGTACTTCCTTTCAAAGTGCTTTATTTTGGCCAGTCCTTTTTAAGGTAATGTTCATGTCTTGCACGACTGTCCCATTCACACAAAAAAAACAGCAATACTTATAACCAGGCTGAAATCCCAATAGTATTGCAATTACTTTGAAGTCACCACACAGTTGCCAGTAGTACTGTTCGTTATTTATGTACTGTAAAAGATGCTTCATATTCTCGTATGTTTCGGTCGTATGAGCTGCATATCCAATGGGAATTGATGGCAACATATTAACATTGTGCAGCAATACAGCTTTTAGACTTAGCTTGGATGAATCAATGAACAGTCTCCATTCTTCTGATCTGTGGGTGTACCCCAATTCTTGCATAATGCCATTAACATCTGTGCAATATATAAGCCCCAGCCCCCCTTTCATGCTAAAAAACTGGGCCAACGACTGTTGACGTGTTCGCAAACTACAAACATTGACACCAGTTTGAAGCAAATTCCATTGTTTCAATCTTGAAGCCAACAGTTCAGCTTTAACTTTCGGCAAATCTAAATCCCCTAGAAAAGAGTGTCAAATGATCTGTGAAGGGGGGTCAAATGTAACAGTCCCCACAGGCCTTAGAACCATGCTGTTATTAAAAAAGGTAACTTGGTGGTTGTTTTGAAAATGTCTTTGAGCCTTGTTATTTAAATATGATAAATTTGTGATTGAAAGAGATATACACGTATTTAATTCAGAATTCCAGGGGGGTCTCATGTCCCCCCTAGCATATATTGCTGGTGCCCATATCTTGAAAACTAGAGCTAACTGACAGTTTTAAGACTAATTTTCGGATTCCTCGCCCCAAAATTAGTAAAGGGTGGCTGTTTTCATCCCAGAAAGCAATTTTGTGTTGACCGCTGATTATCAACGGCCAAAACACCAGTTGCGACGAAAAAACACGCAAGTGTTTTTTTCACGAAAGAAAAAACACGAAAGACACTAGTAAAACTCTTTCAAGCAATGAGAAGTAGACCTGTAAGTTAACAACGACTCTCGGACAACTTACTAAAGTTAGAACACCACGCATACTTAAAAAATTGCGCAGATGAATTATGAAAACTCGCCAGAGCAAATACAGCTTTGCACTTGCTCAGTCAGAGGTCAGAAATAAACCTTATGTATATTTCCACAAGCCTGCATACATAACAAGCCAAGCAGTGTGTAAAAAGAAGACTGCATAAACATAGTTTGAGTAAGCCAGTACGGTCTAAATACAAGCCTGTGGGCTGCATGTGGCCCCTCACAGCGTTTTCAGTGGCTCGAGGAAGCATCCAGAAAAAAAATCTTCGAATTAAAAATTTGTTGAAAAGCGTGTGAAGTTACATTTGTTTCATTGAATTGCTTGCGCTATGGGTAAAGTGAATTTGCCCAAGAACAATGTCTGTGTAAAACTACTGTTTTTGTTCTATTTATTTTACGATCAAATTAGAACGTACGGCCCTTCCCTAACTCTCCGCTGGGGCATCTGACTGTATAACCTCGGTGTTTTTTCGGTGTCCTGGCGTTCGTTGTCTGAACAGGACATCTGGCGCAGTGAACTCAAATACCACCAAATAAATCTGTCTACCTACAAGCTAAACACGACCTTCTGAAAGTGGCCATCGAGCCAAATTAATTGCCCAATCCCTGCAATGGGTCATTTTAATTACTGTGAAACAAGCGTAACATCTTTTAATAAAAATGTGAGCTACTATACTAACGGTATTAGAGACTGTAAAGAGATTCTGGGAATTAGTCAGCACAGATAGATTTCCCAAACTGAAAGATGTCGCACCAAAAATGAGCTCGACGTTTGGAAACGCATACATGTGTGAGAGTACGTACATTTTCTACGATGAAGCAAGTCAAATCTACAGTAAAAACAGAAATTGAATGGCAGACGACACGAAACACTGGACGATAGTCTCTTATTTGCTGCCACTACCACTGGTATTGCTAAGGAACGATAGTGTCAGAGAAGCTTCGACTACAGGCATCCCACTGATGGAGACTTGTTACAAATTCTAAATTGCTATTTGGTATTGTGCAGGTTTTTTTAAGGTGTTTGAAGGACCCGATTCGGGTCATTCACTTACATGAATTAATGAGTAGCCTAATGAAATTTTGCATTGCAGCTGCAGATAGGAATGAACACCGATATGGCCAGAGATTTTGAACGTCAATATGCATTTGCCAACACATAATGAAAAGCAAGAAAAAGACAAGGGAGACGAACTCATTATTTAGAACGCGAAAGTTGACAGCGCATTTCGATGTTTGAACGCCAGTGAGTGATGCTGCTGTAGCTGTTGAAGCTAGCAACACAGAAAAACGTGTGGAAACATAACACTGTCGCGACGAACGATCTTGCGTTGAAAATGAGCAAAGACTTGACACAAAAGCAGAAAGTCCATAAAAATGTATTTCATTACTTTCAACAGGATTGCGATTTTCCAGAAAGGGACAGTAGCATAGGAAGCTCATCGATGCAAAGCTCGCGCTAGCAATTTTTATTATTATCAACAGCTTTACCAGGTTTTTTAAAGGTGCTTTATGGACCCGAGTCGGGTTCCTAGAATTGAAAATCGGGTCCCCAGAATCAGATAAAATTATCAAGTGATATATCTATGAAATTTAGTCGGAAATTTTTCGGGTCCCTATAGGTCCATTCCGGGTACCTAACATTATCCTTAAAAAAACTGGCTTTACCCCTCAGGGTAAAGCCTTTACAGAACCTTAAAAAAACCCTGGCTTTACCCATATTGCGTCAGTGCCGATGCAAGCGCAATGTTCATTACCCATCTTCTACTTGCCATCAACTTTAAACCATCAACTTTGCTGTCAACATCAACTTTAAACCACGATAGGAATTTATGAAACTGTCGAGGGGTGCCCGACGAGACAACCTGTTTAACAGTTTTTTTTCGGTGTCCCAGCGCCTTACCTTTAATATGCACGAAATTGTTTAATGTTTGCGCCAATAAACTCTCTCTCTCTCCCTACTTACATTAGACATGGACACAGTCTGATAGGGCAACACTTGGAACATTACCAAAACTGTGATTTGGTGAAAGGAATCTTAACCTTCTGGCGTTGACGACCTAAAAATTGAACGAAGGAAACCTCGCATGATCTTGTTTTGCTAGTTCCTCACCTCAAACCGCGATTCTTGGATGCGAGGGTTGAAACTATTTCAAGATGGGAGTGATGAATTGTTTCTTTGTGGAAGGATAAGACAGCAAACCGCAACGATAGTTTGGTAGTCACAGCAGTCAAAAGCAACGCAGCAGTTTTCGAATCTACGCGTTTAGTGACTTGTCGAACTGCCGCCAAACAATAGCCTCTGTGCCTTTCGTGAAAGACCTTCCACTGTCGGAAGAAGTTTTGTTTTGCAATCAGCGAAATGCTACCACAGATGAGTTTAAGACTTTTTACGAAAAACAGGTAAAGGTTTAGTTACGGGAATCTATTTTGTTTTCCATGATGGATCACCAACTACAAGCTTGAAAGCAAATCTGGGTTTGTTGCGTTAATGAAATAGATTTGAAACTGTATTATTTGAAGCTTGCTCGCTTTCGTTTTTGCTGTTAATAAATACAATGCCTTTTCAATTTGTTCGCACGTAAGTAACAAAGCACTTTCAACAAGAGTCAAACTCCGAGGTTGTAATATTACCCAACTTCATGGTTCGAGGTTCAAAAACAACGCAGTTTTTCACCAACAGCAGAAACTTCACGGTGAATAACTATATTTATATTTTTGCGAGAACAAACAAAAACAGTTACAACGAAAATATTTTTAACACGCTAACATGAGATAAAATACACATGACAGTGTGGAGGAGATTGCATTCGATGCGGATGTTTAGCATGCCATCAGATGCAAACAACGCAAATCACATATAAGCAATGGCTATTTCAGAGCAAGTTCGTGGACATCATTTTACTAATACGCCCTGGAAAGCGTCTTACGTTTCAAAGCGTACACCATACGAGACACTGCGTTTATGGCATGAAGCGAAAGTTGCTTAAACCAGCTGAAAAATTTCTCACACATTTGAACTTATTTCTTCACGTAGATACACAGGTAACCTTGAGTGGGTTCTTACGACGTCACCCGGCGTAAGCAGTGCAATGGGTCAGTGGCGCAGCCAGACCAAAATTTTGGGAGGGGCGAGATGTTTTGACTCCCTTAAAGTACCGCGTGCGCCACTTTTCTTGCTGAACTTTGCAACATCATAACTCGCCAGACGATTGAGCTAGAGAGCTGTTCAAACCCTCTACGCCTGATTCAGCAAGTCTTCTAGTTTAGACAAAAAACAATTGGAAAGTTTTGGATTTCGGGATTTTTGTCGATGACGTCATAAGTGGGGTAGGTTTTCGCATTTCTAGCCGAGGTTACCTGACCTTGAGCGGCAACCCAACAAGCCATTTTTTGGCTCAAGTTTTTTTTAACTAGACAAAATAAGAGTCTTTAGAGGGTTTGATCGGCTTTCTAGCGTTTCTGGTGCCAAAATTATGGCTCAAAAAACAAATTTTTGGTTTTTCAATAAAATCCCACAAGAGGTATACTTGGCCAATTATGGGCAAACGCCACAACTCGCCAGCCCATTGAGTTAGAGAGCTGTTCAATCCCTCTAAAGACTCGGAAAGTCTTTTTGTTTGAGATTTGAAAAATTGGAAAGTTTCGGATTTTTGTTTTTTGTGGATAACGTCATAATTGGAATGGGTTTAGGGTTTTTTGGATGACGTCATCGGCCCTGGGCACCGCCCCAACGTGTCGATTTCGTGACTCAAAGCTTTATTGGAAACTAGCCTATAATACTTGTCTTTAGAGCCCTCGATCGATTTTCAACGTTTCTGGTTAAAAAGTTATGGCATAAAAACAACTTACTAATCTCCTAGGGAATTAATTAATTTGCGTTTGTTTGTCTATAACTTTGGTTCCAGAAACGCTAGAAAGTCGATCAAGAGCTCCAAAGACTTGTATTATAGCCTAGTTTCCAATAAAACTTGGAGCCAGGAAATCGGCTCGTTGTGTCGATCGATGACCGCAAAACCTACCCAAATATGACGTCACCCACAAAAAATCAAAAACATCTCGATTTTTTAAAATCTAAACGAAAAACTTCCCGAATCCGGCGTAGAGGGTTTGAACAGCTCTCTAGCTCAATCGGCTGGCGAGTTATGGTGTTGCATAGTTCAGCCAGAAGTGGCGCACGCGGTACTTAAAGGGGCGGGCAGCGGTATTTTGTTTGGGACACCGCTTCTCGAACCACAAAGCGGTAAGATATTCTAGAATTTTTGGGAGGGCATGGCCTCTTTGGCTCCCCTGGCTACACCTATGCAAAGGGTTCATATAGTGCAAATACCACTTTACAAAGGTGGTCGCTGTCCAAAAAGCACAATAAATATTTTGTTTCGCAAATTTCTTGTTGTCCAAAACAAAAAACATTTAAGGGTACCAAGTGACAAAACTTCAAATTAAAATAAAAAAACTTTTCTTAACACTGCACAAGCGAAGCAGCCAACATGAAGACGTTCTCAAGCGACAGGTAACTTATGCAATTGGCCGCACGCCAAATAGCGCATACAAACAAGGGCGCCAGCAGCAACATAGTCGCCGTGCGTCGAGATGTGCAGACCTCGCGACTGCGTACAGTCCGCAAACAAAGACGGAATAGCGGCCTGAAATAAGTCTAGACAGCGTGGGGCGTGTCGCGCGCCTCAGAGCGAGACGCGTAACCGAACCGGTGGAGCAACTGCAAATAAGCTTCGAGCTGCCTGCTCGGAGCCAGGCAAGCAAGGACTTGTCG
>JGI24022J15233_10002131_pt1 | contig 18028 bp, 6 predicted proteins | sample Ectturendosymbi2_FD_15233 | JGI IMG/M metagenome (IMG submission 15233) | reverse complement strand
CTCAATCCAGCTGGGATCAGCCAGGATGGGATGCACTGTGGGAAATATGGTTGTGAATCATCTAATGTTTGCTGATGATATATGTGTGTTCAGCCCCAGTAGTAGTGGGCTGCAATGTCTGCTGAATATTTGTGGTGACTATGCTGCTGAACACGAAATCACTTTTAATTGTAACAAAAAATTGGTGTTCTTTTTTGCCCAAAAAAGTATAAACAACCTGCCCCATCAAATGTTTTTCTAAATGGTGTATGTGTGCAATTTTTTGACCAAGTGAAATATCTTGGTGTGTGGATAAATGCATCATTGAAGGATGATGATGATATTCATAGACAATTGAAATCGCTTTGCTGTGCTGCAAACAAACTCAGAGGCACTTTTGATCAGTGCTACCCTGCAGTAAAAAACACTTTATTTCGTGCCTATTGCATGCCAATGTATGCTTGCCAATTGTGGAGCAAATACACGCAGACTAGTATGAAGCGCGTACGTGCTGCATATAACAATGCCTATCGAATTATGCATTACATACCCAGAAATGTTAGTGTTCGCCCACACCAGGCTAGCCATTGTGTCAGGACCTTTGATGCTGTGCTGAGAAACAACTTGTATTGATTTTTTATACGATGCACATCTTCATCCAACTTTTTGTTTGATTGCTTCAAATGTCTGATACCTTTTACAAATCTTCATTTTTCCTCAATTATTCAACGCTCCTGTACGGTGGAGACCGAATGCAGTAGTTGTTCATTAGTTGGTTCCGTACTTACGTTTCATCAGTATTGCTTTTGTGTAGTAAAAATATGTGGACACTGTGTACACACCAAGCATAAAAAGAAAAGTAAGAAGTGCTGGGAAAGTGTTTTACTCCTCTCAAGGTTGGACACGTACTAACACCGGTTGTGTAATGCACTACTGTATGGTTATCCATTTTCTGTGCTCTTGTGAATGACGATACAGCTGTGGTGAGGATAAAGTGCTTTGCCCCTCCCAATGTTGGTCATGTGCAAACACCGTTTCTGTAATGTGCGATGTGTATAGCAAACCACCTTTTGTGCTCTTGTGTCTGTGATATGGACCATGAGTCCGCAATAAAATATTATTATTGTTATATGTGTAGTTTAGACTTTAATTTGTTTAAATTCAAACTTGTGTTAGAAATTTGCAAACTTCTGTGTCTGCAAAGGGAATACCTGGATTCATTACAATTTTTTGTTTTGGAAGGGTTGGTAGAGTGTGGGGATAGTTTGAGACTACTTTTGCAGCAGAATGACCAGCAAGTATCACAACACTATCAGTACTTGCTTATATGGTTGTAAAAACTCATGTGGTAAAAGTAAAAAGGTATTAGCATGGAGCAACAGGCCTCCACATGACTTTGCAGACACAGGCCTCCACACATCAAAATCCACCATTGCTCATTTGCAGTCACTGTTGACAAAGTATGAAATAATCTGTGTTCCATGCTTGCAAGGAAGGGAAATCTTGGCTTTTTGCTTTATTTCCAAAGGACAAGAGTTGTCATATTTCTTGCTCCAGCAGCCTTGCTTTAGTTATTTCCTGTTTTTTTATAGTTCAGATATATAAAGAGGCGTAGCCTCAGAAAACATGTCATATACTACAAATGTATGCACATAAAAAACTTTTTTCAGTCTGGATCTATGTATATCCTAAAGTTGTCACATTTTGGTTTTCAAATAACTTGTGCACTACTACTTTCTTAAATAGTTATCAGTTCAATGTAAAACCTATACCATATTTTCAGGACCATAAGGTGCAGTATCAAAAATGAATGCTAGCTGTTTTTTTTTTCATATATAAGGCGCATTGAATGAAGCAAAACTTTGTTGAGTCAAACTGTATTAAACTCTCACAATAACTCCCGAGTGCTGGAGTTGCCACTGGGAGTTTAATCTGTCCTTACATACGAGGGAGTTTGATCTGTCACACATGCCTACCATAATCCGATATACATGAATGGAATAAAATAAAAGTTATGCGTGTGTTTGATTCGGTATGTGCCAATGTAGTCTGGAGCTTTGCAGAGCAATACAATCTGTGGTATGTGCTAGCTGCTGTTGGATGCTGCTCATTGCAATTGTTGTTGGTTTATTACGCAACATGATGGTCTGTTAACAAAAAATCATAACTAACAATTAAATGAATGCCATGGTTTACCACACCATTGCTTCAAGATGAGAAAGCACAGCCAGATTCATACATTACATGCACTGCATTATAAGGTGCACTTCCAATTTTTGAGAAAATTAAAGGATTTTAAGTGCGCTTTATGGTCTCAAAAATATGGTATATAGTAAGATCATGAGCATTGCAAGCCTAGCCTCAGTTATTTTCAATATGGTGGTGATACAAAACATGGCTCCTATAATTCTAACATCTGTTTGTTTGAGGAAAGCTTCCTTTCTTTTTTGCTTTCAAAGAGATAAGCGATCTGCTACTGCATAATTATCATTGCAAATCGACATTCATTCATAAAAACCTCTATTTTGATACATAACACATTGGGAGAAAACGTATTGTGTTAGAAGTAATGTTTTTGGAAATCGTTTGTTAGAATAGTTTGCCTAATAAAAATTTAATGTTTACCAAGGTGTTAATTTCTTTACTTTGTTTATAGGCTATTATCTCAGCTTTCACTAAAGTATTTTTCTTTTTCTGGCCAATTCCACTTTTAGTTGGGAAGACGATTTTGCAATTGCGGTACATCCATATTTTCAAGCATTACCCCTCATGACAAATATCATTCATTTGACAAAAAACTGAGTAGACTCAGTCATTCAGCATGAATCAAGTTATTATGTATACTTATCAAATGCTAGAAAACCAAATCAATGCTCTATAAAAGAGTGGTAGGTACTTTTGTTAGAGATTTTAAACAGGTAACTGAGCTAATGATCATTGAACTTGCCAAGTAGAACAGATGTGTTCAGAAATACATTCACATTTAACAAAATTAGAAGCTTCATTTACCCAAAAATGCTGTGAAAATCAGTTGAAAAAATCAACAACCAAGCATAAGTCTCCTAGTCACTCCACAAGAACTTTCAGCATACTCATACTATTTTTTATATATTGTTGTTCCTTGTGGTAGACTTCCTCAGCATTGTGCCTAATAGTTTCAGGTGCTGTGAACTATTTGGTGCATTGCTTAAATCAGTCAGAAGTTTTAAAAAATCTTTGGTTTAAGAAATGGTTTGTGAGGCATTAAAAATGCAAAAATTTGTTAAATATGTCAATACTTGTATCGGCCATATCAATTCAAATGATGCTTATATCAACAGTTTTTGTCCATAACATCTTAGACATTGATTTGAGGTTATATTTAGAAGTATACCGACTAAATGTTCATTGAACTTTGAAGCATTTGTGATGTGCCTCATGTGCATTCTTACAATTAAACCTGCTTCGAAATGTTATTCAATACTTTTTAAACTTGGATGATTGCACTGGCAAAACAATCACTACTTTTATGTGGTGGGCAGGGATGTACATTAACTGCATAGTACTATTAGATGCTAACTGATGGCTGCTTCTGCCTGTGATGAGCCACCTATGCACCTTCAGTTTTTTCCTTGGCTGATGCAGCAAATCTCAAGTGGTAAATACCTTGGATTAGAATGGTTGGACGAAGATAAGAAGCGCCTGTTTAAGATACCTTGGACGAAAAAATATTATCCTCAGTGGGAAGAACATCATGAAATATTTCGGGTTAGCAAGTTTTATATCTTGTGCCACTGTGTGGGACTAGTACCATGAATATTGTGTAACTATAGTTGCCTTCAAACTAGCTCTGTAGGTAATTGCAAGACTCTTCCTTTTTTGATAATCACCTTTTGAGTCTGGCACTAAAAGTCACCATACATTTTAGAAGAAATCAATGTTTGCAACATATATTGTGGCTACAGCTTAATTGACATTTATATGTACTGATGGATTTTCAGTAAATAATCTAATTTGCTTCTAAGTGAACAATTTCACAATATAATAACAACTAATTACAACATATTATTTAAATTCTATTATGAAGTAGCAAAATATACATTTTGAAGCATGTGTTTTTCTACATGTGCATTGATGAAGCAGTTGTCATGATTCGAGTTTTTGGGTGAGTGCTGTTTTGTTTAACTCTCAATATTGTCTTTAAAATAAATGCTAGCTTTGTTGAGTACATTTGCCAATGTTTTTTATAATTGTAAAATTAGTTTGTTATTGTAGAAATTTAAGTAGTTAGACATGCAGAGTGGTGAGTATATTTCTTTTGTCTAACACCTTAGCTGCCGTTATGGTTTTAGCTTAAAACCAGCAGTTTGCCCGGGAATAGCTCTGGCACTGTGAGCGCTAGAGAGCTGTTCAAACCCTCAAAAGACTTGGAAAGTTTTTGAGTTAGCAATGAAAAAAATTTTTAGGTTTTGGATTTTTTGTGAGTGATGTTATAAATGGAATAGTTTTAGGCTTTTTTGGGCCCATTTCATCTAGCCCTAGGCACAAACCATTAGATGGAAGTATTTCACTCAAGTTTTCATTGGAAACTAGGCTAAAATACGAGTCTTTTGATACTTTGGACAACTTGCTGGGGTTTCGGGCTTAAAAGTTATGACCTAAAAACAAGAAAATTAGCAATTAATCTACTAATTAGATGATTAGTTACTCTGTTTATTTTAAATCATAACTGTTGAACCAAAAAGGCTAGAAAGTTGATCAAAGGTTCAAACAACTCATATTCTAGCCTAGTTTCCAATAAACATTTCAGCGAAATACTTCCATCTAGCAGTTGGGCCCTACGCCAGGTAACATGAGCCAAAATGGCCAAAAACCTACCTCACTTGTGACATCACTCACAAAAAAACTGGAACCGAAAACCAAAAAATTTTTTTCATTGCAGACTCAAAGACTTGCTGTTCAAAACCTCTATTGAGGGGTATTTTGAGAGTTTGAACAGCACTCTAGCACAATAGGCTGAAGAGCTATGCAGTTGGTAAGACAACCCAAATATGCTTGATTTTAGACCAATTTCCAAGTACGATATATTCATATGCCAACAGCCAAGGTCTTATGAGTCAAAACATTCTTAAATAAATGTAGTAGCATAGTTTTTTTTATCTTGCAGTGCAGTTGTTTCGTACACTTTGATATGTGTTGTAATACTGACTACCAAAGACTGCAATTCACCTGGAACCTTCAAAGATTAATCCAACTGTGACTCAGTTACCACTTAGCAGACTTTTTTCAGTTTGAACAGATCTGTGGATTCCTATGTTCCTTCTGCATATGCTATAACAAAAAACTGACATAGTTTCACACATTACTGAAGAAAATCTTCAAATTATTAATCAATTTATATTATTTTAATTTGAAATTTCAATTCATGAATATGACATTCTGTTCTTTAAAGTGTTATGATGGCAATAGTAGAAGATTCCAATTTATCCTGTAGCTGTTTGTTTTACATTAGCTGTATTTTATGCTTTGTTAGTCCCTGTGATGTCAAGGATTGCTCTAATAGCAGAATGTTCATTCATTGATTAGATGCAGATGTGCCAAAGTTGTTAGTTGTGCTACATTTCATCGTTTCTTTAAAATTATTTTTTTTCAGCTTGTAGTATAGTTCTTGATTTGTTTTTAAAGGCAGCTTGACCAAAAATCTTGCATGATGTTTTTCAATCAGTCCAGGAGTTTCACTGAATTTTGCTTTGCAATTTTTTAACAAATATTACCTTGCAGTGATTTTAATTAGAAAATTCAATTAAGTCAAAAATTGCATTTATCTAGATGACTCATAACCCACTTGTATATTTATAGGTTAAGCAAAATCAAAAGTATTGCGGGCCAGGATGAAATAAATGTTTGACTGCCAACAGGTGTAATAATATTTCCTATTGCTGAATAGTTACAAAGAATGCTGTTTGTTGCCATTGAGTACAAAATTTTAGTGGATATCAAAATTCAAGTTGTATTTACCCAAAAAAGACCTTCCAACGCCATAGTCACAGGCTAAAATGTTTTCATCTATGTAATGCATTATGAAAAAGATATGCAGATGTATGTACACAAATTGGTTAAGCCCAAGTTTCTCAGAAGTTTATGGTGCATGTCACTCATTTACTGATGCTTCGATGGCTTACATTGACTTTAGTATCTAATCTCTACATTTTTAAAGAGTTGCCAGTTTGATTGAAAAATCAGTCTGTAAAGAAAGTCCAGGTTAATCGTTTGTCAGTACATGAAAGACTGTTTGTACAGCCTGTACTAGCTGTGTGAAACAGTTTTGGCTACAGTGGGTGGCACTTATATGTGTGTCTATCTAGTATTAGTGTAAAATGGGTTTGTTTTATTGTGTATCTAAAACAATGCATTACTGGGGGATAATGAACAAGTACTACATTCTTGCAAGTTTGTTTCTAATTCTCAAACAAAATTCTTTTCCAGAAGGTAAATCATCATTCAATGTGGCTAGATTGTCTTTTTGCATCTGTTTCTAATTATTGACAAACCACAGAGAAACCATTTTAACACTTTCGGTACTGGCCGATGTATATATACGTCAGGGGAAAAACTGCCACAGTTATTGGGCGACATATATATATGTTCCTAACGAAAATCTTTGTTTTCTGACCCTGGGAGCCATACCAATGAGCCATTATTTTGGCTCAAGGGTTATTTGGAAACTAGGCTATCATCCAAGTCTTTAGAGCCCTTGATTGGCTTTGTTGTTTATCTGGAGCCGAAATTATGGCTCAAAAAACAAAAATAGGATAAGCATTAAAATCCCACAAATGGTAACCTTGGTCATTTTTGGCTAAAGGCCACAACTCACCAGCCGATTGAGCTAGAGAGCTGTTCAAACCCTCTAAAGACTTGGAAAGTCTTGTAGTTTAGAACTAAAAATAAAATTTTAAGTTTGGGATTGGGAGTTTTTAGTTGTTGACATCATGATTGGGATAGGCTTTGCGTTTTTTTATGATATCACCAGCTGATTGAACAAGCCGATTTTGTGGCTGAAACTTTGTTGGATTCTAGGCTATAATACGAGTCTTTAGAGCCCTTAATCAACTTTCTAGCATTTCTGGGTCCAAAGTTATAGCAAAAAAATTCCAAATATTTCTGGAATCGCCTAGTGGATTAGCAGGGATTTCCCTAAGTAATTTCTAGACGTTTGGCCATAATTTTGGAACCAGAAATGCTAGAAAGTCCATGAAACCCTCCAAAGGCTCATATTATGGCCTAGTTTCCAAAAAAAATTGAGTCAAAAAGATGGCTGTTGGTGTCCAGGGCCCGATGACATCATCCTAATGTAAACAAAATATGCATAAACATGCTCCCATCGTGTAAACATCAACAGAAAAACAAGATATCCAAAACCTAAAAAGTTTTGTTTGTTCCAAGTACAAGACTTTCTGAGTTTTTAAAGGGTTTGAACAGCTCTCTAGCTAAATCGGCTCGCGAGTTATGGCTTTTAGCCAAAATGGCCAAAGTTACCTTTTGTGGGATTTGAATTTTTACCCAATTTTTGTTTTTTGAGCCATAATTTTGGCTCCAGATATGCTAGAATGCCAATCATGGCCTCTAAAGTCTCAGATGATAGCCTTGTTACAAAAAATTTTGAGCCCAAAAAATGGCTTGTGCCCAAGGCCAGGTAAACTTGGTCAAAAAGGCAAAAACATGCCCTCATTATGACATCGCCCAAAGAAAACCTTAAACCCAAAACAAAAATTTTTTTTTAACCTAAACAAGAAGACTTGCTGAATCTGTAGAGGGTTTGAACTGCTCTAGCTTAATCGACTGGCGGGTAATGGTGTTGCAAAGCTCTGCCAAAACAGTGACTCTTGTGGTCCTTGAAGGTAAACCACATGACAACAGTGCATATTGTCCTGGGGAATCCACCTGGTACCAGAAGTGCTAAACCTGATATTGACATCCGTACTCGCAAGCATTAAAAGGCTTTACACAACTGAAGAAGACCTGCTTGCCAGCAATTTCATGTCAGAGAAATGGAGATTTTTTGTAGCTTCTGAAAATGATACTAACCATCTTGAAATACAGATCCTGCTATGATACTAATAGCTGGAAGAACACCACTCTTGTTATGTTTTAGTCAAGGCACAGGCAAAATATGCTCATGGGCCACATATGGCCTGTTCAACTCTTCAATCTTCTGAACTTGTCCAAATCATGTTCATAAAGCCAGCACAATTAGCTTACATCTATCTTCTCATCTGGCCCAAGCTTAAATTTAGAATCTAATGCACCTTGTAGCTCATAATGTTTACCCAAAATTTGTTTTGTTAATCAAAGCTGTTACAAGGATTTGTGGTGCTGTTGAACCATTGATGCTGTGAAAACCTGATTCAGAGAGGTGTGTACACAGTTGAATGTTCGCTTGTCAAGTAGGTTCTATGCACAGTTCCACTCCTGTGAAATGCATAATTGCATACTTCACCTCTTTCAATGCCCTCAGATTCTAGGTAGAGAAGCTCAAGAGTGTACTGCCAAAAGCTTGTATGAATGCTAAACTGCATCTTAAACCTGATAGACGAATTATTGAAAAGATATTTTTTAGAATAAAATTATTTCTCATCATGGTCACCACCATCACAGTCATATTTGTGCTCTGCCCAAATTGTTACAGGATACTAATTTTTCTGACTGTCTGTAAAGCTCTTCAGAAAAGCATAGAACCAAAGATGCATTTCAAAATACCATTAAATTTTAATTGAGCTGGGGTTCAATACATGTTAACTTATTATCATATCATCTTGATTTGTGTGCCACAGGAATTGTTTTGTCCAGAAAAAAAGTTTTAAACAAACCTACCTTGTTCCAGGCCTGGGCTCTCTATCGTGGAAGGAGCGATGAAGGACCTAAAACTTTAAGTCAGATGAAAAGCAATTTCCGAACTATTTTGCGGAAATGTGTTGTGATTGAAGAAGTCCAGCGTGCTCACCAGCTTGGATTGCAAACTGGAAACTATAAAGTCTATAGAGTGCTAAGTGAAGCAGAAGCTCAGAGTAAGTTTCGTTTGTAGAAACAACTGCATTTGTGGCAAAGGCAATTAAGAAAATTTTAAAATTTGTTATTTTGTTATGAAATTAGTAATGCCTGACTACCACTTTCGTGTTAGTCATTGGTATATGGTGAGGCATCTGTAGTCTTCTCAGAATGCTTTTTTTCCACAAGGTAAGGATGCAATAAATAATGAGAACTATTTCATGCTTAATGTTTGTTAAACTGAGCCTCTAGCATCTGATGCTAGTTCAGTTTTCTGTATTTGTGTGACTTATATTATGCCTTCAGTGCAATTTATTATAGAAATCCAGTACATGCCTGTAATTCAAATGCAGTCAAGAAAAAAATGCAGCAATTGAAGTCATATCACAAAAGGCTTGAACTCGGATACTAGTCATTGAATGAACCACAGGTTGACAATAAGGCCATTTGGTTGGCATGTCTGCCTGTCCCAAAAATGTTGAAACAGATTGAATGTGGAATGCTCGGATGAAGTTATCCTTGGCTTGAAATTTTTTATTTCTAAGCGTTTTCTAATATAAATGTATGTAATACAAGGTAATGCATCACGATTAGTGCTTAGATCAAAAAATCAGTAAATGGCATATGCCAGTTTACAGTCTAAATGAGGAGAATGCAGCTACAATTCAAAAGGCAGTTGTTAATATGGACTTTCCTTGGACAAAATAAAGTCATAAAAAAGCAAAAGGAGTAATGGTTTCTGTAACCTTTCACAAAAAAAGCAACTTTATTAAACTGGGAATCAACAAAGAATACAGTCTAGCTGTAATAGTGTTTCATTAAAAAATTACACAAATCAATCAGTATTTTTGTACCATAGCTCCTATAAAACTTAGAATCTGCTCTGAAGAAATAATGATCCACTACTTGCTTTTTTGCTTCCATTTCTGACTGAAGCACCCCACAAAATATAGTTGAAGCTGCTAAGTTCTATAGCAGCTTCTCACTTTTTGGAAACCAACTCGAAGATTATTATTTAAATTAGAAAAAATGTTTTTCAAAGCTGTGCCGTGGGCATGACAATTGCAAACAGCTTTTAAACAAGTTACCTAAAAGATTACTAGCACAAGATAAGAGAATGAATTTCTGCCTGACATAGCTCTTGTGTGTGATGCTGTGTACGTGTGTAGTGTTGCATGATTGTAAATTCTTCTTCTGATGTAAGAGGAACGTATGTAGGTGCAATTACCAACTGGCACAGTTGGCACAATTACTGATTTCATTTTCTAAACCTTTGACAAAACAGTATGGTACATTGGTTCATGATTGTTTCACTAATGGTTTAATTTACTGTTTTGTTGATGCAGAAAAACGGGTTTCACAAAGAAAGCACAAGAGAAAACTTCCGCGTCATAAACTTTCGGAAGCTGCTTCGAAAAACATGAAGAACATCTCAGGTATGCCGGTTACTACATTTTGAACTCCACAAATTTTGCAAATTATCCCGAAAATTGTCTGAACTCATTTTAACCACAGGAACAGATAATTTTGTAGAGAACTATGGATTTTAACCGGTTTTGTCGTCAGTTTTGTATGCTCGTTATCACTAAAGAAGGCATAGAAATAAAGAGTTTCTTGACATAGCGTGTGCAGATTTGTGAAATATTCTGGTATGGGAAACTACCGTATTATGCTTTTTCTCGTTGAACACTATACTGGGCCTCATCTTTTTTCAAACAATTTCTTCGATAAACAGACAGCGTGCTGTGGTTGGTACTCAATAATTTTTGCCGCACTTAATGGCTTGAAATGTGAATGGCATTGGCACTGAATGAAAAACATAGCTGAATAAGGTCTATTTACACGCAGGATGAAACAACCCGCAAGTCATATTTAAATCCATTGATGGAGTATGTTTCACGTGTAATTTCAATTTTTGCAAATCTGGGCGAGTTGCATGTAAAGGTATTTTAGAAGTCGTTTCTAATGGATATAGATGTTCAGTACTATAATTGCTTGTGTATCAGAATCCCTGCGGTAAAATAAAGCGTAGTTACTGCTCTATGCTGCAGGTTGAAAATACTACTGTTTCATTCTGAACAACTCGGTACCTTTTGGCTTTTTCCTTGCGTTTGCCAACTGTTCTTCTGTGGTTTCACTTGGTGATATTCGCTAAAGAAATGCAATAGAAGAAACTGTTTAGAAACTATAACTTTTAAAATCCATTTTGCTTGTTGCGTTTTCGTGCATTTCTGAAAAATCTGACGAGGTTATTGTTGTCCATAGTTCGTTGATTTCGGACCATAAATACCTTTCCTTGTGGTGGTTGATAGCATTAGATTAGGCTTACGTTCAACACCAAATGAAACCGAACTAGTGTTCCCTTGGGACAAGCCGTTAGTTCCGGAATCGTTATGGATTGTATTTCATGAAATTTTGACTCGGGTGAGCTGTCTGACTTATGATACAAGGACTTTGCGCTCAATCGTTGAGAGTTTCTGCTGTTTGAAGGAATACCGAAAAAGACAATGGATTTCGCTTCTTCCCAACCACCCGACCCGTCTGTCATACCAAACACAAACCACTTGGTGGATACTCACGATTTGCAGGTATGCCATCTTGCTCACAAGGGCTTTGCTTTAATTTTCGAAAACTTTCTGTTCTGATGCAAAATGCTGGGATAACTTTACCAAAAAAAGCTATCTCGTTTTATTTATTGAAAGGCACTGTGTATGTTGAAAATCATTTCTTAAAAAGTGAAGTTCGGTTCCTGTCCGAAATTGAAAGTTGACAGACATAATTAGTTCTCGGATTTCGTTTTCAGTTTGCTGTTCGCATTTTAACTAGTAGCGCTAGTCAGGCCCCTTGACCATGAAGGTCATCCGAGGCCAGTGCACCCAAGTTTTTTGTGCTCCCCAATTTCGATTCGTGACGTCACAGTTTGTTTTAAACATATAATAAAAACAAATATCTTATCCTCCCTAAAAATGTATTTCCCCCCCCAAGCCTTGAAACCAGGTTACCGGCCTGGCGCTGGTTGCGCTATCATACGTTTCATGTTGCCAACTTTTCGTTTTGGCGGTTGCGTTAGATTTAAGTGCAACTTAATGCGTAATTTTCCTATATCAAGCTGTTGACATTGCTGCATTTCCGATTTATATGCCGATTCAATCTTACGTATTTCAAGAGTAGCATTTGTTTATTTGAAGCTTCACATAGTAAGGTTACCTTCATCCATTTTCAAACTAAACGAACGGAGAGAAGGGTTGTTTCCGGTGTCTGGAAAACTATACAAAATGAACTGAATATTGCGACATTTGTGGTACAATTGGCCATAAAAATTTGGTCATGATGTAAAAATACATTTGTGTGGCGGTTGCACCAAACTTACGGAACATTTTAATGCTAATCTGGCTCTCCGGTTCGGACTAAAGATCAGAAAACGGAGCCGGAGCTGGGCATTTTGCCTGGAGCCGGAGCTCAAATTAAAAATCAGGAGCCGGAGCTCAGTTTCAAATGCAGGACCGGAGCCGGAGCTATGGCCATTTGAGAGGAAGCTCAGGGTCCCTTCGTAGATACTAATCATCTTGCCCAATAGTCTTACGTGTGCTCTTTATAGCACACTACACACGATTGTTACGAGTTGCGACACCAGACTGAGACAATGGATCTGCAAACCTTTGATGCTTCTTTGGTTTAATAATCGCTAAGGCTGTGACATCGTAGCTGGCAGACGTGGTGTTACTTGTTGAACAATGGTTCTCAAACACTGTTCTGAAAGCCGCATGCAGCTCCTAAGCATCCTTTGTGCGGCTTTTACCAATCTTTCATGAACAGATTCTATTTGAATAAGAGCTGATGATGCCTACTTCCTAGGCGAAATATATACGGTGCTCTGTAACAGCTTAAGTGTCTGGTTCTTTGATGGGAAAGGATTCCTTTCGACAGACAGTGTCTTTCAGCAACACCTTTAATATTTTTTGTAACAGACTTCGTCAGTGCAATAAAACACAACGTGTCAATCAATTGACTTGTAAATTTTTTTTGTGCGGCTCTCTAACAAAATCGTAGGTCTGGATTTGGTTCCCTTACACCAAAATCGTTGAGAACCACTGTTGTAGAAGTAAGGAAAACGTTAATTACCACAACATCTTACTTTCCAGTCATAGTGATCAAACCGGGTCTGTAGTAGTGTAGCGATCTAAAAAGAACTGAGCTATAATGACTAGGTATATAATAAAATATCCATAACTTCTGTAGCTGTGTAATCATGCTGTTAGTGGGGAGTATAGCTGAGATATGATACCATTGCAGATGTAAACGTGAAATGCACGGCACGCAATTGTAAAGTAGGAATTTTTACTAAAAACCATTAGCCTCACTAGCAAGGTTTAATAGATTGCTGGCTAAGTTCACTAGGAAACATTACGTTTACAAGCAGTAGCATAACATGAAAGTTATAAATAATTGGTAGCGAACTAGCATTGCTTTTCATAGCAGTACATTACCAGGAGGATATAAAAAATCAGTGTCAACAAATGTGGACTTTTCTTGTAGTTTTGATCTGTGGAAAAAATCTATGTTTTCAGCACGGTAACCAGTCTTATTTTATCCTCAGCTTTGCAAGTTAAATAATGCTTTACCTTGCGATACATCACTGCTTATTATTAGTGCAAAAGATGAGAAATCAGAAGTTTTCAGCTATTTTTAAAAAGTCAAAGGTGAATTTGTTGCTAGAAGTCAACCCATTTCTTTGAACAAAAGGCTTTAAAACACATCTTCGCATGTGTGTTAATTGATGCAAATGTTTGCATGTTTGAAAGAACACATGGGAGAAGTAATCGACTATGTGTTTTGCGCTCTTTACATGATTTGCCCAGGCAGCGCTGTTAGTTGGAATCGCCAAGACTGCAACGGGCAAAGCATACAACGAGTGCAAAACACTTGGTCAGTTGGGACTGCGTGGTCTGTGTTCAAATGCTCGCACACAAATGTAGTTTTCCAAACAGCCATTTTCTTGATTCTGGTCGTAAGAAGTAACAAATGCTCCTCTCAGGTATTGACGGCAAAACCAGCGACTGCCTTTCCAGAAATTGTTCATATTACCGTTGAGTTACGTTTCCGCTCGTAACTGTTTTCTGAATCGTCTGAACTTGTGGTTGCTGTTTTTTTCGCTGATTTTCTCATGGCAATAGCGTTGCTTGTAAAAAAATACCAGATTAATTACTCAAAAAGGTTGGGTATATTATTCTCATAGTTGTGTGTACTTGATATAATTCATTTTCCATTCAACTTGAGGCACACCAAGACAATTAAAATATTAATGTGTGAAAACGACCAGAAGCCGGAGCCATGAAAAAAGAGAACGCCGGAGCCACATTTCTGAAAACGAAGAACTCCGTGAGCTGGAGCCGGAGCCATGTTCATATAAAAAAGAGCTCCGGAGCCGGAGTTGTGTCATTTTTACGACGGCTCCGCAGCCCTGCTTGCAAGGAAAGTCAGTCACTGTTGCGGCGTTACGCACACAGTATTATCCATCTCAACAAAACATTAAGGAAAAGCAAATTGCGTGCTGCCATCAAAACTACGTTGAAAATTATGCTGTGGCAATGGTACTTTGCAGTGGACAACTATTTTTTAACAAAGAACTTTTCAAATATTATGCTTTACGGTAGAGCAATGCCTCCCATTATGTTTGCACTTCGATTTAAAATGTTTGGCACCTGGAAATTTCCGTCAGAATTCAACAGTGCAGCAAAAAAATGAAGAAATGCTTTGAAACGCAGTGAAAATATTTAGTTTCAATATTGTTCTTTCATTATTGACAAACTACATTTCTTTTCCCAGAAGAAAGTTTGCAAACACGAAATTTTGGTAAGGTTTCTGTTTTTTTTCATGGCTTCAACTCTTGCGCTTTAGCCAAAAATAGCACCTTACCAAAGGCATCAATTTTTGCTGCACAAAGATATGTGAAAACAGCAAATGTTTTATGTGGTAACATTAAACCAATTACTTCAGGTGGCTTTGCTTTGCCTGCAACGCATTTTGTGTCCACAAACCATATAACCGGATAGAGCATATGAAACCTTAAACTCAGAGCAGCAGACTTCTACTTACTGATATAGACCTGTTGCCTTTACAGTAAAAGTAGCTTCGCCCTAGGGAGGTCTGCAGCCTAAATGAATCCTAGCATTTCGCAGCCTCCCACTCCCCCATGCATTTTATAAATCGGTCTACTGGGAAGTCATCACAGCACTATATTATAAAAGCGTCGTGTCGCCATCCATGCGTGTGCTAGCGCCATCAAGCGTATGCTTTTGCACTACCGCAACATATCTATCATCATGTTCTTTCATGTACTATATATGCATGCTTAAGTCTACTGCGTTGCGTGTGGCAATGAAGACGTTATACAAAACAATCCAGAGCATCTGCTCATAAAAAACAAAAAGCGCTGACGAAATTGCGACGCAAAAAGTACACGATAACCTCCACGTTCACGCTGCCTTGCTGTGTTGTCAGATGCGCGATTTCAATTATTTTAGGCTTCGTCAAACCGCTTGCTTACACAACAGAATCAGCGAAAACCTGACAAGGCAGCCTTGCCCTCTTGAGGTTTTTGACGCCAGCATAACAAAACGTAGCTGTCTTTTATGATGTTTTAAGTCTTAAAGTAATATTTTTTTGACCAAAGAAGGTCATTTTTGCAGTACCGTGACTTACTGCATTGTTTCGACGTTCGTTGAGATGGACCACCCACCAACCCTATATGTGTGTGGTTACAGATTATATTTGTAGTAATGCATTATATTGCAAGTGTGCCTTGTGGATTTTTTTGCGTTATCGGCCGCAGGTAAACAATAAGCTGACACTGGACTGCAGTGATGAACTTGACATATGGCAGCCAAAGAAGTAACATGAGTGTTCTTCTAATTGGCAGTTTTTGGTCCTGTGGAAGACTTTATGGCAATATTTTTATAACATTGGTTGGTACTAGCTTCTATTCCCAGCGTACCATACATGCAGAAGATCTGCATAATGGTGGGGAAACTGGCTAGCTGTCAGTTGTGTGCTACCGTTAGAAATATACATGGGAGCAATTTGTTTGTTTTTGTGAAATTCTATACTTCACAGCGCTGTTTCACCTTTCTAATGTCCAAATACAATAACGATCAAAGACCCACTTACGTGAAATAATCTCTCAGGTCAATCTTGAAGCACTGCACACAAAATCAATTCAACAAAAATCCTTGTTTTTCACTCAGGCACCGGCATTGCTTTTCCTTTGTATGTAGAACAGGTAATGTGAAGATTTATGCGTCCATATAATTTTTGCTTGCTTTCATTTAGGCCACTGAACCTGCCCTGGAAAGTAAAGACGATTTGTATCTCTGTGACGTAGCGCAAATAGAAGATGTGGTTTCTGTTGAAAATCATCAAATGGCCGATGAGCTGCAGCAGAGCGGTCAAGATCAGCTCGCTAATCTGCTTTTCGAAGTAAAGACGGAACCGCCGTCGACCTTCTCCGTGGGCCATAAGGCCAAAGTCATTTCAAAGGCGCTTGTTCCGCCAACAGTGTCCAAAAAGAAAGCCTGTAGCCAAGGCAAAGAAGACCTCGCAAGATTGTCGGAGCGAAATGATGGGATGGAAAAAATGCACGGATTTCAAATGCTACTGCAAGCCGCGGAATTGGCTGAAGGTATTCGTTGCTTTGCACACACGTGAGCAGTCCCTATTTTAGAGCGACGTGTGGTGAAGAAAATGCCAGAAAGTTTCGTAGCGCTCACTGCATGTATGCCGATCAGGTCCCGCAAGTGCTCGGCGTCTCGCACTTCCGCTTTCTCTGCGTTGTGGACAAAGCGGTCTATACATAATGAATGCTGCAGTAATGGTGATCTGTTAGTTTCTTTGCTTGTTGAACTTTCTATTGTGCAATGTTGGTAAAAGCAGAATTACGAAAGTGCTGTCTGTCACCGTTTTGGTGCCAGTATTATCCCATCACAGCGTATTGTTCGGAGCCAAATATTACCAAAAATTAGCTCCTGTTGTGCTTTTTCAATATTCATGTCTGGTTATAGTACGTTGGTAGCCAGGCTTTCTCGTTTGAACGTTTTCAGAGAAAAGTAATTCAAAATCGTAATTTTTGCATGTTTGCCCGATTACCCATCTAAGCGTTAGTTAACGAGAATCTCGCTGGAGTTTTAGAAGTTTCAGCCCATCGATTTTCATCAAACTCACATTTCCTTCTTTCCACCTCTCGGTCAGATTGAACCCTCAAAGTTAATTTCTAGACACAATTTTATTATTTGTGCTCTGAGTCGATATATCAAAAACTGGCGTATCGAATTACCTGAGCAAGAAACATAAAATGAGTTTTTGGTGATTGCCTGATGGTTCCGTCCGGGACTTTGCTTTCAGCTTAGCGCTTCAATGCGTTCAACTTTTTTCCAGTGTCGAATCCTCCTTCAGACGAATCTGTTGAAATTACCGATGATGACAGTTTCGACTTGAGCAGCCAGACCCTACATCCTTCCATAGTGGACGTTCTTGTTGAACTGAAAATTCCCCGTAAGCTCTTGCATTGATTATAAGATCGTGATCAGATTGTGCATGTCATGCGTTCTCTTACTGTCTTTGTCTTCACCTCAGCCTTAAAAAGCAAGGGCAAGAACCACATGCCAAATATTTCTTCGACGTTAAACAGGTCCAGTGCATCGCCCGTCGAGCCTGCTGCGTGTTTGTTTCGCCGCAGAGCAAGAAAAGCTGGTTCTATGAAACAGTCCGCTCGATCACAAAAACGCTATTCGACTGCCGATAACGACACTGCTGGAAACTAATTTGAAAAGCTCGGACATGTTTTCCATTTCGAAACCAATATTATACCTCATGTACTATCAGGCCCGTATCTAAGTTTTAAAGTTTAGAGGGGCAAAATACGTTTAAGGGGGGCAAAATGTTTTATTTTTATTATATGTTTAAAACAAACTGTATAAAAATTTTCTGGGCACAAAAAATTGGGGAACACTGCACCTGAACCCCCCCCCCC
>JGI24022J15233_10002128_pt1 | contig 18032 bp, 8 predicted proteins | sample Ectturendosymbi2_FD_15233 | JGI IMG/M metagenome (IMG submission 15233) | reverse complement strand
ATGAATAACGCAACTGAAAAGAAAGTGCCGCACTAGTGAGCTACGGCAGCACGCAGTTGCGAGAACGTCGGTCCACGAAATGTGTGAAATTCATGACTTTGCTGCGGTTTCCTGAAAAACGCACTCCGCAGTCGTTTCGTTTGTTAAAGCACCGGAGTCATCGGCGGCAGGACGGTCCCAAGCAATGCTAGTCCTCGCATCCGGTCGGGATTCCCGGAAATCGGTCTCGGTCAAGGCAGGCCCTCGGTCCGTTTCGTCTTCAGGCAGCACGATGGCCTGTTTCGTGAAATGCTGACGACGGCGCCACATGTCAGCATTGGTGAATATCTGCCTCGCATACTCGATCGACCGAATAACACTGTTTGCGTTGACCTGGTGTACGAGCAACGTGTGGTCGTCGTCGTATCTGAGCGGACCGTCCAGTTGACGTTGCAACTTCGTGCAGATGGCCGTGGTTTTCAAAATAAGACCAATCTCGTGAATAAGATGCCTGATGTCCTGGCAAGCTTCATTGATGCATGTTACGTCTGGAAGGAAAACGATCATCATCACACGAATGAAAATGCAACGAGACAGCGCTTGCCGTGGAACTCCACTGGCAAGCGATTTTAAGGTTAAGAACCACAAAACAACAAATACTCAAGGTTGCTTTTAAAGTAAATATTGGGCAAAATTAATACGCATAACTACGACGGACACCAGAGCCTTGTAAGTTCAATGGAGAGAGATTTTAAAAGATTTTATGAAGTTGCAGTTCAGCAAACCATAGAAGTCCTTGAAGGTAAATGCTGGATCGTTGCAAATAAACGACTTATTGCATCTATCATTGCAATCTGATTAAAAGGAGAAAGCATTGAAAATTGCCTCCAAAAGGATAGCCTACTCTTTGGTAATGCAGTTTTAAATGCTTCTTTTTTATTTATTTATCCACCTCATACAGAATTTCTTCTTCAGAAAAATTGACAAGTCATCGTACTGTTGATGGCAACAATGGTTACTGAGAAGTCTGCATCATGACTCATACTTTTGCTTTGGCCGTTTAATTTTATTATCAGGCTGCTCAGGATTTGTTTTTCGTGTACCGGCACTAACACTTGACCTTGAAAAATGAATTTGTTTTTGAAAACTGTCTTTTCATCTTACCAATAGTGAAACGAGGTCGATCAAATTCGACCAGTTTTAAGTCAATGATCACAGCTCCGGCAGAACCATAAGGTCGCAAAATGCCATTTGCCGCCAATTCGTACGCCGCCTGGCTGGCGAGATCTATACCAGACCGTCTGCAAAATAAACTCTTGCTGGCAAATGGGCAACTTCAGTAACATTCCGAACTATAACAGCGGCGCTTACGTCAAGCACGAATTCCTATGAGCACCTTGCACATGATTGAGAACACGATGAAGTTTTTCTGCGGTCACGTGACCCCACGTGCTGCGGTCAGTAATCTTGGTATCGCCAGTGGCAGATAAAGAACCGACACCCAAGTAACCCCTGGCTCTGTATGTGCGGGGTAGAGCGGCCTTGCGAGCTTTTTCACAAAGCATCGAACCAAGCATTCCCACGCCGACCACTAGAAATTTAACATTCATTTTACATTTTTTAAAGTGTAGGTGTTCATTTTTCAACCTGATTTTTTTCACATGACTAATATTAATTAACACCACGCATATATCTGCATCATCATCACAAACAATGAAAAAAAAACGAAACAAATAAATGTATAAACAATGCTCTAACAGCATTGTTGAGTTTATCCACTAACATCAAATCACAAGAGCCTACCTCAGTTTTTCACGAAGCATATATTATTTGGCAACATGTGAAATTAGCCTCATTAGGTCTTAAACGAAAAAACACGAGCCAAAAACTTAATTTCAGCAAATGAGCAGTTCTCCGTAACCTCAATATCAACGATACAAAGTCCAATGCAAGCAACAGTGCAGAAAAACTTAGCCGGGCGGCATGAGGCGTAACTTTCTTCCGGCACCAGAAAAATGTTGAAAAACTGGGCAAAATTCTGGGGAAATCGAAAAAAATGATAAAAATTAAGAGGTCCGTCAATGCTTTACGAATTGTTCAAAACTACTGAAATTTTTTAAATCAAGCAAAACTGCTTGACAGTTGATAAACCACTGAAGGCAAGTTAAAGTCACTTGGACATTTTCCAACCAAAATATGGAAAGATAGGTCTCTGACGTCCAATACATGGAACGGAAAGTTGGGTAAAAACAAAAGTTGGGACAAATTCTTTGCCCTTCCAAATAGATGCTCTCCTGTACGGCTATGCACAACCAGAGAAAAACTGAGACAAAAATGTTTACGGCCCTGATGACGTCTCTTAAAGTGTTCTAATGAATGACGAATTACCATTCGAATTTAATAACAGCACCGGAAAAGCAACTTTGGCAGAACACAGGTCAATGCTATATTTATTTCACTTGCACACTGAGCAGCATTTCTGGAGTGATGAACTTCTTGTTTTTTTGGTGGCAGGTCGAAGCCTGAACTGTGCTTCTAGTTTGGACATTTAAGCTTAACACTCTTACTAGGAGCGTAATTGCAGTCACTCAATGTTCGGGGTTTCATCACCCAACATCCACTTTAAGAAGCGTACATGTACCATTGAGCTACGACAGACTCTAGGCAAACATATCAGCAATTACTGCAAGTAGTTTTTTTTTTAAAGAAAAGGATGTACTGCGTATTACATATATATACACAACTACAGACAAAACCGTTAATACCTTGGATGCCACATGCCTTTCCATCCAAAGTTTGACCAAGGCTAATAACAAAATCATGTACCGAATGCCTCGGACCCTGCACTGCAATAAAGAAAAACGCAATAGACCACACATACCAACAACGCTTAAATATGTACTAGGGCGCAAGAACACCTGAGGAAGAGCTGCCCTGCCGAGCCGTGCGCGGCGCAGAATTACCCGACTCAATAAAAGAAACAAAGGATTACGCCTGGCAACTCCCGGCTCGTACTCAGTGTAGACGGGCCTTTACGCAAGTGGGACTCATAGCGACCATTTGTTGTCAGCAACTTGCAGTATAGCATGGGTGAGATGACTAATTTCTACAGCCCAACCAATAACAAAATGTTAGGGATTGCACAACGAGTTTGAAAGCAAAGTGAACGATGGTGAACAGCCAACAAGTACCGAAATCTTATCGTTTACAACATTGTACGTGAGTGCATTTACAAAACATTCGTTTATTTGATCACCACTGCTGTCCACGAGGTGCCCGGACATTATATTTTGAGCAATTACAACTGTACACCAGGTTTCTCTATAACATATCGCAATAGCAAATAGGATATGCTCGTAATCTTCAAGTGTCAACCAGGGTTGCGGAGTCGGAATGGCAATGAGTCAGAGGTTTTTGGGTGTAGTCAAGAGCAAAAGGTGTCGGTGACGGGTTTTCTATCCGACTCCGGAAGTCTAAGTGAATCATTTTTTACATCGCACTCCTAAGTGTCCTAACTTGTTTTTGTTGAAATGGCACAATTTTTTTTGAACCTTTCACTGAAAAAAAGAATCCTTGCTGTGTACCACAATTTCCGTTGATTGCTAGTTGCTACAAAATTGTTGACAGCCTAACTTCATTCATATTATGTCAAGGACTCGGAGTCGGAAATTTTGGAAAGGCCGGAGTCAGACATTTTACCTCCGACTCCGCAACCCTGGTATCAATTTGAGTTTGAAAACATTTCGTTTAGGTGAAAAAAAATATCATTTTATGACACATTGCATTTCAAGGTCCGACTTTCAAAAGCAGCAGTAAACGAAGGTTTTGTTGGCAAGAAGTCAGTGAAGTGACCAAGTCAAACATAGTTTTTTTGTTTTGTTTACAGCTAAACTTACAGAATATCATGAACATTGCTAGCAGAATAAATGCATTGCATAGATGGTGTAAGTTCTTGTGACAGGGATAGCACTTCAACTTGTTAGAAAGTGGTTGTCGTGAGTCATGACTCATGACCACCCTTTTAATCTTAACAAGAGGTAACTGATTTTTTAGATTCTAGAGTTAAAATAATAATAAACCACAATATTATGGTCGAATCACATGCCTAACGGGTGATCAAACCAGTCTAGTTCCAGCACAGGCTTCAAGTTGATATTCAAGTTTCCATCAGTAAGATCATTGCCCTCTGCATTAGCTGTAGAACTTGGCTTGAATAACACCATGCTCTTTTGAGGCCTTTGCTCCATCGAATTGAGATCTGCCACATAGAATTTAAGCATTCCAGGTTGAAAAGCATTTAGTAAATCTACAATGTACCATAGGCGTAGGGTAGCTAGGGAGGGCAAGGGCCCCTCAAATTTCTAGCATATCTTGTTGTTTTTTGCTTTGAGAAGCAGTGTCCCAAACAAAACACTGTTGCTTGCTTAAAGTTAAAATGAATGGCCTCCCCAAAATTTTGGACTGGCTACGTTACTGCAATGTGTGGAAGTGGTAAATACACATTTTTCAAAGACAAACTATGGCTTGTAAATAAACCAAATTTGATGTCTGAATTCCAGTCCAAGTATAACTCAAGATATATACTACTTTTCAAAATTCATTTGCTTAAGTACATTCCAACCATTAAATGGAATTTTTTGAAATACCTGTGCACTGGGCTTTTTTTGGTCACAGCAAAATGTTTTTGAAATGACTGAAAAAAACTAAGTCATTTCAGTCAGAAAGTCTGAAAATATGGGCCAATGATCACTGTTACAGTGAGTTATGATACAACTGTGAGACAAATGACTGAAATGTCTCAGCGAAAAAATCAGCTTGTGCAACATTTCCTACAAAATCAAGGTGACATTTACTGATTGAAGTTGTCACATGCATGTAATATCATTAATCACAACTCGGCAGAAAACTGGAATGGCCAAATAAAATCAAGGAAAACGTATGCAATACTAAAATTAAGCCAAATGAAAGGTAAGTGACTTTATAGTTTACAGTATTTGAAATAAAGTTTTTCTCAGCTATAAACAGAACTTAACCAAGTTTAGATGCTAAAAACTGCATTAACCAATACATCTTACAAATTTTGGCGCATTGATTTAATCCTGCATAAATTAAAATTTTATTAGTCTTGAATAAAAAAATCAGGATCTGAATCTAAAAAAAACTGCAGACGTTTTTGACGTCAGAAGACAGAGATACGTTTGATACAGAAGACGTTTTTGGATTAATTGTAATTGCGCAACTATCAAAAATTATTTCACTCTTAATTTTCTGTGATTTGAAAAACAACATTTTAGGTGTGATGTCTCAAGGTGCTTGATGTTTCAAGCTCTTCTTCAACAAATGCATAGTCAAAATTACAGATGGCTAAGCTGCATCAAACTTACACAACTCAGCTTTATAAAAATGACACCAATTTATTGAATGAATTGTAACAATTGGACATTTTATCAATCTCTGCACTCTTTACTAATAAAATCTTGAAGTTGAAAACATGTCTAACTACAGCAATCATATATTAGTTTCACAAAACTACCTATGCATTTTAAAAAACAGAAGTGTCATGGACATGGTACTTGATGTGGCTAACACATTAAATGCCAACATTTTAATTTGTATGGAACTTGCATGGTTCATGTTCAAGAATAATTTTGTTTAAAATCCAGGTTTAACTCAGATGTCACTAATATACTCTGAGGTGGTTTCCTGAACAGTAGAGCCACTTAAACAAGAAACACTTTGCCTATGTTCTAGCAAGCAACTGTTTATCTTTGGCCTGATGTGTAAAAAAGCTTTTTTTCTGTGCAGCTGTTCTGTACAAAAATCTTGCTTGATAAATGTTGTGTGCTAGTTTTATCAAACCAGCTTTTTATGGCAGCCTTGAAGACTTACTGGTGAAGTCCCAAGGGTTGTTTTCATCAAGTTATGACTTTTTCACATTTGGTGCTTATAAAGCAATACATACACATGGCAAATGCAAGCAAGCTTGGAATTGCAATTCACTGGTTTTACTACTGAAAGTTGACACAGAACAAACTCTGGGTCATACCAGTATTGGCTTCTACCTACATAGTTCCAAGTTCATTGCACATTTTAAGAGAGTATGAATGATTAACCATCTGATTTGATTAACAGCTTCAATAACACTAAAAAAGTCTTCAGAGAACTATGTATACATGTTTTATTTTGAGATATTTTGGATTATTCTTAATCCAGCTTCAGTCAAAAAATGGAGCAACACTGGGCAATGTCAGCAGTTCAAGACCAAAAGTGTTGATCAAGCTTTACAAAAAAATACAGCTACTGTTGCATGAGTAAAGTGAAAGGGAGAAAATCAGTGCTCCATCAGTTAGAGCACTCTAACTTTCCTGCTTGCAGTCTACTCATCATCAGTGGTCGAAAGCTTAACCACTATTTGATGTTAGTAGCCACAACACAGGCTAAACTCTGTACTCCACTGATAAGACATAATATTAAAAAGACTAATTAGATAATTAATTAATTTGTTTATTTTAGATCATAACTTTTGAACTAGAAATGCTAGAAAGTTGATCAAAGGCTCAAAAGACTCGGACTCGAGCCTAGTTTCCAATGAAAACTTCAACGAAACACTTTGGCCTAGCGGTTGGGCGCTAGGCCAGGCAACATGAGCCAAAATGACCCCAAAATTACTTTACTTATGACGTCACTCACAAAAAATCCGCACCCCTTAACAAAAAATTTTTTTTCGAGTCCAATCTACTAGACTGGCCGATCCGTTTGAGACCTTCAACAGCTCTCTAGCGCAATCGACAGAGGAGCTAGGGCGTTGGTAAGGCAACCGAAAACTGCTGTTTTTTCGGCCGAGATCAAAGTATGAATATATCGTACGCTGGCTCTCAAAGTGTTAAGTTAATAATTTTAGATTACTTGGCTGCAAAAAATCTGCGGCTTTGGACTGATGCATGTACTTTTTACTCTGTTTGGAAGGCAATGTCCTCCAAACATCTTACCGAGCACAACAAGCTCAAGGGTAATGCTCTATACTTCACATGCAAACTCAACACTAATGAACACACTGAAACCCTGATGCGGTGATGTTCCTTCAGCAGTATGTCCAACGTGATTAGCTATGCTCGTGTGTGACACAATAATCATCTCTATGATTAGTCAAGTGTTGCATGCAGTTGCTGCTGCTGTTGCAAAAATCCTAAATGTTAGTTGTTGATCATTAGCACGCATCTGTTGCATCTGAAAGCTGCCGAATCTTTCCTATAGACCAGTCAGTGTACTTACTTCATTGAAAAATCCAGATTACGAGATGTGAAAAGAGCAGATGTTATCTGGTATTGGCGAAGATACAGATTAAAAAATCCGGATAAACCGAAGATTTTTATAAAGAAAAACGAAAGAAATCATTCGTACCACCAGTTTTATCTGGTTTTGGTGAAGATCCAGATTAACCGAGGTTTACTGTATATACACATCACTACTTCACATTTGCCACAAAAAACTTTATACTTATTTTGATGGGTGAAAAGATAAAAATTGTTTAAAACTGCCTCATTGCTGTTAATAGTAATTCAAGAAAATCTGATAGGGAAGTAAGCTCAGATATCAGCAACCCTTACACAGGCTGTCCAAAGAAATTTATTTCTAGTCAAATATCTAAACTTTAGATCAGCAAACTTGTCAAGAATACATTATATCACTGGGGGTCGAACAGCATTCCAAACCTATATAACCCTTTTAGGATTTCAGCCCGTATATGTTGTAAATGTGCTTAGATATTTTGTGTTGGTGTACAGTTTCAAATAAGATGTGTAGAAAACAAATACATGCTACTTGTAGCTGGAAGTGTTGATACAGTTAAAGCAGAACCCTGGTTTGTATGGGGAAGCAAGGCAAATCTTACTGAGAATGACATCTTCAAAAAATAATATTCAATTTAACTGCACAGGCTAACACTTCAAACTTTAAAATTCTAAATTCCATCTCAATATTTTTGCTGCGATCATTCCTAGTTTTGCTTCTGACCGCAACTAAAAAATTTGTTTCAATTCAAATAAACTGCGCTTAATTAAGAGTTACTGGCGCCCATTACGTAAAGCAAGTCTTCATATGACACATTTGAACAATACACCTGGTATACAAGTAATGACATCATAGGTTACCAGAATGTTGCCATCAAAACAACCTTGGACATAAATATAACATACCTGCTGCTAACTGCTGTTTTATAGTATCCACCAAGGACTTTATTCCAATCCCTGAAGGCTTGTAAACTGCAAATAAACCATTCAGCTTGTCCCAAGCTGCTGGTGCATACTTCAAAGGTGAAGTCATACTTATTGCTTGGCTGTAGTTTGAACTTGTTCATTAGATGTATGCATTGAGACTGCTTATGGCACAGTAGATGCCATTCAGACTTCACACCAAAATTCCTCAAAGGAAAGCATAATGAAAATGACACAACACAATGAAAACTACAAAACAAAATCCCAAGAATAATTTTCTACATAAAATGTGGTTATTCAATGCATCAATCAAAATTTTTATGCTTACAGACAAAATTATTTTCAGACAAAAAGTTTATTTCAGTCTAAATTAGTAATTTCATTGTGCAGACCAAAAAACATTACAAACTACAACTTCTGTTGACAAGCATATACAGAATACCACAAAATGATTTATTGCAGCATGACATAATCTTAAGCAATTTCTTGACAAAAGCAATTCAGTTTAAACGAAGACTGAAAGTGTCACTATCACATCAACATATTCAATAGTCATCATAATTTGTACACAATAACTTGTCTAACATGGAATTCTTAGACTTAATGAAATGCCAGATACTACAGACTCAAACAATGATAATTTTTCTTTTCTAGAAACAAACCTTCAAAGCATTGTAAATCTTCATAATATGATTTCAGAATAAAGGCAAATCAAAGAAACAAAAAACCAAAGAGACTTTCAATCCACCTAAACCAGTAAGTTTGCAATTATGCACACTCATGCTAAGTACTGTACTTGTTTATTTACCAGTGCTGATTGGTTAACTTTCATAGTCAAATTCTGCCAACAAAATTTGGCAGCTTTCAAGCATTTTTGTCTAAAGAAATATACAGTATAATATGCATATAAATACACAGCAGTTACAGGACCATTTTTATTGAGCAGGGCATGTGGGCAGTGGTCAAAATATATTGCGAAGCGATATCACCAGAAAACCTTGCTGCTGGGATAAGACCTGAGATAATTTTCAAACAATCTTATACCAGAATGTTTCATTCTTTAACTTACATTTTCTTACCTAGGATGCACAAATATGATTTGCCTTATCTACTAATCTACCTAGCCATGCACTGGAAAAATAAACGTGTCTTAAGTCACGTTGCATTTTGTTTCTCTTGGCAACAAATGAGACCTTGAAACAAAATGGTGCTGTCAACAATGTTTACCTATTGTAACATTGACTGTTTAAAAGATAGTACTGAACCTTTCAGCACTGCAACCAAATTGCAAAAAAAACACTACATCTGGTGTCTTGTTAGTTTGCTTATCAATAACAAAGGACATTTTCTATGCAGTCTACAAAAGAGAACAGTACATGCAATGTTCACATCAAGCAGGCAAATTTTTGCAGGTACTTGTTTGCACTAAAACATTGTTGGACTGAAGATGCGTAAATGACACTAAATTGATTTCCTTGTAAAACAATTTGTGAGCAGATATAGCTGCATTGCCCTTGTAGAGACTTATTGCTGAAATGTTATGTGCAGTCAGAATTAGAGATAGATCAATATATTGGCCTGGCCAATATATACCTGCTCATAAACCAATATATTGGCTCATAACTGCTCATTTTTGAAGTCCTTGTAAAAAAGCAAGGCATAAAATACATTATATTTCTGATAATGAAGGAGAAAAAAGATTTAAAAACTTTGGAAGTATCAGTTATCGGTCCATGAATGGCCGATATGTCAGTATCGGCCCCAAAAAAGCCATATCGGTCGATCTCTAGTAAGAATCATCGATAAGTTATGAAAGCATAGTGCAGAAGGCAGATTTCTCAAAAATTCAACAGCAAACCTAGAGCTTTTGATTCCCAGCTACACAGAAAAGAAATCCCCTGCTAACTCACCTTTGAAAAATGTTGGAAATTTGCTGAAGCAAGAGAAAAGCTTAAACTAGTTGGTTGAGCAAGAGAAACACATAAAAAGAGAAACCGACTTTATAACTTGCAGCCAATAGTGTTTGCCAGCTTTTCTTAGCTNGGCAGGACACATGCACTGAACAATGCTTGTGTGAATCATTCACAGCAGTTGCTTGAAGTCAGCTGCCCTATAATTGGCATTACTTTGCTTTCTGGCTTCAGTGATAACAGTATTATGGTCACAGCATGTGTTTAAAAATACAGTTTGCGTGCTTTCTCCAAGTTTTGCTAAAGTTTTTCATCATTTCACCCATATGCTTTTGCTTGCAATTTACAGGATTGAAGATGCATAAATGACATGAAATCAATTTCCTAGTAATACCATACAATTTGGGAGCAGATTTCACTGCCTCTCTCTTGTGAAGGCTTGTTACCCTTTAGTAAATCATGATTCCTAGACATGCTGTGCAACATTGGCCTATGAGTACATCTGGGCATCTGCATGATTGCATATCACTGGTTTGAGAATTACTGCATTGAATGAATGTCTAAAGCTATGGTGTCCAGCTTTAGTAGGAATGCATGCTGAAGTTTTTTCAGTCCCATGCCATACCACCTTCCAATAATTGCTTGTACTGCAATTGAATATCCGTGTTGTCAAACAAAATCAGGTCAGATCAGAAGGAAACATTGCAGTGNGCTTGTTACTAGTGACTTGTTTTCCAAACAAGTTACTAGTTTCTGATAGCAGTTAGTTGAGCATGTGAAGAAACTTACTGATTTAAACAATAGGACATAAACTCAAATTATAGTGGTTTACGACAAATAGAGACATTACTTTGTATCTGAACATAGTCACTCATGTGCCATTTAACCTGTGGTGCTGCACTGGGTGCACATGTCCTGTGTTGCAGATACATGGTCTAAAGTGTGGTGAAATTCCACGTCTGTCACTTCATGACACTGGTCATCAACAAAACAGCAATTTCCGTCACTGCTTGCCAAACAGTGTCCACTTTTGTTTTTTTCACAGCATGCAACATACACCACTGCACTCATAGTGCAGACCGCAATGCACAATCATCATTATCCAGGTATACTGCAAACCAGCCACAATCAAAAAACTTGAACAGGAAAATAAAAAGGTAGCAAAGCACAACCTTTATCTTAACATCTTCGGCACTGGGTGAATTTTACCTTTTAATCCTGTGTGAGCAATTATTTTTGCACCACTTTGCACCTCGTAACTCACCAGGTGATTGAGCAAGACAGCTGTTCAAATCCTCAAAAGATGCAGTAAATCTTCTGGTTTGCATTTAAAAAAATTGGAAAGTTTTAGATTTTGGGATTTTTGTGGGTGGCATCATAAGTGGGGTAAGTTTGAACATTTTCGGCCGAGGTCATCAGGCCTTGGGCCCCAACCATAAGAGCCAATTTTTGGCTCAAGTCTTTATTAGAAACTAGACTATATTCTGAGTCTTTAGAGCCCTTGATTGGATTTCTAGTATATCTGGTTCAGAAGTTATGGCCAAAAAAACAAAGTTTGGATAAAAACTCCCAAGTTTGGGTAAAGAGATATTTTACCCAAATTTTGTGTTTTTTACCATAACTTTTGAACCAGAAATGCTAGAAAGCTAATCAAGGGCTCTAAAGAGTCAGATTATAGCCTGGTTTCCATTAAAAACTGGAACCAAAAAATTGGATCTTGCGGTTGGGGCCCAGGGTCTAATGACTACAGCCAAAAATGTCTAAATCTACCCCACTTACATCACCCCCAAAAAAACATAATCCAAAACTTTCCATTTTTTAAAATGCAAACTAGAAGACTTGCTGTATCTTTTGAGGGTTTAACAACTCTCTTGCTCAATCAGCTAGCAAGTTATGGAGTATCAAAGTGGTGTGAAAATAGACTTAATTTCCACTCAACATGGGATTTCAAAGTACGAATATATTGTACACCAGCATCAAAGGTGTTAACATCACAGCATAATTATCATTTGTTCTGATCTTTCATTACTTATTTTTGTAAAGCCAGAAGTAAAAACTAAGTGTCTTTACATTTTCGTAAAACAAGCACATTCAGTTTTACAAGAACATGAGAAGATCTGCAAAATAATTGTGGAAAACAAAACAGGCAACAGACAAAATATTGTATGAAACATGTTTTAAACAAACTACAAGTGCATATCATGGAAACAACAGCCATGAAACTCTAGTCAGCAGGGGTTCGCAATGCATTGAGTTTTGCCTCAATGTCACCAAAGTCTTCTGTTTCACGCTCACCACCCAGTTCACTATTTGGAACAGCAACATTGTTGAGTTTACCAGATACACTGATTCCAATTTCTCCAAGTACCTGATTAATAATGGAATCTTGTTCTTCTTCATCACCAGATTCATTTAACACATCATCCAAAGTGTCATTTATCATTTCTTCACTCATTTCCATTTTAGCATTTTCCATTTGAAACTGTTTCAGAGTTTGTGACATCTTCTGTGGGTCCATTTGCTTGTTCATTTGACCCATGGTTTTAGCAGTTGTTCCCATTGCTTTTGCCATTTTCATATTTGAGTGCATTGCTTTAGTTTGTGCACCCACTGATGTGATTGTAGAGCTTGCTGCATAAGTTCTTGTTTTTTGCTTTCTCAAGTTAACAAGCTGTTTTGCTAAGATGGCACAGGCTTGTTTGTTTCCACTTCGAGCAGCCTTTTTTATTTCCATTTCCAACTTTTTTTCTTCCTGTTCCAATTTTCCACGGTCTCTGCCTATTTCCCGATTGGCTCTACGTAGCTGTCTGTCTTGGTCACGCATTTGCTGCTCAACAGTTTTCTTTTTTCCAAACATTTTTGCAGATTAAATTTGAGCTAGTTAAAGCACAACCCCACAACAAAACCAATCTAAAACTGTCAAATATACCATGAAGTAAGTCTACCACTGATGCATTTCAATCAAAGCAGTTATGCCAGTTGTCTATGCTTTATTATTGAATGTTTGCAATTATTCCAAAATTATTAATAGTAAAGAGGTAGAGATTGATGCATCTGTGACCTATGCACTAACATAATTGAATTTTTTAGAAAATTAAGCAAAATCTTTTCTTAATAAGTGGTTTAATGCAACAAAGAAAAAAACAGTCATCCACAAAACAGCTTTCAAAAGTTCATGTTTCAAATAAAAAGATCAATGGGAAGCATTAAATAGGCTGATGTAAAACAATTAACTACGTTTCTTTAAATAAAAGTTTTAGCATTACACACTTTTTCAAATTAACACTTTTTATATGTAAGGTGGTTCCCCCCAAAAAAACAGAACATGATACCACATATTTTTTGAGTTAAAAATTGTTTATGCCAATTTGATACAACACCTTATAGTTGAAGCTTAAACAAGGGCTTCATTGTTTAAGCTAAATCCACTATTTCTCTTCATAGTTTTCATACAGGTAGTGACTACGGATCTGCCTGGCATGATGCGGTTTGAATAGAATGCTGAGTTTGTCACTCAAATGGCATCAACATCATAGTGCAGTGGATACGTTTAAGGTCTGTTGTGCCGATGGTTTTCAGTTTGATTCCCACCTTGGCGACATTCGTTTTGGTTGTAGCATTGCAGTTTAGGTTTAGATTTGGACTTTAGGTTTAAGGTTTCAAAGTTTAGGTTTAGGTCTAAGGTTTAGGTTTAACACCTTCCGTTCTAGTAGGCTAAGGCTAAAATCCAGCAGTTTGCACAGGAATATCTCCGCTGACGATTGCGCTAGAGAGCTGTTCAAACCCTTAAAAGATTCGGCAAGTTTTTGTGTCTGCAATGAACAAAAGTTTTTTGAAGTGACATCTCAAGTGGAGTTGTTTTAGGCCTTTTTGGACCACTTTATCTGATGCTAGCCCCAAACTGCTAAATGGTAATATTTTGCTCAAGTTTTTATTGAAAACTAGGCTAAAATCCAAGTCTTTTGATACTTTGGATGACTTGCTGGGGTTTCAGATTCAAAACGTTATGGCCTATAAACAACAAAATTAGTAATTTACCCCTTAATTAGATAATTAATTATTTGTTCATTTTAGGCCATAACTTTTATGAATCAGAAATGCTAGAAAGTTAATCAAGGTCTCAAAAGACTCAAGATTCTATCTTAGTTTCTATTGAAAACTTGAGCAAAATGCTTCCGTCTAGCGGTTGGGCACAGGTCGGGTACCAACAGCCAAAAATGGCCAAAAACCTACTTACCTACCTTACTTATGACATCACTCACAAAAAACCCAAAACTCAAAACCAAAAAAACATTTTTTTTATTGCAGACTCGAAGACTTGCCGAGTCTTTTAAGGGTTTGAACAGCTCTCTAGCACAATCAACTGAGGAACTATGTGGTCGGTAAGTCAAACAAAAAATCCCTGGTTTTCCCCGATTTCAAGTACAATATATTTGTAGACTAGCAGCCAAAGTTTTAATGTCCAAAATTTCAAGAGGAAAAGAATAGAGCATGCAAGCAACAGATGCCAGATCTGCATTGGTATGTAATCTGTATTATTCCATTAATACTAAACACATAAACATACATAGGTCAGTAAAGAAAGTATTAATGAAATCAACGAAGGTAGAATTGCTTGAGGCATCAATAAAACCTTACAAGAAGTATCAAAAGAATTCCATTCTCATTTGGCAATGAAAAGTTAGCACTTTCATTACCAGGCCACTTGGATTGACAGCAGTGGTCTTCAAGAGGGGTGATTTTGTGTAGCGGGGGTGATTTTGTGACTTATCAGATTTGTCGGGCGATTTCGGTTTCCAGGGGTCAATTTCTTGAGGTTAGAATATACTAAAACGCTTCACTGAAATAACCATCCAAGGCCACCAAGAGCGGCACTGGCTGAGAGTCAAACACTGTGGTTCTGATAAAGATCATGAATGGCAAGTGGCAGGCAGCAACACTGTTTAATATACTAGCAAAGGTGCCAAGTTTGAAATTTCTACTGGAGTGCGAAATCCATGATGTCACAAAATATGACATCAAAACCCGTGATTTTTATATCTTCTATTCCATATTTATCCGAAAAAGTTTCAATATTTTCAGTATGATATCTTGGTACTTGCTACTGCTCAATCAAAAAGTGAAAAATTAGCAGGAGTGCCATATTCTCGGCCATAATTGCGTGAGTGCGGTGCACGCCCGCACGAGGATTTCTAGGCAAATGAATCATACCTCCAAGACCTCACGTTTAATTCCTAGCTAGGCCCACAATCATGTGAAGCCAAAGTACGGTGTTAATCACATGGCAGCAGTTATATTTGTGAAACAATAAGTGACTAGATCACGTAAGCCATGACATTGTGAAACTATACCTTTTTTGAAACTAAATACTACTTCTCTCAATTACTAAACATACATGTTTTTCATGTACCCAACACTTAGTTATTTGATTAATGTTAGCTGTTAATAATACTGTAATCTGTCCATGCCCTTCTTGTCTCTTGTTGAACATCATTTGATGACACCATGTGTCTGGTTGGACATAACTCATCTATGGAATTAAACCCATTATGGTCCGTGTGTAAATTGTTATTTCTTCATGATGATTTCGATATGTAAACATGGTTTTGTGCCCTTGCTACTTGTTTCTGTAATGTAATGTTGTTTCTAAGTGCATTGCTCTCTGCCTCGCGACCCATATTCATTGTTGTTCGCTACCTTCACCTATGTGTGCATGCTCCTATTGCTCATCTGATCTGTACATGCCTCAACTCTTCACCAATTGCTTGCCCACCATCATCATCTGTGAGTATGTTACGTTGATGTACATTGTATATGTACTATAAAACAATTGTTTAATATACTTTTTTATTTTGTGTATTATTCTCCGCCCCTTACATTGTTTCTGTGAATAGTTTTTGTCACCATGTTACTCCTGCATACTGTTATTATGTGAATTTTGTGTCTGATTCTTTCCCATTGTTTGTCTTTTGATTGGTTCCTTGTTTTCTTTATGGCATTTCACACTGCAACTATTAACTATTTTAATTTGGTAAATGTGTGCATTGCTATTTCTTATTTGTACCTCAGCAAGCTGACAGTGTCTAGTGTCTATCAAAATCCATAAATATTTTGCACACATTCATTGTGCATTGATAGTTGCCATTAATTTTTATTTTTAGCGAACAAGTTTCAGATACGGTAGCTTTCAATTATTTTTCACGGATTTCGTGAGTATAAATGTTGATTTGGAGAAATTTGAGGGGTACGCATCTACCCTGCAGTGCATTACCCTTCACCCGCCACTTGCTTTCTTAGTTTTGCGCTCATTTTTATTGCTATTCTTCTTATCATGTGATTTAGAAGTACTCTGTTACTGTATAGTGTATCCACATCCATTAGTAACGTTTTATTTTTCTTGCGGGTTCTACAAAAAATCATCATGTCCGAGGTAGTCACTCGAGTCCAGTATTAATTATAAAAAAAAGCAGCGAAACTTCACAAGTGACAACCCTTTTTTGTACGACTAGGACCTAAAGTAAAATCAACTGTTTACAATTACAATTACTAAAAAGATCAGTTGTTTGTCTAGATTCTCCTGTCGATTTAGTGCCTTCCAAATTTCAGTTCGTTAGCGCACAAAGCAACTGCCCTGCTAAAATGATCACACTGCACAGCGTTGCTTTGTTCAATGTTTGTGCTTCACACAGAATTGATATCGCACACGCACTTCCTCTGGTCAGTAGCTAATCTATAGGCCCTAGCCAATTGTAGCAATGCCATATGATTGTGACGTCATCATTTCCACAAGATTATGACCACAACAAGACGAAGATGATGACTAACGGATGCGGGTATCAGCCAGGGTTGCGAATTCTGAGTCGGGGTCATAAGTAGGAGTTTTTTGGTTGGATTCGGATTCGGAGTCGATTCCTAACAACACTGAGAGTCGGAGTCGGATTTTTCTGTCCTACTCCGGTTGCTCAGTTGGATCATTTTTTACATCACATTCCTAAATTGGGAATTCCGATTGAAATGGTACAATTTCCTTTAAAACTGTTGTCGAAACAGAGGTTTCTTGCTGTGCACCACGATTTCCATTGATTATAAGAGCCAAATTTCACTCCCTTTATACAGAGCCGGGCAGTAGCGAGTTACTAAAATAGCGAGCTACTGTAGCGAGCTAATTTTCCAGTAGCGTTAGCAATAGCGCCGCTCTTTTTTGAAAAAAATAGCGGATGCGGTAGCGAGCTATCACCATTTTACCGGTACCGCTATTCGCTACTTTGGCGTGAGTGGTGGTCAAACGAAAAAGTTCACAACAGCTCTTCCGTCAGCACACGTTGATAGTAACTGCCCTTCTCACTGTTTTTCGCTGGTGTTGGATGATTTGTTTGAGGTAAGCTAGCAGCACTAGGAGAAATTTAGCTCAGGTTGCTTTTGACCTGATCGATAGGTTCCACGTTAGTTCGGTAAAAACTCAGCATCAGTGACAAACTTAAGGCAGTTGGGGCTTCGAAACAGAAGCATTGGCTACTGCCACCGGTAAAGCTGCGTATGACTGAATTGAATGCTTGGAAAAACATGGCACTGGGGTAAACATTTCGCTGCATGTGCAACTACGGTTTTCGTTTTGAAGTACTTGTCAGCATGACAGTTTTTGTAGCTTGCTTCAAATTCAGGATATTTGGTTGCATGCATAACTTGAAGCAAACTATTGATTCTGTCTTGGAAACAGTGGCGTAACCAGGGGGGAAATGGAGACATCTGTCCCCGGGCGCAGCGTTTTGAGGGCGTAAATTGAGGTTGGAATGTCACGTAACAACTATGAAATGTCAAATGTCAGTGGATCTCTGGCGGCCAGAAGATGGCGCCACATGTCAATAAATGGTCACCGCTAGATGGTGCCCATGAGTAACAAGTCACTGTGATAGTCACCACAAGCGAATTA
>JGI24022J15233_10002126_pt1 | contig 18038 bp, 11 predicted proteins | sample Ectturendosymbi2_FD_15233 | JGI IMG/M metagenome (IMG submission 15233) | reverse complement strand
TCCTGATCATCAGCAGGCCCGTAACAAGGGGGGCGCAGGGGGGCGAAGCCCCGCCTGCAAAATTTTTTGCCCCCCACTGGAAAAATGTGTTGGACATTGTTTAAATCTATTGGACATAGTTTAAAAAATTTGGCTCCCTCTCACAAAACTCTTCGCCCTTCTGTCCAAAGGTGGTTACGGGCCTGATCATCAGTCACTTCGCTAGTCGTCGCTAGACTTAGGCACATCAAGAACTCATCTTTCAACTCAACTGTACGTACAGTATGTATCGACGGTAAACCAAGAAATACGTGCAGTTCGACACGTCAGTTGACCCACCTAGCGAAAGGGGCCTCTTGCTTTATTACCTCAAATTTCCTCTGCTACGTGATCTAAAATATCACAAGACATAACACTTGTACGACAACATACTGTTTGTTAAATAATCTTTCAAAATTTTCTTTTTTTGTTCTTTTCCACAAACGAATTCCACCGTATTAATAGCGTACGGCTTGATAAGTCATTCCCAATGTGCATGCGGTTTCTTTTCTTTTTTTATTGTAAAAGCAACAGATGAGGATGCTTCCAATCCTATCGTGTCTTCAGAAACGAATCCGAATATAGGCAGAGTTCCTACAGCACGAAATCGATAGCAGTTGGTCTGTAAAGACATGTGGTTTCATGTACATGTGTGGGATGGTGTGAAGCAAAATGAGCTTACAAAATTGACGGCTTCGTGGAACCACCACCAGACGCTTTGAAGCAAAAGATACCTTGAGGTTTTTGAATATCATCTGTTATGATGAATTCCACCCGAAGTCCACGTATGGTTCTAGTTAAGTTATCTTCTTCGACATATTAACTGAGAATGTTGAAACCTACAATTGTTAACTCATGAATAACTCATTCACTAAAAAGACCTCCATTGTGCTGGCTGTCCACTATCTGTATTCTATACTGTGAAAAGAAAGAGAAAAAATGGCCCTACAGTCTGACCATTGTTTTTGAAATCAGTGAAATTTGTTGCACAATAGAGGATTTTTCTAAACTGACAGAGTTACAATCTTCTGTTACGTACAAAGTCCAAATGAAGTTGTGAACATAAACATTGTTGCGCGCATGAGCTGATCAATTGAAGCTGGTAGCCTACATGTGTAAAGATGAACCAAAAACAGAAAATTCATAAGCATGCATAACCCTGAGCCATAAGCCAAAGTGCAACATTTCCAGTTTGTATGATATATCCGTAAATCTATTTCGTAACAATGTAACAATGTTCTGTGACGCCTGACATGGAGTCTCTCACCAATCTACGAACAAAACAATGTCGGGTGTACTTTTGTGTTTTGTCTTGCAAATAACTAGCTTAACAATCTAGTTTATAACATTTTGTAAATTTATAAGAGCTCACGTTTATTATAAGTTATGATTCAGTAAATTTACCCCCTCGGAAGGTAAAATTTACCCCTGGGGGTAAATTACCCCAGGTTAAGAACCACTGCGCTGGACAAAGTGCATTTGCACAAGAACAATGAATAATAAGAATAACGAAAAATACCTTTGAAAAAATACCTTTTCTGTGTTCCATTACACAAGAACAATGAAAAATACCTTTTCTGTGTTCCATTATTGTTTTTGTTTTATTCGTTTATTTTACGATCATATTAGAAGATACGACCCTCCGCTAACCCTCTGCTGGAGCACCTTACTGGATAACCTCTGTGTTTTTTTGGTGCCCCGGCATTCGTTGTCTTGAAGAGTACATTTGGCGCAGTGATCTCAGTTAGTCCCGCCAAATAAATCCGTCTATCTATCCGCTAAACGCGGCCTTCTCAAAGTGGCCCCCGAGTTAAATTAATTGCCCATCCCTGCAATAGGTAATTTTAATTAGAACAAGCATAACATCTTTTAATAAAATGTACAATATACTCACGATATTAGAGACTGCATAGAGCTTCTGGAAATTAGTCAGAAAAAATAGGTTTCCCAAACTGAAAGACTTCGCAGTAAAAATGCACTCGATCCGTGGAAACACATACGTGTATGAAAGTACGTACCGGTACATCTTCTACGATGAAGAAGTCAAATCCAAATACAGAAATCAAATGACAGACTGGATGGATGATAATCTCCGATTTGCTACCACTAACACAGGTATTGATAAAAGAACGATAGTGTCAGAGAAGCCTTGACCACAGGCATGCCACTGATAGACATTTGTAATAAATTACTATTGTTTAATAATTTCGATAAGCTAATTTTGACCCGCGAGGATAAACGGGTTCAAGAAACGTTCAAACTTTTCAAATATCAACTTTTGATAGGGGTAATGGTACATTTTCCTACATGCTCACTGCAAATTACACAACAAAGGCTTTCGGTAGTAGTAGGAGTTGAGTTGATTTTATTTGGCGATAATTAATATTCAGAAAGAAAAAACACAAATTAGTGCAAGGACGCCAGGGCAATGATGGAACCTGTAGGTTATCGAGTCGATGCCCCTAAGGAATAAAATATGCTGGGCAAATTGAAATTTTCATTGAGGAATTTGATAGACATTTTANTTCATGCGAAGAGGATCTGCAATTAAAACTTATTGAAGATCGATTTTAAGTAGATCCTGAAGAAGAACCTCCACATGTACATTTGAAGCAGAGGCGAATTTTCATTTTCGGGGCCCTAGGCTATTTTAAATTGGGGGCCCTTCTGGAAGGTGGATGTGGCCGTAGCCACATTTTCAAACTCCAACTCCGCTCCTGTTCCAAAATTTTTGAATCCGGATACGGGTCCGAAAACTTTTCAAACTTGAGAATCCGACTCCTATTCATACTCTGGCAACCATCGATGTAACCAAAATTCAGTAATTTTTTTACTTAAGAAGTGCCTCCTGCTACTGCTAAAAATGAAAAATGTCTCCGGATGCAGTTTTTCACAAATTTTTGAATTCGGCTCCTGCGCCGGATCCGAAAGAAAAACGGAGGTCCTGCTGGAGTCGACTCCGGCACTCCGGATCCGTGGCCACCTTTGGTATAGATTCTTCTGGCACACTAAAAACGGGGCTATTGGTTTCGTCTTTTCAATAACAGCTATTAGTGCATCTGCTTTGGAAGTTGCTTTCTTTCGCTTGCTAGAACCACTCTAACAAGTACGTTTCGACATTTTCAAGTTAATGCAAGTAAACCTACTGTACTGTAGATCCACCGTTATCCTGATTACTTTGAAAGAAAGGTTATACGTGAAACTCACTTTGCTAATTGAGCTAAAAATCGCAAGATACAAATTGCCCTTACTAATACATCAATTATGTGTCTAGTTCAACGGTAGTTAAATTCTTTTTCTATGCATAAAGCTGTAGAAAGGAATGGCCCAAGATTACTACGAAACAGTTGATGTCAAAGAATATCACAGCTTAGCACGGACGGTGTTAGTATTTTGCTCCATGCAATATCTGCAGCCTAGGCTGCAGTGCAGGCTAGCCTTGCCTTTATCCCGTATCTTACCAATAAAAAGCAACAAGAGAGAGACCTGAGCTGAACGAAAGTACTTCACTGGCCTCGTGTATTCTGAAAAATGGATTCAGGCGTTTTGTTCCACACATCATAGGTAACAATTACCAATTCTCAACGCCATAAAAAGAGAGTGCTCATCGTCATTCACTTCAACCTTCGCGCTTATGCTTCCATAGCAGTTGGTCTCCAAACGTGTTCGAGCCGTTACCCAAAAGAAGGTAGCGATTACGTCTTATTACCTTCAATATTCTGCGTAATTTCTTTTGCAGTGATCTCTAATATTACATAACAATATTGTGGTTTTGGTTCCGCGTTACCCCCGAAGAATCGCATATTACCCCCGGGGGGTAATTTACCCCCACTTTAGGAACCACTATTCTACAGAGCTTTTTTGTTAGCGGCATGGTAAAAAAAGTGCGTTGAACCAAAACAAAAATACAAATACAATTGCTTACAAATATGCTGACAATTGTCCTTACTCTCAAAATTTTAGGGCCCCTAAAATCGGGGGCCCTAGTCTTAAGCCTTTTTAGCCTAATGGTAAATCCGCACCTGATTTGGAGGTTATTGACTTCAAGGTTCGTCTGTATAAAAGAAAGCATAATAAAAGCAGTTACAAGAAATCTACATATATTTGAACTAAGAAAATTAGAAAAATTTCCTTATTTTGAAAAAACAAAGGTTCAGCTTGTTTGGAAGCTCTTCTGTATATGACCAAATGTTCTCACTGATGAAGTTTAAATAAAGTCAAACAACGTTTGACTTTACTAACGAACATTTGGAAAATTTTCTAAAAATATCAAGTTCCAGCATCGATACAGATTATAGTGAGCTCCTTGCCAACAAACGATGTAATGTGTTTCGTGGTGATTTGTCCTTCATCGCAGAAATTTGCATTTTGTCAGTTTCGTGAAATCTATAAGCGGCAATGCTGGCATGAGGCCCGTGGGAAAAATATTTGCGTGTTGTGCCCTTTTACTGTTTTGAGTTGTGCAGGGCTGATGTATGCTGACGTGGGAAAATTTCATAGTGTACATGCCATCGCTTCCAATCTAAACGTTACTCGTATGTCAGTGTTTTACATGCGGTAGAAAATCCATTGAAGTTATTGCTTTTATTCAGTTTTACTAATCAAGCTTATCCAACTTTTCGGTGTAAATGTTTTTAAAGACACAAATGGAGCAATATGTGCATGTAGTTCAGTGGTCGGGAACCTATTTAATACTACTATACGGACCGGTTTAAGGTAGGCACTGTTTCCACGAGCCGGACTTCAGGATGTGGCAAAGAAATACATAAAAATGAACTTAAACGAACTTTAACCGCATGTAAATCCAATGCAACTCTCCGTAACGCTGAATCAATGAGAGCCTTGAGCTTGTTTCTCTACAATGAGATGGTCCTATTTTATTGTGATAGTAGACCAATGCCTCTTGACCTTTGTTTTGCGACGACCCAAGTAGGCCTAATGCATATCTTCGGCAACACATCTTGCCAAACCACTTTTCACACAAATACTTTTCATAATCGCAAAGTGAATTGGACACAAATAAGACAATCTAACGTAAAAAATAAGTTCAAAAATGTCCTAATTTTTTCCAAAAAATCCTAAACAGGGTCCATGCAACCTCTAGCTAGCTGGCACATCACAACCAGAGCTGCGGAGCAGTGGCCTGAGCCCAAGCAACACCCCGCATTACCATTGGAAACTTCAAGATTCACCGAACAAAATGACGGCACCAAGAATCCAGCACAGATTGCGAATTTGCAAAAAGCTGGACTGAATACCGTAAAGTACAACTAATACACAACGGAAAATCGCAGAAAGCTTTCTACAGCAGCCACTGGCCGAAATGGTTTAAATCTAAACCTAACCTGGGGTTTGCGAGTCCCAATGGGTTGTGTAAAAGTTGGTCCAAGATCCAATACGCAAGACACAGTGTCAACAAATTAAAGATACCGTTAGGTGTCGCTAACGATCCGTAGCCAGAAACAAGGGGATCGAAATTACCATCCATCATTGTTGCTGATGAATTAAAAATTGTTACTTTAAATCACTGTGTAATGGGTCATGTTCACTGTGTTTATCTAAAACCAGCTTTTTCAATTTGCTCTGAGTGTGTAGCGTGATTTGCCTCGAAGTCCGCCAATGGAGGAGTGCGTAAGAGACTTTCTACTGATTTTTTCACAAGTGCAGTCAATCCAGCGCAGGATTTCGACTTCGTCTCTAATTGTTAAATAATATGTTAGAGACAGTGAAGAAGAGCACCTTAAACTACGCATGGGGAGAAAGCGAATGCGAAGAAGTAGTTTGTTTTATTTTTTTCAGTCCACGAACTTGAAAATATGTCCCGAAGTTAAACCAATTTTTTGTTTCTGCTTGACTTTTTTATTTCTACTTTTATTACTCTGCTTAACTGCTTTTCCAAACCACACTCGGTCTACTTACTGCACCAAACAACTTATCTGCATCGTTTCGGGCTCGACTATTGTGACGTGTCAAAGTTATTTAAAAATCAACAAGTTTACAAGAGAGAAAAGCGAACAATTTGTCGCTTTTGTAAAGGTAAAGGTCAGACTTATTCACTCACAACTTTTGCTGTAATGTTTCACCTGCATAAAATGCAAATGTTGAATTCAAGTGTGGGCCCCACGCCTCAAACGTGCAATTAGGAGCTAATTTGGTCAAATCTCTGCCAGCCGNCGCGGCGGGTTTGACTCGAATGAATCCGCATGGAGCAAAAAACAAATAACCGACATGATTGTTGATGGAGACCCTCTGACCTCTATTCACCACAATTCTTTCGGACAAGCTGGAAAAACTCGTCAGTATGTGGTAGTTATTAACCAAATTCAACTCATCAGTTCCACCTTTGGGCCAGTGACATTTAGCAACGCGTTAATAATTGAAACATGCCATCTGGAAATAAACAGAGCCACGTGAAACATAACTTTTTGATAAAACGAACCACTTTTCTTGCTTAAGAGAACCTTAAAGTCGTCAATCTTCAAATCTACAAGCATACCACACGTTTCATGTGTGGCATAGACGTAAATGTACGCTACGTGGTTATTTTATCAAACTCTCAAGTTATTCGAATGTAAAATCAAGAAACGTCATCCATAGGTTTGCAAAATGATTGGTGTCATAAGTTTCAGATCTATCGTTTTGTTCCATCATCAAAAAGTAAAGCAAATTTGAAAATACAAGAACATCTTTTACTAAAAATATGAAACACATCAATATATTTTACTCAAAAGAGCTTTGCCAACGGAAATGGAAGCAGTACAGGATTACGACGAGCAAGTTTGGCTGCAAAGGAATCTGAATGTCATTAATTTTTTTTGACACTCACAAAGTTTTTTGTTCATGCTTGATCAGTATTGTTTCTGCAGAGAGTACGATTTTCATCGCGGTGGGTTGCACAAATGCGAAAAACCCTGCTCAACTTATTGAAGCACATTTCCTCCGCCGGACGCTCTCTGGTCCGGCTTCCGAGGTTGTTTGTGACAGGATAAAGCCGATTTCAGCCACACTTACTACAGTTCTTCCTCTTAGTAGATAATCCCGCTTGCTCGATTGCCACCGGCGAAACATTTGGCGCTACTACGATTACTTTTAAACAATCCCATGCTCTCGGTAAATCTTGCAAATCAAACAGCTGGAAACAACGGCAGTAAAGGCAAAACGAATAGTTTCGTTCGATCACTGGGTGACTCGATTGCTTTATTGTAGCTTTCGCCTCGCTCTCAATGCTTACCTATAGAAGCTTGTCTTATAAGCATTTTCTTGAACTTAGCTTTTTTTCTCAAAACCCTTGTTAGTTAGTGCCGTTAGTTTGATCTAAATACTATAAAATTGTTACTACTAATTCGAAGTCGTTCATCCGATACTTTGTAATACTTGTATAGTACAGTATTCCCTAATTGTTCAAATCAAGGCCTGAGTTTGAACGTGCTTTTGGTAAAACACATTGTCGGGTTTTGATCTGTCTTTTATTATACGGATGAACATCTACAAGAACTGCTTTAAACAAGTTGACCTTGCAATTTAACTTGTGGAATCTGACGCATTCAACACAAGATTTCGCACACTTTGAAAAAGCAGTTTTCTTTCCATGTAAAAGTTTGTTGCCAATTAAAAGCTTTATAATGAAAATCACAGCCAATGAAAACGATATCAAAGACATGTTGCAAACGTTTCGATAACTCCTGCTATCATCATCAGTGCATTGCAAATCGAACTGCAGTGATCTTGCTGCAAGTTCTTACGGTCATACAGGCGAAATTAAAAAACTCTGGTAGAAATGTGTTTGCTAATTTTAAAGCTAACTTGGCAATAAAAAAGTCCTCCAATACTCACGCGTTTATGGCTAGTCTACGTTTTAAATTTGTTTGGAACGTCACTGAAATTTTTCAAAAACCTCCAGTTTGTTCCCTGCTTGTTGAAAGTGCTTATGAAAACGTAATTTTGTTATTAATGATCCCAAGGTGGCAGACAATTGATAATTAAAACATTTTTCGGAAGTTCAGGCAAAAATTGGAGCGAAATCCAATGTGCTGTAGCTATGCTGATGCATTTCCGCAGATTTGTTCACATTTCTCATTGAGAAAAGTTGGGATCAGTTGCTGTACTGCAATGCTGGTAATATAACGTTCTTTGAAACAAATTTCCCATAATATCCCTACAACTTCGATCTTCCAGTAAAGATTTATAAGCGTTTTCTAATATTCACTGATAAATACTAAGTTATAGGAGACTTAATTGTAAAAGCTAACATACAGCACCGCTTAAAACAGTATTTACAGTGCTTCAGGCAAAGTTGCTTCATGTGTGGCTCAAATATTACTTTCAGGAGTCTGTCACGCCTTCCTTTGCACAAACGAATTTCTTGTGGCTTGCATCGGAACGTCCTTGAGAAACTTGAAACGCGATTCCGACAATTTGTTACGAAACCTATAATAAAGTAATTTGAAAATTTTTAAAGTCTCTTCGTTGAAATGTTTGCAAGCACACACATAAAATGGATGAACAGTTGATTTAACCTGGCTTTACAAATGGTTTAGAAAGAACAATTTGTACCACAGCGATGCTTTAAAAATTGTCAGAACGCAGAAAAGCTTATCGAAATATCTTTTTCACAATCTGCTACTGAAATCTTTGAAAAGGCTTTGTAAAGTAAGATCTGTTAAAAGTAATTTACTCGTTTGTATCGTTTATTTTTTAACTCATTTGAGCTTGACAGCCGTGCAATAAAAGATGCAATGTAAAGTAAATCAGACCGCAACAATCAGTGAGATCTAAGGCTCGGAGCCACCTTCTGTATCGGTAGACGACAAGCGATAACATTGTTTCCGCCCGACGCTGCCAACGTCAGCATAGTTGCTGACGGGCTTCAAGCCACCCGAACGTGTTTCATGTCAACGTCACCTCCTCTTCCCGAAATTTCGAACTTTGTCACTTGAGGTAGTAGTGACGCTGACAGCAAACATCTTCAGGTTATGGATGACCACACCTAATCCGATAATCGTCTTACGAAAGCAAATATGGCAGGAGGTGTAGTTATTGCACAGCATGGGTGCCGCATAGCGGCTTTCGATAAAAAGACTGATGGTCTTGGTCTTACTTTACCCTGATTTTCTTCGTAAATCTCAAGCTCCTGCCTGTTATCTATGCGGCGAAGCTTTGTTTTCCACCTGCTTCTTATCTGGTTTGCAAATATTCATGCTCCACCTTCAAGATTGTTGCTTCTGCGTGAAGATGCTGCAAAAGAGTCAAAAGCGTGAGTTTTTCCAAGTGGCCCCAGGTGCCAGCGATGTTGCAGAACAAAACGGATTCGATGCGGGCTTTATGTGACACGTTTGCTGACCTTAGATATTCGTTCAGCAGTGCAATTCAAATTTTTGTTTTACACGCGTTTGGAAAACAAGTCTTTTTTTCTGCACTAACAAGAAAAATGACTTAAAACAAATATGTGCAGACATGTTTACGACATGTTGAGTATCAGTTTAAAAAGCGCTTTCTACGTTTGACTTTTGCTCTTCAATGACTTTGCTTTTATGGTGATATGTTTCACTTTTGCTATTTACAAAACGGCGTTGGGGCATGCAGTCAAACAACTTTGTCATTCGGTCTTGTTTGCTTGATTAAATAAATGAAATATCTCAAAGTTGCAAAAATCTATAACTTTTAACTCAGGGTCTCCCTCAGGCCCGTAGCCAGGTTTTAAGGTTTCGGGTGGAAAAATACATTTTTAGCGGGGCAGGATTTTTGTTTTTTTTATTTTTAAAACAAATTGCTCTGGGAACAACAAAATTTGGGGGGTCACAAAAAATTAGGGGAGCACTGTGCCCGAATTCACCCGTCGCTACGGGCCTGGGATCTCTAACCGAGATGCGTGAACTCCCTTGGAGTGCATAAGGCCATCCTAGGGGGTTCTTCAAGCGTTTTAAAAATCAAAACTGTAGAAAGTTTGTTGAAATAAAAATACACGTCGCATAAAACCTAATCTTGTCTTGGCCTTTCGCATGGAACAGATTGGTCATATATTTTTCCCTCACAATATATCAGATTATGCGACATCACAATGACTTTGAGGTCACAATGCATTTGGCTGATAAAGGTGCAAACGCGACTTCCTGTTCTAGCGTGATGACTTGATGAGAGGGTTTTACGAGCTTGCATTAAGAAATTTACTGAAAAACTCTCACGTGTGCTGCTTCGAGTTTGCATTAAACACAGGAGCAGTCGTGCGAAACGGGTGATAGAGACTTAACGAGATTTGATTTTGTGAAAGGAAGTTTCTAAATAAATACGTCTGTTCATCTGCCGGAACCGCTAGTTACTGCAGTATTAAATTGGGACCTTGATCTTTTACAGAGGACTGCAATACACAAGCAACGTAGCATATTATAATTTGGGATCAGATCGTATGTCTCGAAAAGCTGGGGAATCGTGGAGACAGTTGACATCCACAGCAGATCAGTGCAGGGTATCGTTACGAAATCACTGCTTCAACTGTTCCTGCTCTGTTTTCATTTTTGCAGCCAATCGAGTAATGGTTCTTTCAGGTTGTTTAGAAAAAAATGAGATGCGTTAATGAAAAATTGAGATTCAGTCCAAAATACAAGCGCTCATGTGCAAAACTGGTTTCAACAAAATGTCACTTTTGCCATTCCATTCATTTTTTCATGTGCCGCACATTGATCAAAGCTAGGCATCTAAGTTGTTTTGCACAAAAATGCTTCTCTCTGATAGCAATCTGATACATTCGTCTTTTAAATATGCATTGTGTTTTGTTCTTTACTCGTGCAAAGCTGCAACGTGCGGAAATGTGGCAACTTGGAAATAATTTTGTATATTGATGTCACTGAAGACTTGCAGAAAACTTTTGCAGATTTACGTGTCAACGTAAACCGGTATCTTTCATTTACATTTCCATATCGAAAATCGCCTTGATCTTAGAACATCCTTCTAAAAACTACCCACTGCCTTCTACTGAGTGAATCTCGAACCAGAAGTGTTCTCAATACACCCGTGCCAACATTCAATTTCTTTCAAAATTATACTTTGTCGCTGAAGAAAATTAGTTTGTTTGTACTTTTAGAACTTCAGTTTCAAATTGTGTAAGTTTCTGCCCTTCGTCAATGACTGCAGGATCAAAATAACAAGTTATAGGCATAACAAGCACTTTAATTGCATGTACGTCTTTTAATATTTGTTAAATTATTATTTGTAAATAATAGTACACCTAAAAAGTCTTTTTATGCATCAAAGGAAAATGGTTGCAATAGCTCCAATACATCGAGAAAGCTAAAAATGTCACGAAGTCGATTTAGGCGAATTGCGTAAAAACATCTTTCTTGCTCTTTTAATTTCATTCTCTTCTGACTTAAAAAAGAACTTTCTGCATGGAAAAAGCGTAGTAATTCAACATTAATAAAGGTTTTGAATAATCGTGGAAAAAATAAACCACTTGGCAAACACACCCCAGCATGTTTCGTTTGGTATAAAATTAGGAAACAAATTTTTCAATATTTTTTCTTCAGAGATTCTTCCTGCAATCAATTGTCTTGCAAAGCATCAAGCCACTAATTAAATTACTTAGGACAAGAAAAGCATGAGCTTTGCAAGATAAAAAACACAATGAACTGAGAACGAACGCCTTTTTGTACGAAAAGTTTGCCTCATATACAATCGCATGCTTCGTTACTGCTTAATCTGTTGTCATCAAAACCGAAAGGTCGTGAACGTTCCTTTCATTTTGTAGAAAAAATATTTCAAGCGCAAAAAAGCTTCGACCAAGCACTCGACAAGAACTGCATTATATGCGCAAAAGAATTTCAGGATTCAACAACATATTTTCCTTTCGTTGACACACTTCCTTCTTCCCACACATCTCATCTTTATGCGTCTCGACTACACACCCACGTAGGGGGGCAAAAAATGGGGGGTCAAAATGTTTGATTTTAGGCAAATAACACTATTTTATTGGTAAAAACGCCTCTCAAAGCACAAAATCACTATATTTTCCAAATATTTGGGGGGCTATGGCCCCTTTGGCCCCCCTGGCTACGCCTATGACGTAAAGCACGTACTGTGACCGCACTGACCCACTGCAATGCTTTAGTCAAAATTAACATTCTGTTGGGCAGCGAGTCCTGTATTGAAACGACAAAAGAAATTGCATAGTTGATAAATTCTTCATCAATGCATGATGTCTGCTTGAATAACTACATAGTAGTGGTGCAATGAGAAGTAGGCGAAAATAATAAATACCGAAAAAATACAATGAAAGTGTTCAGGTCACTGCGAAAGCTTCGTAGCTTAATCGTGCTGTTACACGCCTATCATGGCACGGATCATAACCAGCAAGCAGAATGACAAAAGAACTGAGGTAGGTAATTGTGTTGAATGAAGCAGATGACCTTTGCCGTCTGCCTTGACAGTGCGTACGAAACATTTAAACAAAAAACAGCAAGTTTTTTCATGGGTTTAGGGAGAAAATGCTATCGCCATTTGAACCACATGTAATTTATGTCTTTTCAGCAACGTCTCTTCGTATGTAACTGCGCGACCTGATGGTAAATGCTAACAGTGCGCACTGCCTTTTGCAATAGTTGTTGGACAAATGCAATGTAAGCTTAACATCTTCATCATTCTTCGACGATCCGCTCGGAAGCCAGAAGCAGGTTTGTTTCATAGGATTCGTCTTGAAAAAGTTTGGAACTCTTTCAGCATTGAAGGTATCCGCAAATCCGACAGTTAACTCTGGGACGAATGGTGAGAAGCTCCGTGAGGGTGTACCTCTTAGATCTTCTATGTGTTATGTAACGTCGGCGGGAGTGTCTCATGTACCTGTCTCGTGAACCTGAAAAAAATGATAAATTTTTCTTTTAATTATAAATCGTTACGGAAATTCTTAACTTGGGGTATAGAGACCAAAAAGTCGAAGTCCGTAATAAACACCACAAACTGCAGAAATCAAGCTTTATATTGCGGCAACCCGTCAGCGCTCCACAACCAGACGCAAGTCAAAATCTTTCACTCGAAAAAGAACTTGCTGATATGATTTGACGAACGTCATCTTTCATCAACCTATGACTGTAAGTTTAGAATTTTTCTGAGGGTAGAGGAAGAAACTAAGAGCAATACCACAATATTACCTTTGCGCAGGCCGCGGTCTCTTATGCGGCAAGAACTTCTTATGCTCCAGCACGCGCGGTAAACCCGCGGTGTGCACTGCAGCGATGACAGGCTCAGTCTTTGCTTGCTGGAAAAACAGTTGTAAAATTCAGTTGAACAACAAGATTACAAGTGATGAACAGTATATGTGACAAATTATAAAACAGCTTTTAAAGCAGCATCACCGAAATCATTTCATCGTTACGAAACTTTGTCGTACCTGGCCAAGATTTGGCGAGACCATTTGTTTGATGGAAATGAAACCGTATGCATTGACATTGACAACACCACAAGGGTTGTAGCCAACAGAGAACACACGGGCAAGAATTTGAAAAACATATTTCGCAGTAGTGCTTCAGCAACCAAGCAATAAATTTATGGTGAAAAGTCGATCTGAAACAAATACGAATATAACTTATTACCCACGATCTTCCAAGAATTCAAAAATTCATCTCTACATTTATCCAGAAACCGAAACAACAGTGCCGTCACATTTCTAAGCAGCAAAGCAAGGCACTGCATCCAACATGCATCTGCTGAGTGAGCTCTGGAGTGTCCTTTATATACCATCGATGGGCGACAACTCTGTTTTGGTCAAGAGGCGTTTCTCAATGACGTTGACGATTTTCGAAAAACTTTTTTCTTTCACCTTAAGGTCGCGTTTCCACCGTTGTTTGCAGTGGCCTGTAATCCTAAGATGTTACTGGGAAAGCTTTTCCTGCACTGTAAGTGCATCGTTCAACGAATCAAATAATTTGAAGTCTCACCGCTGAACGAAGAAAGTTATTTTGAATTTCACTGACCTTGTTTTACAGAAAAGACTTTATAAAACGCCAGAAAATGTCCTTGTAGTTCACAGTGAAAATGTTATGCAGTTCAAAATATAGTGTAACTATTAAAATATTTAGAATGTTTCAACATCAAAAATCCCCGAACGCTTCAACAATTCTATATGGAGTAATGTCTGAAGCAAAAATACGCAGGAAACACTATTTAGCTTTGAAAAAACGGACCAGAGAAACATTACTTTGTGGCGCTTTCGGAACAGGATGCAGTTACCTTGTCTTGTTCATCTGTGCTGCTTTTCTAAGATTTTTCATGCCAAGTGATGGAACCAACGTTCAGTCAGGTGCTCTGTGCGGAATTGGCAACGCTGAAAACATTTCGCTTCAGTGACTTAGTGCGGTCAGTTAGTTTGTGGCAAACCGACCTTGAGCAGAAACAACCAACCAAAAACCAATCTTTGTGACCAGTAAACCTTTTCGCCTGGAGGAAAAACAAACCTCCACAAGTAGTTATCATTTTTAATGCGACAGCGAATTTATTGTGGTTGGTCTCGTTAAAGTTTTGTTCAAGATGAAAAAATAGCATGCCAAGGTGTTAACACCAATCATTTGACTAGAATTGTTCTTTGTCATGTAAAGCTGAAAGAAGCAAAAGCTTAATTGTCATTTTAAGATTTAGTGTACCGTTACGTCAAATGCATGAAATTCTGTCCATTTAGGAAAAAAGTGTTTTGAAAGAAAATGCATATAATGACTGCACTATTTTCCTCTTTCCATGTAATTCACGAAAGTGCTGAAAAATTAGTAACAGCTTCTTGAAGGCTGGTAGGTCTTTAGAGAATCTGAAGTTGATTTTTTATTCCAAATACTTTAGCCAGTATGAAGTAATTTTATGCGCCTCTAGTTTTCACTTTGAAACGAAGTAAAAAGTTTTTTTTATTGTTTGGTAAAACCGATGAAATTTCAAAATTTCTTGTATTTGGCATAACTGGATTTTATGATCTGAGCAAAATTCGCATTTAAGACTTACATTTTTGCACGATCTAACTAAACATTTTTCGATAACTTTTTTAAATAGCAACATGCAGAATTGGAAGCATGGTTATCTTTTGTTTAAGCTTTCCCTTGATCAAAACTTTTTATGTAGCTCAGTAAATAAGTAAAAGTAAAGGTTATAATACAGAAACTTTACTTACGTGTCTTGTTTTAGTGAAGCTATTGCAAGATTTGATACTAAGGTCTCCAAGTTGTTTTTGGCCAAATTGCATATAAATATCTGTTTAGATTCACTTAGATCGTTTGTTGATAACAAAGAATACAATATGTATATCCCATACTTATATTCCTTTCATTTTTTTCTTTCTTTCACTCTACTACGAACACATACGATAATACTTTATAAAAATGCGCGTAATTTCAGAACAAAATTGGCAACGAAAAGATTTCGCTTTTTCCATACAAAGATGTAATTTACAATAGTAAATTTTCTCAACTTCCATATGGCATAAGTATATTTCAAGAGTGGAAGAAAGCGGTGAAAATTTGGTTATGCTCTTCAAATAAATTTTACGAATATAATATAGCAGCTGTCATACACGCGATTATAGAAATCATTCAAAAAAACGAAGAATAATACGCCACCCCAATTTTTTCTTTGTCCGTCCTGCCCTTCTTTTTGTATTTGCCGTACAGTATCCCACAGTCAATATCAATGCCGTCGCGGACTGGTGAGAACGCCTGCTGGGCAGATCAACTGCAGTTCGATCGTGAAGGGGAAACACCTCACTGACTGCAACACGTCACCCTGATAAAGATCGCAAGCTCGTTGCTGGCAGAGAAGGCAGGTGTTGTCCAGTCACGATTGTGGTTTGTTGTTTATTTCAAAGGTTGGGGGCTTGCTTTGGTAAACACAGCTCTGCAATGACCGAAGCAAGAGCAGTCGGGCAATGAGATCACAAGTGCTTGTGTGTCAAAAACACCGCCTGAGTTTTGTTGAAACGCGCTGAACTCTGACCTGATATCGCGGAAGCGTGAAACTTATCTATGCAGTCCCTTGACGTTATGTATAATCGCAACGACTAATCACTAATCTGTGGATGTTGGTAAAATAAAATATATCGCAGCAGATTCATTTTCATAATTAATTACTGAATGAAAGGGCTTGTGCTGAAAAACGTTTCCACATATAAAAGTGTAATGCGACGATTGCAAGGAAACTGGTTTTAAATTATGAAAGATTTAAATAATTTCAGAACAGATTACAAAGCAACAGCACGAAAAAAATTCTAAAAATATTTAAAACTTTGAAGTGTTTTTCTGATGTCTTTCACGTCACTTAAGCTTGACTCAGAAGCACTTCAACCCTATCCAAGAACTATCGTATAAGCAATAAATTAACCTTAAAGTTTTTCACTGGTGTGACTACACAAAGACAAGCTTCGGTTCATAAATATGTTTTCTGCGTAACTTGTGTGTTAAAGAACACCATTAAACTGAGCAAAATGTACAAATTATCAGTTTTTCAAGTATCCAGGCCTGGAAATAGCAACAGGACGGTTTCACGGTTTGAAACTTGGAAACCCTTCCAATTTTGGGAAGTGTTTTCAGTTTTCGGAAGGTTTCGGAATCGTTACGTTAATTTTTCCCCACACATCTCCAAAATCGCCTTTCACGCAATGAAAACGTTTTGCAAAACAGATTTTAAGCCGAAATAACAGGTTATTCGTTTCATCGAACCTGCAACCGACCATTGCAGCAAAGATCTGGTTAGACATCCGATATACTGTAAGTTAAGCATTAAAGAAAAACAAATGTTAAAAACGGGAAGGAAGCTGAATAAACCTATTCAAGAATTTTAATTGCCTGCCTATGTACCACGAAAGGATAAGAGCAATGGTGTATTTGGGAGAAACGCAGGGAACAATTTTCCTCAAATCTTTCAAAGGAAAACAGAGTTGCCCCACGTGGCACCAACACGTCGATACTCGCTTTTGTAATAAAACTTCACGCAAAAATTTTTAACCGTCTTGACCAGCAAAACATGCTCTTTCGTAAGAGTGCGTTCCGTCACCTTAGTTTTCAGCAAAAAGTTGCTGGTGAAAAGAAATCCAAAACCACACACAAGTGAATTCTAAATCATTTGTTTTTGAAACATGTAAAGGCAGCGCTCATTGCCTTGAAAACGGGATCTGCTAAAATCTTCTAAAATTAGTTAATTTGCAGGTTTTTGCAACAGAAAGCAATAGAAATTCTAAAGAGTGCCTTTCTAAACAGCGATAAAAGTCTAAGGGGTAATTTATCACAGTAGGCTGATTATTTTTGCAATTTGTATGAAACAGTTATGGAAATAAATTTTTGCTATACGCCCGTGTTTACTTGCTTTTCATCATCGCGTTACATTTTCCACAACAGTTTAGATTGGAAAGAGTTTGGCCAACGGATGAAACGAAAAAATTGCTCAACTTATATGTCACAGCTTTTCGCTTCCTTCATCCGATAAGCTGCTTGTTGTTCATGCGTGCATGACAATTATAATTGGTGTATTAGCAAATGTCTGTGTCTCGGTTGCTGAGTTTGAAAAGCTACTTTTATGTCACTGCTTTCAGAGAGGTCTAGTTTAAATTGGCAATTCAGGTGGTTTGCCTAGACAACTCTGAATTTGTAGCGGTAAATGTAAACTTTCACGAAATCTTTTAACACTGTTCTGTATGTTGCTCGTGCAGCATGGGTTGGCGTTTGGCTAGTACTAATTTTGAATTAAAAGTGTCACATGTTGGCCAAAAGCTCAAAATTTCAGTTTAACTCTATCCAAACCTGAATCACGTGAAACACTTTTAAATTTCTTTTCTGAAAAGTTATCGACCCCTNTGAAAAAGATCTGAAACCNCTTAACGGGTCTCTNGTAGGGTTGCCATACATCAGGTTTTTCCCGGACATGTCCTGGATTTTAGTGGCCAAATATGCATTAGGGAGAAATGCTAAANAAGTGCTTAAATGTCAGGGATTTTGGAATAATGCATTTTATGAAATCTAACCGCAATGTTTTCACAATAAGAATTATTTAGTGCTAAAGATTAATCT
>JGI24022J15233_10002123_pt1 | contig 18044 bp, 9 predicted proteins | sample Ectturendosymbi2_FD_15233 | JGI IMG/M metagenome (IMG submission 15233) | reverse complement strand
AACGAGGTTAGATGGCGCCCGGGCAACAAGCAAGTTTAGCGCCCCCATATTCGAACCTGAGATCTTTCGGAAGCAAATGTACTCTATTGAGAAAAATACCTGTGACATTGTTCGGACTCTTTGGCGCCCCTGGAATAATTTGGCACCCCCATAGTGAATAGGCACCCGAGGAATTTTTCCCCCCTTGCTCCCCGGTCGTTACGCCCCTGGGCTGAAGCAGTAAGGTCCAACATGGGTGTGCGCCCCATGTTTGATTTTTAAAGGGAGCTTTGGCGCTGGCCGACGATGTCTGGGCCCACAGCTTGTTCAAATCAAGGTATTGTTGTGTCAAGCTTCTTAGCTGAAACGAAACGGAGTCCACTTTTTAAGTTATAAGATTTCTGCGTAACCACAAGGGCATATGGAATTTTGCAGGTGATTTGGTGCGGGTAAAAAAGGTTGGGAACCGCTGGGCTAAACTAAACTGAACAAGCATAGCGCATAGGTATGATGTTTCTTTGACGTAGAATGTATTTACTATAGTGCGCGTAAGTATGAACTTTGAAAAAAACGCAGTGGTTCTACGTCGCACTCTTACTGAAATTACCTGTACATTAGCGGCTCTATTTGTGTAGGTAATATGGCGCCCAGTGCTTTGGGGAACATTTATCCAAGTCTGTCTGGGAATGCTTGTTCTGAGAACGCAAGCTGGTTACGATGCATTCAGTTGGATTGCAATGTTTGTACAGACTGTTCTCCATTTCAGCGACGCAGGAGCACAATTCGTGTTTGGTTCCAACTTTTACGAGCACTTTTTCGCGTTCAAGGTGAGATTTCTTTACGTCTTTAAAAGAGAATTCCAACCAAACCAACGCCCAAAGTTGTCAGCACAGTACGAAGAAGGGTGTTCGGTGAAAGCGTTGATGCTTGTTTTGCCCGTGTTTGCAGCACAGTTGTAGCAGAAGCTGGAGCTGTTGAAGTCATGGCACGCGGTCAATGAAGTCAGGTTTCAAGCACAGAACGATTTTACCTCTTTACACGCGACCTGCTGCGGGAGAACGTTTGAAAAATGCCGAAATGCTTATGTGAGCTCATCGCAACCCTATTAAAAACTTCTAAACATATGAGCGCTTTCATGTGTTAATATATACGCCTGAAATAAAAATTATCCCGTGTACTGGAAAACTACGCAATAGGTTGTGAATTCCCTCCCTATAAAGAACAAAACAGCTAGAAATACACGCGCGGAGGGACAGTCCGGCCGGATGAAGATATGGTTGGGTAAACACTTGTTTTGGAAATACAGTATTGACTGAACCTTTTAAAATGTATCCTGACATTTTGACTTGCAATGAGTTTTTGTGCGTGTTCACGATAAATTATGATCGAAGCTTGAAGATCACCTGCTGTGTGGTTTACATTTCATATTGTCAACATCACATTTTTGGCTAATCTAGGTTGTTTCTTGCAATATACAAGTATAGTCAAGAGCTAAGCTACACGTAACATCAAAAGGAAGTTTTCCATTCATCAGAGGAAAAGTTTGAAAAGCGTTTTTGTTTTTCATTTGGAATTAAAAAAACTCATGAAAGAAGAAATATAGTTTAAGTTGAATGGTTGCATATGCTTTTTTCTAGGTACGTATACCTAGAAAAAACTATATGCAACGTCATTATTTATTTCTTAGATTGCAATTATTGCTCTAACAGAATTATGAACAGATAAGGAATCAGTCATGGCACTAATCGAACTAAGTGACGACTCTGGCAATACTAACAACCTTTCTATAGATAACTATAAAGTCTTAACAACTCCCGTGTAATTTATGACACAGTTGTTTTCAAACTTATTAAAGGACACTGCATTATTTTTGGTAGCTTCAGTTTTTGAAGTCACATTTTTCCAGGTATATTTCTTCGACTCGATTTGACTCGGTGCATGCTCTGCTTAGTGGTATCTTTCCATCAAAAATTCTACGCGACGTTTTCTTTTTCATGGGAGATTTTGTAGGATTGATTTTTTTGTGATGGGCTAATTTGTGGAAGGCGTGCAGTTTGCATAGTTTTTATTGCGTGCTGGGTTATAACTTTCCAGTGTTACGAGCTGTTTTCTTCAGTGAAATTTGTACATGTAAAGTTTTTCTACCTTGGAAAATTTCGATGAAATGATAATGTGAATTTGACGCTAACTGGTTCTATCCGTGTGTTAATGTTGCCTCTCGATACCGGCAAGGCCTGTCATTAACATGCGTCTTTGTTACAAATTCACTGTAAATAAAACATCATTGAACCAAGGCAGTTGTAGTTTGCATACCGAGCAAATCATTTGAAAAATTCTCATGCAGGTTCTGCCCACCATCATCTTCTCTAGTTCTTTCATATCAATCCTGTACTATCTGGGTGTGATGCAATGGCTAGTTCAAAAGTTAGCTTGGCTTCTGAGGTTTTCAATTGGTACTTCTGCCACGGAAACGTTGGTTGCAGTAGGTCTGTTTAAGTTGATGCCTTGTGTTTTAAAGTTATCATAAGCGTATATTAAAAATCACGACCTTCCCTCTCGCAACATTTTTACCTTCACTGCAGCTATGAAAAACCAATGCTCACATCGACCGATGTTTTTTTGTTCGCTCCGGAACCTGATCGCAGTGACTGACCCTCGTCGTTCTGAATTTTAAATACAGTAGGATTTGACTTACGGCTACATTCAGAGACAGCGATCTTCCAAAATTACTAGAGACAGCGATCTTCCAAAATTACTCGATGACTGCCGCGTTTCGAATGGTTGACTGAAGTCATTCGGAATACAGTAGCTAAGTCGCAGTTTTTCTGTGTACAGTATTATATTGCATTACCAATAAAAGCTTTGGTTTACTGCGAGATAGCGCGCCAACAAAAATGTTTTTGGGCTTTGTCTTTCTCTGAGGTTATTTTAAACTACTGTAGAATTAATTTTACAAACGTTGCGCTGACATCCAGCTGCATCGTTTAAGCTTGCCCCACTCGACATGGCTTAAGATTATAGACAGCGTTCGTGTGAGCTTTTAAACTGTTTCAAGGTGACTAGCCTTACGTAAAAGAACACATGCGTTAGCTTTTGAAAAAAGTTTGGACACTCAAAACATTAAATGCATTCTTTCCACGTTAAAATAAATGCAGATCAATTGTGTATAGTTCAGAGACGAGGGTATATTCACTAACACACACTGGCCGTCAAACGTTGATATAGGACATAACACGTAACTCGAGAACCGGATTTTGCACAGGACGCTGATGGTTGCCTGTTGGTTCACACGCATTCATTGGAAAAATCACGTGATATCCACTTTCATCAGACAGTGTCACGTGCACTGTCAGAAACCGTGCTGGAGAATATGAAAACGTTTTGCGCCTTTCCTTCTTTGTATTTTCCTATTTTGGTCACAAATCTTTTAAATCTCTCAACGTTTTCCTTGCTACCGTTTTCCTCCATATTTTACGGTCACGTGACTACTTTTCTTTTGTGCGCACGATTAGCGCCATGTAGATATCTTCTGAGCCTTGAAAAACTCTCATTTTGGCTGGCTTTAATGATAGATATAAAGCCTCTATTTCCTTGCCCGAAAAATGTAAACATTGCAGACATACCTTAACATGATAAACATCTATTCAGGCAACATCTTCATAGGCCAAACCGAATCACCTCTGTTTATCCGTCCTTACATCGAAGATTTAACCACATCTGAAATGCATACAGTTATGACAGCTGGCTTTGGAACAATTGCTGGGATACTGATTTCGGTNTTTGCAAATTTTGGGGTAAGTGATGTTTAGCGAAATTCCATGTAANGAGCTTTTCTCCTTGTCATCCACGCTTTGTTATTTTTTTGAGNTATAACTGTATCGTCAAGAGTTNAAACGATCAAGTAAATTAGAAAAATATTAAGTGATGAAAAANGAAAAGTATACTTTGAATTTGCGACACAAGGTTAAAAAGGGCCACTTTTGGAAACGACAGAAAGTAACTTGCTTTAAGTTGTAGGGCACGTGAATTCCACCAATGTCGAAATAAAAAAATCATTCGACAGGGAGTTTTATGCTTTTATAATTTACCGAACATAGCTTGACGTTTAAATGTTTCTTGATGTTTTTATTTTGTAAAAAACATTGATCGGCAATTTGTGTTTCGACTGCAAAATATTGTTGCTTGGGCCGAGTTAGTCAAGATGAAAGCCATCACTTTTGTTCGCCGAGAAGGATATTACTGTAACTGCACTGTTTCAGGTTGTATCTTGCTGTTATGTAACGTGCAATGGGGGAAATGTTTCGAGCTTTGCGTTTTGACGTTGTCACTGGTGCTTTCATTGTTTCGCAGTTGCCACTTTTACAAAGATACCTTTCATTGCTTTCAACACAGTCATAATTATTTTCCTAATATTTCATATCTTTAATAATTATCAGTCATAATAATTATCATACCTTTCAACACAGTCATAATTATTTTTCAGAAAACAGCTGATTTTCGCAAACACCGATTGAAATACAACCTAATTGCTTGTGAAATGTTGTTAGAACAAAACGGTCTCACTCCTCCATTGTTTTCAGATCCAACCTGTCTATCTTGTCTCAGCCAGTGTAATGGCCGCGCCGTGCGTTCTAACCGTCTCTAAGTTGTTTTATCCGGAAACTAAAAAATCTAAATCAATGGATTGCAACTATTTACTTCGCAAGGAAAGGTGAGAATAGTTTGTTAGAAAGTCATTTTTAGATTCTATTTCATGAATCCTATACCAAGGTCACTGGTGAATTTGCTTATGAAAGTGTTACTGAGAACCAGGAGTTTTTGTTTCTTTATCTCGAGCATTGCGGGTTGAGTTAAAAGCAGCATCCTGACTCAATATAAAAACAAAAATTATTACCTTTTCCTTGACGAAAACAATACACGTGTGCTTCCACATCACACGCTGCAAGCGTAATAGATTAACATGTGATAAGGTCACAATTTTGTTGAGAAATCTGCAAAAATATAAGCACAGAGCGTATTTTGCACTCATCCGATTTTGCCCTGATTTCATTGGAACTTTACTCAGTTTTAGCTTTAATCTTTAATCCTTCATGGGTGTTGCACATTTAGGAAGATTCTCTTAAATCACACGACGATAAAAAAGTAATTGGTTAATATGCACATTTATTCATTCATTTTCACTCCCACTTTTCCTCTGGGAAGGGTCGAGGGGATAGCAGACCTAGGAGGACTCGAAATACCTCACTGTTTTCAGAAATCACAGGTAGCTCTGCTCGCTGCACACCAACATGGGACCAAGCAAGGTCTGAAATGTAGTCACGCCACCTGGTCCTTGGTCAATTCCCCGTTGGTGTACCCAACAGCGCTTGCCTCGCCGATCTTTCGTAGGACATTCTGGTCACATGGGCGAACCAATGCAGCTGGGATCTCTCGATTTGGAGGAAAAGTGCCTCGACATTCAGTGCTCTACGAATTCCACAGCTGCGGCACTGTTTTGCAAAGTGTCACACGGCACCGTGAACTCTTCGCAAATATCCCATCTCTGCCGCTTGTCCTTGAGATAGCACTTTTGCAGTCATTACACAAGATTCACGACCATAGGTTAGGATCGGAACACAGACCAATTTAAAAACTGGCACCTTTGCGGTGTCTGAAAACTCCCGTTTTTTACCACAGAGCAATAAATATCACGCAGAACTGCGTTTCCTTTATCAGTCCTTGTATTAATCTCCTTGCTCGGCTTTCCGTCAATCATGAATACCACCCCGAGGTACTAGATTTCTCAACCTACTCCAGTGCAGTGGCGTTTGCGTGCAAAGCGCACTGACATGGGTTTCCGAAAAAGACGCTATACTTCGGTATTTTTAGTGCTAATTTTCATTCCCTTTTGGTCGCAAGCCGGTGAACAACGATCAAGTTCATGTTGCAGACTCTGCTCAGAGTTGCATCAAATCGCCTGAAAGCAGCAAACGGTTGATCCTGCAGTTTACAACCGTGACACCCTCGTCGACTCGACTGTCACTGTCTATTGAATTCATATTATAGACTATAAACAGGAGTGGTGACAGCATACACCATTGTCGCATGACCTGATGGCCAGCAATAGGCGGCTATCAACACCGCACTCCAGCTACACAAAGGTTTTCACGAAGAACCCAGTCATATGCTTTCTCGAGGTCAAAAAAACATGCCTAGAAATCTTTGGCATATTCCCAAGATTTCTCGAAAGTTTGCTGTAAAGTAAAAATTTAGTCTGTAGTGCTACGCCAAGGCAAAAAACGGACTGGGTATCCTCCAGCTTTGGTTCAATTATTTCGCGACATCTTTTTTCAAGGCAGTAGGCATACACTTTTCCAGAGAAACTAAGAAAAGGGACGCTCCGCGAGTAAGTGCATTCCTTTATTTGTGTATGAGGATTGCAATCACATTTTTCCAATTTGTCCAGAAAACCAGGTTACACACAAATCAATCAAAAAGAACTCTTCCTTTTTTCAAGGATTTAAGCATTTTATTTCTTATTTCATTGCAATCTACAGCCTTCCCAGGCTTCCGCTTCAATTTTTTGACAGCTAGGAGGAGTTCGGTTGCAGTGATTTTTTCCTCCCTCAAACATACATACCTTCTGTGTGTATGCTGGTGTGATAGTGACTAGATTCAGAAGACCGCTGTATCTGCCAAGGATTTCCTCCTTGTTGCTGAGCACTACACGATCTTCGTCTTTCACGCATAGCAATATCAGATTTTTTTCCGGGAATACGATAGTTTTCCAGAACACTTCATTCGCTTGCCAGTACTTTGAATCTAGTTTATGCTCAAAATTCATCCAAGATTGCATCTTGGATTATTTCACTAAAAAGGCTGTGGACTTTCGCGCCTCGACGTTCTGTGCATGCAAAGAAGATTTTATTTTGTTATGAAACTATGTCTTGTACACTACTTGTTTACTTGATTAGCATCTTCTCCCTGGTTCCACCAAAGCGTTACCTTTTTGCTATTATTCGTCACATCAGCTCGTTATATTTATGTCAACCAGGGCTTTCCAGTTTAATTGGTAGAACATCCCAGCCTTTGTACGAGGTATGTTTGTGTATAGGCTCTGTTGGTTTTTCAAAACGCAAGTTGCAGACCACCAGGTGGTGATCAGTCGACAGATATGCACCTCTTTTGACATGAACGTCCAACACTGATGGAAGCAAGTCTGCCGAAACTATGCCGAAATCAAATCTGCACCAGGTGTACTTGTGCAAATTTCTATGCAGGAAGAAAGTGTTTATGATGCACAGTGCGTTGTTACAGGACAGTTGCACCAGGAGCCTTCCGTTATCATTTACGTCAGCATCACCATGTAGGCTAATCACACCCTTCCATAGCACACCATCGTTCCTAAATTGTGCATTGAATTCTGCAAAACTGATCGCTGATAAAGGGTTAACCCCTTCCCAGGGCATCACTAACAGCTTCCACGAATTCCGGGTACAATGCACTTGAGTTTGGGCCGTATACCTGGATCAAATCAGTGAACCCTCCAACAACTTAAATCTGAAGATGCACACCCTTTCTCCTAGTGGGATCAATTCATCAACACAAGTTGGCAGCTGAGGGCTTGCACGTATCCCTACTCCAGCCTGGGCAAACCTTGCTGGCTCAATTCCGGAGTAGAAGAATTTCCACCCATCGTCCACCTCAACAGTTTTGGAGCAACAACTCTTAGTCGAAGATATGCCCATAACCTCCAAGCAATATCATTTGGCTTACTCGACCAGTTCGTACTCTTTCCATGTGAGTGAAGTGATTCTCCTGCTTCCAAATGTTAGCTTATGGCAAGATTGCCGTTTACGCGTGGTGATCAAGTTTCCCAGAGAAAATTTACTCAGCGCTGTCCCCCTTTCATTTTCCAAGATGCATAGCTGGCATAACAAAGAGCGTTGGTGGGGGAGACTGCCAAGAATATTTTTAAAGGCCCCATCTATCTAAAGTTGTAGCGCGGTTCTTGGTCACGTGCGCGACGACAGATGCACGGCGGTTTTGATAAATGTTGCGCATTTCATGGTAATAACCGCCCAATTTATATCATTGGACAGACTGGTCGCGCCATTTGCGCAGCAACTTTGCGATATCAGGGAGCGACAAGGGTAGGCGTTTCGTGTAGGAGAGGCCTTGCATTGAGTCTACTGCAAGTGCAGTCACCCTGCAATCACTGCACCTGAAAAGGAGAGGCTATGTATTGCCCTATCACTTTTGCTTAATGGGAAGGGTGGACGATGATTTTGGTTCCTTTCTGCCTACTATACCTTGCATTTTCATTGTTTTCCTCATGGGCGAGATGTTGTGATGAGAGGATAGTAAAACATATCATGGAACACAGTTCTATTCCGCACCAAAGATAAAAAGACCTTCCGCATTAAAACACCCAGACAGTAGCAACACCGTTCTCCTCACGTCAATCAATATCTTGAACCGAATGATGTGACAACAGCAAATCACTCTACGTGCGCGACGGTAGAAAAACTTGCGCAGGAGGCAAGACTCCTGGTTACAATTGTAATGGCTTTTTTTGGTGTTCATTTATCATATAGTTACACCGAGCACGGACAATGCTACAAGCGATACGGGTTTTTAGGAAAATTTGCAAGTGTAGAAATGAAAGTTCTTGTACCCAAGGCCAACAACCTTTGCTTCTCGCCTTGGACAATTCGTGTATTATGTTGTACTTAATTTGTACAGTGCAGTGCACAAGTTTGCCAAGGACACTCCACAGATTAAACTCTCCGCTTGCTTTTTTGGGCTGATTTTTGACTTGTTGCTCCACAATATATCGATCTTTTTGAATTTTTACCGATTGGTTTTGAGCGCAATGGTAAAGCGTGTCGCCAGAAAGCTTGAGTGCTCAACCTCCATGCTCCGTTACAGGGGGTAGAACTTTTTTCATGTAACCTCGAACGACCTTGTTTTCGCTTGTGCGACCCGATCAGAGGCAAACCCAACGCAAGCCGCGCTGTTGCCAACTCCTCTAAGTCAGATACGCTTGTTGCAAATGCTACTCATGAAGATAGTTTTGGCTTAAAAAAGTCTTCGTCTGCAATGTCGTATGTTCTATTTACAACTTATAGAAAGCAAATGTTTGTGATTATTTTCCGGTTCTGACATAAACATATTTTACGGTTGACCTGAAGCCAAGCGCGGAACAAACTGTTGACAGTAAACTGCTGCGCACAAAGATTTTGGTTTTCTTCATTTCAGGGAGAAGAAAAACATTATTGAAGCAGCATTCATCGGTGCATCAGAAGGAATACCCTTAGCATTCAACATTGCAGGCAACGTGATGGCTTTCCTTTCGCTTCTGGCAGCCATAAACAGCTTACTTGGATGGTTTGGTGGTTTGTTCAATTACCCTCAGCTTAACTTCGAGGTTTGTCTGATTAGCTTGCTGGATATCATAAAAGTTTGCTTTTCAAATAATTATAGGTGAAAATCATTGTTCCCGATAGATTTTGTTTTATTCGCGCAGAAGTGTTTTAAACTGCAACTGAATGTTTTCCAGTTAGGCTAAAAGTAGTGCGTTACGATTTTCCGTTGTTTCTCTGTTACGATGGCACAACAGGACTTGAATGCTGTTGAACTAACCAATGAATTGAAGAATCTTCTTCTCTCACGTAATCCAGTGAAAACGAGGAAGTATTCTCTGGTCACTTTAAACGAATTTTGTTTGAAACTCGAAACGTTTTTATTAGGAATTGCTTGGCTTGTAGAAAATCTTATATGCCAAAATCTTATTCTAACTAAAACAAACTCATGGTGATGAGTAAGACAAATAGTAGGATAAAATGTAAATATTGTTACATTCTTAGTTGCAGTTTATCGGCAGTAACATTTGTTTTTCTCGGTCTGTATTTAGTAACCACTGATCATTACTGTTATATCTAACTTCGCAGCTTATATGCTCTTACGTGTTCATGCCAATCTCATTTTTGATGGGAATTGAATGGTCTGAATGTTTTAAGGTGAGTGTCACAACATTTTACTACCTGTGAAGCACAGGAAAGCTGCGGAATATAAACGAATGACTCGCCATTCTCCGAAAAGGCAACAATGTAAATTATTTGTAAGCAGCTACAGAGGACGCGACACTACTTGTTAGAGCGTGGATTGCTTTTCTGTGCAGGAATGACCACGATTTCTCTGCCTATTGCCAGAGTTTGATCAATTACAACTGCAAATGAATGTAATTAATTAGCCTACGCATTTATACTTGATTGTAATTGATACTTTTTGGTCTGGTGTAATTGAAATTTGCATAAAAAAAATTACCAAATTACAATTGCATTTTGCTTTCAACAACTTGGCAAAGTTTGAACAAATACATAAAGAAAATCAGTGATACACTTTTCATGTGACCTTCTGCAATTGTGTTCGCAAATGTGGATGTACAGAGTTTATCAGGAGCATAGCACGATTGCATGATATAATGAATACGCAGGGTAGCTACTAGCTATAGCCTGTGGTTTTCCACCTTGTTTTACTGGGACCCCTTATAGCACTCCACTATAACTTGACGACCCTATCAACGTCATCCAATCCCAACGAACCTGGTTTTCTGATTTCTAGCAAGCCACCTCGAGGGCTTTCCCATCTCCAATTGCCATTTGCCAGCTCTCCGTAATGGCCCGCCACCCCAGGTTGAAACCACTGACCTAGACTGACCGATAAACAGCACAGAGCACGTGTGATGCTTTTACATGACGTGTTGGTCGACGCAGTTAATACATGATTTACTAAGAACGCTTGCGATAGTGGCGGAACCACAACATGTGTGTATGGAGCGAGATGGCATTCGCTGCAGGGCTCCGCGGGGACGAACAAAGCGTTAGCGTGGTTAGGTTTGGTGCCAGGACCTGGCTGCATGTTGTACGCCAGGTTCAGACAAGGGAAATATGTGTTCTGTTCTCAGTGTTCTGTGCATAACGTGCAGAAACTTGTTGCATTTTAAGTCCATGCTTTGAAAGCGTTTTTAACTGTTTAGGTTTGAAGCGGTGTTTACTTTTCGTTAGGGGGTGTTTAGTTAAATTTTGTTTAAGACAGTTACGTAGGTCAATGTTAGGCACGTAAAACGCTCGCGCTCAGCGTGGATGGATTGGTGCAAAGAAACGGCCCACGGGCGGTGCTGCCAGTTATTTGCCACTGCAACAACGAGCGCGCAAAACGCGCAAAATGCTATTGGGCTGCTATGTCCAACTGAAATTCCTTACTGGGATAAAAATTGTCATTGTCTTCATAAGGGCCGCACATTGAATGACTTTATCACGCGAACAGCAATCGCAAAATTTCCAATGTTACTTATGGGTTATTGAAAACCGATTTTTCATTTCCTATTTTTCACCAGGCAGGGGAGTTAATCGGGATTAAAATATTTACGAACGAGTACATCGCTTTCGATAAATTGGGCGTTCTGATTCGAAATCGAGACAACGGGACGATACCGAAAATGATCAACGGTGAGCTGCAGTGGGTGGATGAGCGAACAGAAGCTATTGTGACGTACGCGATGTGCGGTTTCGGCAACGTGGGATCGATAGGAATTATTCTTGGTGGTTTAAGTGAGTAATGTAAAGTTTGTCATCACATACCATTATAAGATGTTTTATGCTTGTCTTATTGAACCTTTGACACATTGCATCATCGACAGGCTTTTGTGTGAAGACGAAGTATTCCGTCACGAGTGCAGAGATTGGATAGTATCAGTTGCAGAACAGCTGTTTTATTCGCAATAACGGGCATTGGTGTTCTTCCACCTGTAAACCAATGGCTGTGAACTGTTTGTATTTAATCTTACTATGATAGTTGCGTGGTCGTTGCGAGCAATTTATCACTCCTACTGTCTACTGAAAAACGCAGATGTATTGCAATCAAATCTACATAAAAGAAAAAAGTAAAAAAAAAGATTTAAATCAACGAATATGCAAAAGAATGCCATAGGGACTACGGCTGTCATTCGAAGATAAAATGAAGCTGTGTAAAAGAATCGAGTAACCCAGGTTCATAACGTATGTTTTCTTGTTAGCACATTATGGTTGTTTAGTCAACACACCTGTCTTGCTTACGGCAAGTCTTTCGAATTTCAACAAAAATAGTGATGTCTGCGGAGTCAGCTTGCCCTTGATGAAATGTTTGTTTCGAAGAGTAGAAAACAATAAGGATTAGGTTAAGTTTTCGTTGAGCATAGCATAAATGGAGTGTTTACCACCTGCATTGATTTCAGCAAGAACCTAATACGAAAGCAATTATTTTCCACATTAACAATTCTTGCAGCTTTTGATATTCTTACTAAGGTACATGACGTCATATGTAGGTAACTTTGGCATCGCGGTTGCAGGCAGGAACACCGAAACATAGGGCATGGCGGCAGTGGCGTAGCCAGCCCAAAAATTTGGGGAGGCCAAAATGTTTGATTTTAGGCAAATTACACTATTTTGCTTAGAAAAACGCCTCTCAAAGCACAAAATCATCAAATTTTCTAAAAATTTTGGGGGGCTATGGCCCCTTTGGCCCCCCCTGGCTACGTCTATGCATGGCGGTGCATTACTCCCATGGCCTTTCGCAGAGGAAAACGGGAGCAGAAGTGCTTCTTTTATCTTTATGAACACAATCATTGGTAAACCCGGCTAAAAGGTACTCGGGCTCAGCCCGAGGAGCCCGTGTGGTGGAGTCGCCACTGGGTGGTGTGGTGGAGTCGCCACTGGGTGCAACTTACAAATTTGTAGCCATCATCTATATCTCGGAATAAGCATAGTTCCAATACAAGTTAAGATACTTACGGAACTGTATAACCAGGTCTGCTACAAGCGCTGTTGCAAACATGTATGATGACCTTTTCTGATGCTTGTGGTCAAGTGTTCCACGTTACACCGGCGACATATATCCACTGCACTTAGACTAATCTAACAGCAAGGCGGGAAATGCAAAGCCATTACACGAAATCTTGTTACTCCTGGCATGCATTTTGTACTTCGCGCTTACCATAACGATAGCAACAATTGAAATCGATTTCAACAAATAAAAATACGTTAGACTTCATCGTCAGAACAAGCAAAGTGACGGTTGATTTGTTAGATAAACATTGCAGCATAAAACGAACAAGGAACACATGAGTTTGCAACATGGTTTATTTGCAATTTCCAGTGAGACACATATCGTTGTCGGAGTTGGGCTCAGTAATAAAAAAAATTCGTCATTAAATTTTTTAATCATATTTTGGGGAAAAGATTACTTTTCAGTTTCAATGAGTTTGTCAAGTACAATAGGTTTTTCTCAACAATGAAAACAATTTTTGTTAAAAATTTTTTTAAATTTATTTTATTGAAAAGAAAACTTCTTTCGCAAATGTTTTCGCGAAAAAAGTTTTTTACTGCGATTTTTTAAATATAGCAAAATTTGTACATAGTGCAAACGGGCAATCATAGATCTGTCTTAAACCATTTTGGTATGCCATACGTAGTAAAATTGCCACTCCCGTAAATTGAAGTGACCCTTTGAAGGCTTACAGCCATGTTATTGTTACGCAGTAACGACCAACAGAAGCAAAATATACTCGCAAGTTTGGCAGCGTGCCTCAAATGATCGCGCCTGAGTAAACAGTAATATCATCACTGACTGACACCACAACAGATGTTGTGAAGTGTGTTGTTATACCGGCTAATAAACTGTCATTGTAATAGAATAAATCAATTAATCGAAATTGAAGCGATCGACCTCAGTTTCTGACAATTTTTTGTGTCTTAAGGTCAATCTCCACTGAGGAGTTGCCAGGAGTAGCCGCGCACGATTCTCTGTTTGTTTTGTTGCGTCGGGTAATTCTGCGCTCGTGCACGGCTCGGCACGGCAACTCCTGGCGCAATAAAACAAACAAAGAATCATGTGCGGCTACTCCTNGCAACTCCTCAGTGTAGATTGGCCTTTAATCCAATTTTCTATGGGCCCGAATGCTTTTTCCGTGCTTCCGTGTGAACACGCATGATTAGGATTATTTCAGTTCGCTAATTACCAGGTTGGAATTGAAACCTCCCCGTCACGTCAGGTTTACAAGATACAGTTGTGTGTAACCTATTAAAAGAACGTCTTGCCTTTAGGTATTGAGTGACTTTGAGAAAAACTTAATGGACTCGGGGTTCACAATAGGGAAAACGTAGTAACCACGGATTCTTGCTCAACACATCAAGTATAAAATGGGGTTGATTTAATGTCTGTCCCACTTAGTAGGACATCTAAATACACCATTTTACACCTTAAACATGGAGCATGTAAAGCCAACAAAGTTTTAACATTATTTTTTTACAAAACAATTCAAGCAAAACTTTTGCGAAACAATAAGAGTACTAGTCAATGCGATGATAATCACGAATATACAACTTTGCATTCAAAACAAATACTAGTGAGTGAGGGGATTTTATATCAAAACTAAGACGCGACGTGCTGTAGCCAACATGGTTGTGATATCATTTTGGTGAGAAATTCGTAGAAAATGAAAGAAAGTCACCGATATGTTGTTGCCATATGAAGAAAAAAGGTACAGCTTTCCCCTTCCAGAAGGCGGGGTACGGCGTTCCTCCACTTCCCCTTTGTTTACACCACTGCTGATAACACAAGTTACAGACTCTTAAAAGAGCTTTGAAAATAACTCGTTTATAAGAAAGTGTCCATTCAACTTATACAGATTTTGAGTCTGAGACATACAAAATCAAATAGTTTTTCTAAGACATTTTTCTAAAAAAAGTGGATTACTGAAAATAAGTTGAAGTTTTTTGCTGTTCCTAGAAATTTTAGTTGTTGTTTTGTGAAGAGTATTCCAACCATTGTTTGTTACAAACATTTATGAATATACTAAACGCTTATAAATCCTTGATTTACTTGGTTTACTTGGTCTTTGGTTTACTTGGTCTTTGGTTGTGTAAGTTTCGCAAGATTTTCGCATAAAACGTTTTTCCGTATGCAGAAAGTTTGTGTTACTGTAGTGTTTTCAACATGATATCTATATTTGCAATTTGATCATCCTGGTAAATTAATGCAATATTTGATACGCCTTTTTGGTCAAATAAGCACAGCAGTTATCAAACGAATAACATTTTCGAAATTGTTTTTAGCCTCCAGTGACAAAGAAATGCATATCACACCGCACACATGCATCCCGCTTGTCAAATTGATTCGTTAGTTATGACCGTACAAATTTCCATCCTAAATGGTTGTCTGCTCATCTATGCCTTTACCTTGAGAATTTCTGTCTTGTAGCAATGCGCATGATGATAAACGTGTAGTTTTTACTGCTCCCTGCAGGTGTAATTGCGCCGAAACGACAGTCGGAAATGGCCAGGATAGTCGTTCGTGCACTGGTTGCTGGGATCTTCGTATGCATTCTCAACGCCTGTGTTGCTGGTCAGTTTATTTAAGACTTTTTGTATTCACTGCCGCTGCATCTTTAACTGACGCTGGACGCCTATACCATATAGTAGGCGGTCCCAAATACGTCTATCGTTGATCTTACCAGCAGGTTAGGTGTCACCAAACTTTTCTGGTGCATCACAGGAAACCTTCTTTACTTGAAAGGGTGGATGCATCCCATGTTTGGTGACACATGAATTTCGCTACAAGCTATTTTACTTTANGCAACTTTGCACAATTCGCACAATATCCCCTTTTCATAGCTCCACCTCTGGCGTTTTTCTTGCCTTTCTCTTATAATTAATTATAACCAGGAATTAATAAACAATTAATCCCCTAGGGATTAATTAATTATTTAATTGCTTATTTTGTGGTTTTTATTTCATAACTTGCTAACCACAAACGCTAGAAAGCCAANCAAGGTCTCTAAAGATGGGGAACTCCGCCTATTTTTCTATTCAAAAAANAACCACAAAGGTTGAGGTTCAGGGCCAATTGAAGTGGGCCAAAAAGAAAACCTACNCCTATTGTGACATAACCTACAAGAAAACTCAATCGAAACTAGAAGACTTTCCGCATTTTTGGAGTGTTTGAACACCTCTCTAGCTCTATCGGCTGGAGAGTGATGGCTGAAATAGTCCATAGCAACATATCGGCTTCTGCGGCCCCTAAAGGCTTGGTTGTAACAAGGTTTGATTGAAAACTTGGAATGCTGAAAAGCCTTATTTCTCTGCCCCTTAATGCCGAGGCTTACTCAGTTCGACATTTTCTTCTCGATTCCATTACCAATTATTTTCTTTTCGTTTTGGTTCTATTGTAAACGTCTCCCCAAGATATTTAAACTTTTACCCTGTTCCTGGAGGACTTCAGTGAACACTTTGTAGGGCGTCCTTTCCTGTCTATGGCGGTCCAAATGTATGCACATGTATCTGAGCAATATGTTTTTTATCAGTAAAAGTAAAGAAAAAATGTGCTTAACAACGGATGAATAATGACGAAGATAACCAAGAATAAAACAAAAAAAACTGTTTTTGTATCGCCACAAAGAGCGTCTGTTATAAAAAAGAAAAATAAAGAAAAAACGTTGTAAAAGAACGTTTGAAAAACTTTTTGAAGGGGAATAATTTGACCTGATAAGACTTGATAAAATTTAATGTCAATTACGAAGTTTTTAATGTGTGCTTACTACTCTAGGTATGTGTCAAGACTGGATTAAAATGTAAACAGAAAAAAGTTGCGGTAGCAGGTGTTAAAAATTCAAATTTCAAATAAAGATTTTTGTTCACATTACGCGAATTCATTTTGTATAAACTTTTTGGATAACATTTTCTAAAGAATATTTTGGTAGTCCTTCTTACTGTCTGTAATAATTTTCTCTTCTTCAAATTGTGAATTCCCCGCACTACTGCATTTGGCTTTGGAAGTCGTATTCACTGATTTACGACTACTACACAACTTTGCAGAAACTATGTATTACTTTCGAAAAAATTGAAGTTATGGTAAAGTTGCATCATGTTTATCCATTGTAATTTTGTTTTTATATACCATTAGGATTAGAGTATGTCGTCGTAAACTATAAATATTTTATAACAATCGAAGGCGTATGAAAGTAGGTACGAATAAGCTACTACTGCTTTGCCATGCAGCTGATTAATGGAGCTATGATATGAAGAACGTCAGCAACCTAAGAGTATTTCCTACATACAAAATATACTCTGAGAAAAGTTATGCTCTCCACACGACAACATAATAATAAAGCTGTGTACAGTAACGTTAAGATTAAATTCATTGGAAAACTGGAACGCCCTCATCATTAATCCAAGCTAGGACCGTAACCACCTGATATTTTCGGGAGGGTAAAATAATTGTAAGTTGTTGTTGAACCATTTTTGCGGGGGGGGCAAAATAGTTGGAACGTGTTGTTGTACTTAACAACTAAACATGTTTTTTAAAATTTCGAGGAGGGGGGAGTTGCCTGGTTCTCCCACTGGTTGTGGTCCTGATCCCAGCACTTCAGCAGTTCCATTCTGGCCTGGAGTGGTGTCGCTGGACAGAGCTCCAGATATTAATCAAATAATCTCCCTCAAGTGCAGACTTATACGTTCTTCAGCCAGNCAAGATGATCAGTANATGTATGGATAACTGATAGGCAGGTGGGAAATGTTTCTCCATTCTGTCAGCCCGTGCAGATAAAACAAANACAANTNTTCATTTCTCCCGAAAATATGTGTTTGATGTTGAATATCCCATACAGTAGCTATACTCACTTGTTATATCCGCTGTAAAATCGTTGTTCTACTGTCATGGCAATATTGCTTTAGGAACCATCACTGAGTATTGGAAGGTTTAACTGAATAAAATATGTTGTACCCACACCTCAAAACATGTTTGACTTAGCATTAAAATGTTTAATGAAACTTGTACGAGGTGATGCAGAAGCTGTCAATGCCTCAGGTGCGCGTGCTTCGCCCTCAGTGAAAGCGTCCCGGTGACAAAGTACAGGATTTTTCCAAAGATTGATGTCTGATGAACTCATAGGCACAGGTTTAAGAACTTACCGCAGTTTTTTTCAGACAAAAAATTGCAGAACGTGTTTATAAACTCAAGAGATCACTTGATCCTGTGTGAAAGGCTGG
>JGI24022J15233_10002122_pt1 | contig 18046 bp, 11 predicted proteins | sample Ectturendosymbi2_FD_15233 | JGI IMG/M metagenome (IMG submission 15233) | reverse complement strand
CAACTTGCGCTTGCCCTGAAAAACAGAGGGTGCCCTGAATTCACAGTACTGAATATATATTTTTTATTATTCAGGATTTTTGAGCAACTAGCGCTTGCCCTGAAAATTTTCACGGTATGGAATATACTTTTTACATTCAGGATTTTTGAACAACTTGCGCTTGCTCTGAAAAACAGAGTTGCAATGAAATTTTTCACTGTATTGAATATACTTCTTGCATTCAGGATTTTTGAGCAACTTGCGCTTGCCCTGTAAAACACAGGGTGCCCTGAATTCACTGTACTGAATATGTATTTTTTTTTATTCAGGATTTTTGAGCAACTTGCGCTTGCCTCAAAAACAGAGTTGCCCTGGAATTTTCACTGTATTGAATATGTATTTCTTATCATTCAGGATATTTAAGCACTTGCGCATGTCCTGAAAAACAGTTGCCTTGGAATTTTTCACTGCATTGAAATATTTTTTTATCACCCAGGATTTTTGAGCAACTATAGCGCTTGCCCTGAAAACAGAATTTGCCCTGAAATTTTTCAAGCCCGGGGGGGGCGGCCGACTACCCGCCTCGTACGCATATGGATACATCATAAAATCAGCTAAACCAAGCATGTTGAAATAGGACAGATTTGAAATTTGACTCAGAAAATCAATTAAACGTCCATAATTGTCTTCAGGGTTGATGTAATTGGGCCCAACCAAAAAAACCACCCGGGTGCTTTTATAAAAGCCCACTTGATACAAACCAATAAAACCCACCATAGATCCCACTCTTTTCTTTTCCTTTGAAAAATGTACTGTGAAGTTGTAGGTAGATTAAGCAGCACACTCGTACAGTTAACTGTAAATTTTTTTTAATGAAACAAAACGAACAGCAACGAAATGTGAAGGACTCGAAAAAAAAGAAGAAAAACTCCAACAGTTTGAGTAAATTCTACTGGTTATCTTCTACAGCCCTGTAAATCGGTATATTTTAATCAATTTTTCTGCCTTCTCTGCATCCAAACTGTTGCTGATGTTGGACCATACCAAACCATATGTTGAAAAAATACACTATAAAGATGCTGAACTAGCAGGGCATGTAGGCTACATAAACTTGACGTGAAACGGCAGTTTGTGTGGGAGTGGCTTTTCTCTGTTTGCTGTGTGCATACTTGCCAAACCATACCACTTTGGAGTGAATTGACCAACAAAACTTTGCGAAAACAATGATGAGGCGGAATGGGACAATTCGGTGACGCCGTTTTGGCGATGGATGTTTCGGTGATAAATGCGTTTTACGACATGATACCTTTGATGGGACCGCTTATTGTGTAATTCTTCAAATAAATTTGTGTTTAACCTTGGGTTCAGGTTTAGCTTTAAGGCAAACAAACATCCTTTGTAATCTAATCTTCGAAGTACATTAGAATTCGCCTGTAAGGTTTTCGGCTATAACGACAGTTCGCCTATAACGACCCTTTTCCTTCATTCCCGGCAGAATCCCTATCTTTTTTGTATATTGGAGTTCAGCTATAATGACTTCGGCTATGTCGTCACTTCGACCATAGCAACGCTTTTCGTCGTTCCCTTGAAGTGACGTTATAGGGCAGTTGTACTGTATTTCAGAAACACACTTTTTTTTCATATAAAACATTTCCGACCACCATCGCCGTAACATCCCGTCGCCGAAACGGCATCGCCGAAACATCCCGTCGCCGAAACGGCATCGCCGAAATGTCCTAGACCCAAGATGGGGTACCTTTTTTACCCTCAAGTTTGAATACCATAATAGGTATAACGAGATATTATTGTGTAATTCTGAAAATGGTAATATTGCATGATGCAATACAAACAATTCAGAATAGGGTTTTTGTGTTTTTTTCTAAAAAGGGAACAAAAACCTGTTTCTTTTCAGAAAACCCAAAAAAACGAATTAAACAAAAACAAAACACCCATGTGAATTGTTTTTTTAAAACCCGTTTTTTTTTCAACCCTTAATCTTTCAATCCTTTTTTGTGATTTTCCCTTGATCGCCCGATCTGGAAGAAGTCATGTCACTATCAGTTTGATTGGGTGTACGCCGCACACCTAAAGTATAGGTCTCTTGTATTGAAGAAGCTGAAAATTACTGGCATTTGAATACATAAAAATTAGTATTGACAATAAATCAAGTTTCGTAAAATTAAATCCGTGCAGCATGTTAGTAGACTTACGATAGGAAAATCATCTAGTTACCGCATCTCAATTTTTGTAATTTCACTCTTTGGATGCCTGGGGCCGGCGCGGCCTTCTCCCCGCGCTCTGCACGCCACTGCCGTCCACACTTTCGCTGTTGTTATTATTTCGCTTCACATAAGAAAATGTGCTATTTTGCTTCATCTGGCTTGACTAAATAGTAATAAGCTGCGTTTCACATTGTTTTTACTTTATTCCCACAAAGGTTGAACAGCAGCTCTGGTCTGTGACATGGTTTACTCTCTACTAGACAGGCTCAGTCTGCTTTCTACTTAGTCCACTCTACAGTACTGTGAACTGTGCATCGGCAACATCGTATGACTGTGATGCAACAATAACGTAATCGAACAAGTGACGCAACAACTATCAATATTTCTTGTTCTAATATCTGCACTCAACCTCCTGTATAACTACCCAGGGCTCCCATTGCTGGTTTTTTTCACCCAGATCTGTTTTTCTGAGTCCATCTGGGTGTCTAGGTTTAATTTTGAAAAATCCTAGCAAATCTGTTTTTTTTAAGATAAAAATTTGTTAACGTGCTATAGTAAATATAATAGTAAAATAAGCGTATCTTCTGGTTATTATAGGCTAGTGTTCACATGCGATCATCAGGTGAAAAATAAAAAGTACTCAAATCGGTGAAATAAAACGTCTTCAACCGATTTTGCACCCGTATCAATATCATCATAGGTGTACGGGAGTGATTATTTTTGGGGATGCAAAAAATTTTTTCCCAAATTTGATCTTGTTTTTCACAAATAACGTGTAAATAACAATTCTTAATATTAAGATTAAACGTACCATTGTAAGCAAATCAAGGTGTCTGCATGTCTAATTACCATGCAATAATCAAATATCAGTAACAAACAAATTTGTGAGTTAAGTCGCGCTCCTGTAGTTTTTCATGTATGCCTAATTACCAATTACCGAGGTTCAAAGCCGTACGACCTCAACTAGCAATCAAAATTCTGCATAGCTACATGTGAACAATGGTAATATTTATTGTGCTGAAAAATGTTAGCTAGTTGCAATAAAATCCCCAAAAAAATTGCTGTTCATGCCACCACATGTTGTTCCGAATCTTCATTTTCAAGTTTTTATAAGCGTTCTAAACTTGTTCTTCCAACACGATCATCTCAATAGTTAAGATCGTTTTTTTCATAGATGTGTGCATTTGTGTTGGCCACAATCGCAATCAATTTAGAAAAGGAGTAAAATGTCAAGTTACAATCTGAAGTATTACATGGCCGCAAGTAGGTCAAGTCTCAAGTAAGGAGAGGGAAAGGAGGCAATTTAATACATAGCGTATAGCTTAGCCTTCCACATTAGGCAATCTTCACTGCAGTGCGTTGTACTTAAAATACAGTACTACAACTTACTTAATCGTTTACAGCTTCTAAAGTCGCATTATGAAAACCAAAAATCCAATCCAGTTTAGACAGTGAATGCTGTTCTGGATAATTTTGATACTAATATGAGACAAATGGCCAAAACGTTTCAGCAAAAAAATAGGCTGGAAGCTATATCAATAGTTCAAACATGTGTCCTTATCCAATAAATATCCTTGATTTCGGGTATTATGGCGTAACATCGAAGATGGCTTAGATAACTCGGAGTTTGCAATACTTATAGCCAGGGTTTTTTTTAAGGAAAATGTTAGGAACCCGGTTTGGATCTGTAGGGACCCGATTTCTCTAATTCTAGGGACCCGATTTTTTCTGATTTTAAGGATCCGATGATAATTTTCTCTGTTTCTAGGGACCCGATTTGAAATTCCTAAAACGCTAAAACGCCGTAAAAAACCTGCTTATAGCTGTATTTGCAGTTTGCCACATTTTACTGCATCACTAGAAAAACTATTTTTACTTGTTAATCGTGTTACAACAAAAACAAACTTGCTAAAACCAAGACTGTTAAGGAAAATTCAAAACAAGCATTGTCAAGAAGCCAGCAAAACGGCTACTATATACTAAGTCCGAAAAGTGAGAGATGTCGATAACGGAGTATGTTACCACTTTAACTAGTTCATATAAAATGTCTTGAATAACAGAAAAGTGATCCAAATGTTAATTTTAACAAAATTTAAAGCGATAATCAATATGCCATGTGAGTCTCATGTAACATGGTTTACTCGAAAGTCTCCACGGAAAGGAATTATAATTCTACCATCTGTGATTCCATTAAAAATGATATTGATGACGGCAGTTGGCGCAAGGCCGAAGCCTGAAGTTTGCTTCTTTCCGGGGCGGCTGAGGTGAACACTCTTGCTCAAGGAGCGCTACGGCGATTGACTCAGTGGCTGCGGATCGAAATCCCAACCTTCCAATTGTGAGGCGGAGTTGCCGTCACCAAAATCAAATCAGTATCTGTCACCAAACTCAAATCAAACTGTGGTGGGGATAGCAGAGAGTGAATCCAGTTGACGGTTTGCACGAAAATATGCAGCCAGAGTCCAGCCTGGAAATTGTCAGTTCATCTTATGGGTAGCCAAACGTGAGGATCAGCAATTTTTCTTCTGACAAAAGAAAGCGTAGTGTTGAAAATTTATATCATGACCTATTAGGCTGAAATTAAAGTCGTTCAGCAGCAGATCATAACAGCAACGAGTTGAATGTGTAGCTACTTTAGGTTGAAACTGCAAACCGTATCCAATTAATTATCCATGATAACGAACATCGTTATCGTAAGCGAGTTTGAATGATTTACACTTTCAGTTCTGTGAAGTTGTTGGCATTGGCTAACTAAGAATTATTCACAAAGAGCCTTACATTTTTCTAGTCCATCTTTGCAGTGGAAAATTTTTCGAAGGACAGCTTGTTGCAGAATACTTTTTACAAGCGCACCACGTCAATTTACGTATCGCTGTTTGAGAAGCCCCTGCTGTTTATTGTTTACAGAAAAATTGTATAAATGCCGTAAACTGGTGTATTTTTTAATTTTTCGATAATAAAAATCTTATCGCACAAAAAAACTCGTAGGTCGCATTCAAACAAAAGATGTTTCCGGTCTTATGATGTGTCAGCTTTTTACTAACAGGGAGTTCTGCTTACCTACTGATTATTGCGCAATTCATTAAACAAAATGTGATCTCTGCATTCTGACCTTTTCGTTTGATGAAGAAGTTTCATAACGCACGTCACCACAATTTAGTGATAAAAATATTCATTCAATTTGTTTACTGTTCCCACGGAATAACCGGTTTGCCCTTTTGCAGGCCTTGGTAAAAAATGGGAGTTCATTTTCTGGACGACCGAGCATATCTATCGTTGACATGCTTACTCAAGGACACGGTATCGCTTTCTTAGACTACGGAGACTTCTGGAAAACTCAAAGAAAATTCGGATTGATGACGCTTCGCGGGTAATGAAAAAATCATTGGTAATGTTGAACGCATGCACTTTACATAAAATGGTTAGTGGAAAACTTCAGTTGAGCTTATCTACGAATTAAGAGCAGTGCTAAACTTTTCTTTCAGTTAATCTCTACTGCTCAATAATAGCCCTATAGTCTATACCAGGGGTGGCCAACGTTTTGGGCACCATGCGCCAATTTTTCCAAACGTGGGTAGAGATGCGGCTACCGTCGGACATTTCTTGTAACAATGTTACTTCACATCATTAATGATCTACGAGGTAATATAATCAAATACAAATGAAATATCTGGTAAAACAGCATATAAACTTCAAGTTTACTTACTTTTTAATGAGATTTCAAACACTTCACCTGGTTTTCAATGTTTGGAGCTAAATTTGTTACTGAAAGCATCAGAAAATTATTCAATTTTGAATCAGTGAGGCGCGACCTCGTTTTTCTTTTAATCAATTTCTTGGACGAAAATGCTTATTTGCATGTGTACGTCGTTTGAAAACGACATACATATAACATGAACGAATTTTCTTAGTTCTGGGAAATTTTTGCATGGCAAGGATCGCCAGAAATTTGTCAAGTCGTAGTTCCCCTAGGACTGAAAAAAGCGCATCAAATTTCGTTTATAATATTAAATTTGATTTGAAGTCAAGAAGTTCCATTTATATGTTACTTGGCATTTTCATTTATCTTTCATTCACCAAGTGAGAATGGATTTACAAATCCCAAAATTCAGTCTTAGTCTTTAGTAAAATCACAAAAGCGATTTCCAAATTGGTCTCGCAAAAATGTTCATAGTGCATTTTCTCATATTGCCATTGTCATTCAATCCGCTCCTTTAAATACGGAGACTAGCTGTATATTATCATTTACTAACTGCGAAATGAAGAGTTTTAATTTCACCTGGGAAGTTTGTTTCACGATAATAACAGGCATCTCATAAGGGATTTTGAAGGAAAAAAAATTGATAAAAACATTGGAAAGGCCTACTATCCTACTTTATTACGATTATAACTGTGCAATGCGCCACTTCAAATCATCCAATGCGCATGCGCCACAGGTTGGCCATCCCTGGTCTATACTGACTAAACTGAAAATGTCCTCAGAAGTAAGGCGAGAACACCGACACGGTTTTTCAGTCCCGCGTGCGCCGCTTTTCTTGCTGAATTTTTGCACAACCATAACTCCCAAGGCCTAGCCGATTGAGGTAGAGAGCTGTTCAAACCATCTAAAGATGCGGGAGGTCTTGTAGTTTCGATTAAAAAAATTGTCAAGTTTTGGATTTTGTTTAATGTCGATGACGTCATAATGGGAGTAAGTTTTTGCCTTTTGGATGACGTCATCGGCCTCCTGGCACCAATCCAACGATCCGATTTCATGGCTCAAGGTTTTATTTTAAGCTAGACTATAATCCGAGTGTTTAGAGCCCTTAATTGGCTTTGTAGCATTTCTGGATCCAAAGTTATGACTCAAAAAACCAATTTTGGGTGAAATATCTGTTTTGCTTTTTTTTCCATAAAACGTTCGTTGGCCAAACTATAAACAAATTTTTTGCAAGATGGTTATCGCACCGCAGTATTTGGAAATCAAGATTGTAAAAATGACAAAGATACAATGGCAGCACCAATCACGTACTATGGCATCGTAAATAAGCCACCTACGCACGAAGCATTTACACCGGTATTTTTGTAGATGGTACAACCCGGTTTTCACTCTCTGGATAAGTGTGAAGGTAGTAGTATCACAAACGTGACGCACAAATTGAAATTGAAAACGTGATCCCCTCTGTGTGAAATATTTCTTGCTACCTTTTGCCCTGTTCTTTCACGTGTTTTGATCTTTTGACCACCAGTGCGCTAGCAATGTTGTCAATTCCAAAACCCTTTTAACGCCCGCGGTGGCCGGCGATAATACGATGGGCTATAAGTTTTGAACGGATTGAGCTAGAGAGTCAGTGAAGCATCGTCGGATCCGGACGACAGCGACGAATCTTTTGAGGTAGGTTGCGCGCACTTGTGACGTCGTTTTAGGGGAAACCGGTTTTTGCGTTGCCAAGAAAAATGAGTTGCTTCAATTCAAAAGGCCACAGAACTTATACCAAAAAGTTGGAAACAAAACTTGCTATATAAAAATGTCGGTATAAGGACGTTAGCTTTGCGATTATGATGAAAAAATTTTAAATTCTTTTTGGTGGGGGTGAAACGGGGCAAAATCCAAGGATTTCTGTTTTATTTTGCGGTTCAAGCCACTTTCCAGCCAATCAACACTCACGAACCGTCTCAAAGTTACAGAACAGGTGTTTTTAATGTCTTACAACATCCCACCCAATTTCAACACAAAATATTGACAGGAAAATATTTTTATTGAAGAAACAAATCCCCTAGGTGGCTGAGCCAATTTTTGATCTTTTTTACGCCATAACTCCACAACTCCTTAGGCTAGCAGGCTAATCAAGGTCTCAAAGCTTCATATTTGCACCTAGATCTTTTTAAAAGACACACCGAGTAAATAGTTGGACCTAAAATTGTTTTTGGCATCATGCAAGTATGTGCCGCTATATGACAATTGCAAAAAAAGGCAGGATCTTTAAAAATTGTGCGTTTTTACCTTATCCTTGTTAACTGCTCTTTGCTGTTGCTAAAAGAAATGTTGCAGAGTTTATCAAATTATCGTGATGTATCCAATATATATTACCATGGAAATCTCAAACAACTGGACAAATATTTTCCGCTGCATATTGAAAAAAACATTTGGAAATTGAAGCGCTCAGTTCACCAATCGTAACCGACTTAGTTGACAATGAACCCAACCGAGTAATAGTTTCATTTCCTGTCTTTACATTAGGCAAAAACGATACTTTACTCACCTGGGTATATGATCTGTTTCATAGATTTGGTATGGGTAAAAGAAGCATGGAGGACAAAATATTGGAAGAGGCAGATTATTTAAATGAAGAATTGCAGAAACAGAACGGAAAGCCTTTTGACATTGCAGTGAGTTGTTTGTAGAAATAGAACTTAAATCAGTGTTTAAATCAGCTGGCTTAAACTCAAATATGTTGAATCTGATTTGATTTCAGATAAAACTTGGCGATACTGTTTCCAACGTTATTTGTTCTGTTGTATTCGGTCGTCGTTTTCCTTACAACCATCCATGGTTCGCCAAAACAGTTGAAATCATCAGCAAATGGTAATGACTTTTTAATTATAGAAAACGTTGTGCATGAAATAAAGATGTTGAAGTTACTGAAACGATTTTTTGATTATTTACAGGATTAGCGACCCGGAGGAAACTTACAAGTTGGGATTTCTGATGTTCATGCCGCAGTTACGATTCATTCCACCATTTAGAAGTGTTTTCAACGAATTGATGAAGGATTTCGACTTCGTCTTGGGTAATACGTGTAATGTCCTGCGAACTTAAGGTTTCGTCGCACCTCATTTTGTGAAAACCTATGCTTACCGCTAAAGTAACGGGACGCCCAAATGGTTGGAACCGGGGCTTTCGTCTCATGTAGAATCGGAGCTAATGCAACATTGGCCGCATGTCGATGTTACATACCCACGACAAGAATGCATAATTGGAGTTATTGCGCTAAAAAGCGTGTGAAATGTATCATTTTTGTCGAAGACGAACTTTATTAATAGCATATCCCATGAAACCAATCAAATATTTTCGCACTCATAAATCACACCTACAATGAAATAGGGCCGTACTTTTAAATGTATGTGAATTGTCCAACTCTGTTTGCTCAGAAGAGACATTCCCATACTTTCACAAATGCACAAAACCCTGGGCTCCCTTAAAATATTTTCCACGTTAGCCACAGGTGTTGTTGAAGTTACATGCACAACAAAAACAAGCAAACACAACTGCAGCTGATTAGGTGCAATAACAGCTTTTTTATTGAAACAACCACATCCGGTAGCGATTCCAGTCAAACGGAATTCTGTATCTATTATGGCCTTATCATTCTCAGCCTGGAAAGCGTTATTCGCCATGTTTAACATTTCAACAATGAATAGCGGAGATGATTTTTTCTTTATAGGGCACAGGGAGTAAATTATATTTGATTTCAAGGTGGTTGGTTGAGAATTTAGATACCTGGAACAAGTTGTTCTGCCAATGCATTGGTGAAGTCGTTGTAAGTGTTCGAAAAAAATAAACATTTGCCGTGACATCATTCACTATATGCTCCTTGAAAAGAGAGTTGATCCTGTTGGATAACAAGCGTTGTTCCTGGCGTAGTAGATGTGTTAATTGGCTCTTGTGCTCTCTTTGTGAACTGAAGATCATAAAAACACATTGTTTTTCACACATATATGAAAAAGATTTGCGCAATTACGTAAACCCACCATAAAGTTAACTTAAGATTGCAACATTTAGTGAGCGTTTTGAATTAGAAAACACTACTCCCACAGTGTAGTCGTTTGATGGTCTTAGCTAAGAAGCAGTTACTTGACTTTTTTCATGGACACAGGTAAAAGCGCTATTTTGCAGTCACGCTGACCTTCCGTCAAATATTTGTCTGAAAATCTGATCATTTTGAATGTAAATATTTTTAACGTAAAACGTACTGTTCACATGGCATTCATTGAGTGTCGAATGCACCGCAATACCACTCAGGTATGAATTTTGCTGTACTTTAAAGTTTGCCAATATACATTGCAATTTGTGTTTCCTTGAAATTACACTTGAGTAACAGAAGTGTGTAAGGTTGCCAATGAAATCCCATTGGCAATTATAACTTCTTATGAAGAACATTTTTTTTAAACTTAACCAAAATGCGTCCTTTCCTCGAACATACAAAGAGAGAACGAACATCTTATCAGGACTTGTCCTTTGTTAGAAAAAATTGAAGTAAGCATACCATTTTTTTCATGGTGTATTCAATACTATTGTTTCTATTTTCTACCACGTTCAAAGTGTTGTGAACGTGCTGTTGGCGAAAGATTGAGTTGATAAGAATCACATAAAATGATCTTAATCTGTTCCCTGAGTTGAATCTAACAAAAGGTTTTGGCGTACCGAAACTAAGAGCGTTTTATATACAAACTAAAAGTTTTGTTATATTCACAGTTATAGTTTTTTTTATGAAACAAATGCAAGAATATTAAGAAAAATGCGATGATTTCCTAAACTATTTCTGTAAATGTGATAGGTTTATAGATAAAATGCAGAAAACATTTTTCTACGCGGTAAGACCAGGAGCGGATTATGTGGTTCGAACCCCGGCGGCAAGTGAAACTCATGAGGTCCTTATGACGATACCAACACGGCATAAAACTCTTGTTAAGATTACAATCCTTTTATCAGCATTCAGGAGTATTTGCTTTCGTACTGCATGATTGTTTGCTCGATAATCTACAGCATGCTACATATGAAGTACCTAAGTATTAAACTTAATCCTTGTACATTGTTTGAGGTCACGGATCAAGTCACAAAATTCAAGTCTACGAAAAATGTCGTTCTCAACTGATATCAGTGTTGGACTGTTTAGTGTTCCTTGATTCGTTGTTGATCTAATATTGTTTTTTATTATCTTGAACTTTGAAAATGATCGTTAGTCACTAAAATTTTTTACAGGGATGGTCACATAAACCAATGTAACACAAGAGTTTTAAACATTAACAAGTGTAAAACATTGAACAGTTTCTAAGTTATACTTCTTAATGTATACTAAATGCGGAATTGACCATAACAATGGTTTATTTTACACAAATTTATTAAACTGAACTTAGTCCCCAACCATATCTTGTTTCTCAGTTATCTGAACATTTTTCTGAAGATCGGACGCCTTTTTACGAAAATCCTGAATACTATTAGGTGTCACAGCCGAAATACCTTTGTTGAAAATTTGTCTCTGGATGACAAGTTATCACAAGGTGTAGTTGAATTATCTGCAAAAACTCTCTGTTTTCTTTGTCTTTGGGTCTTTGCGGCACGGTTGGCGACAAAGCTTTAGCCTGAGTTTACAAACTTTCCAAAATAATATTTTATGAAATTATGCTTGTTATATTCAAGCGATTTTCATAAATCCACTACATTGCGTACATCGAAATTTACGGCTTGCAGTGCNACACTTCCACCGTTAATGCGTTGAAAAATAGAATTCTGCAGTACACTCAGGAAAGCGATTTTGGGCTTGCCAACATATTGCAAAGGCGGCTGCGCTGCAATATGGCATTTGCAATCATATTTCGGAGCATTTCATTTCCTTTGTGAAATGCAGATACTTTTGTCGTATTTTATCCCCGCCTGAGTGGCTTGTGAGGTCATATCTTGTAGGAGAGTGGCTCCATGGTTTATGCGAGTGTCTATAATGGGATCAATACTATCTTCCGTGGTGCTGTTCAACCGATGTCAAGCGAAATTTCTGACTTGCGAAATCGCTGCGTTCATTGCATCTGTGCGTATGCAGAGTGATATTCCGGGTCATGCCTTTCGCAAGCTGTGGCTGTTCAGCGAGATATCAGACATGCTGAGAACATGTTGATTAGGGTTAGGGCTGGATTTTCTTAAGGAATATGTTAGGGACCCGATTTCTCTGATTCTAGGGACCCGATTTTCTCTGATTCTAGTGACCCGATGATAATTTTCGCTGATCCTAGGGACCCCATTTTCCTTTCTACGGACTTGATTCGGGTCCCTAAATCACTTCTAAACACCCTGGTTAAGGCAAGAAAAAGAAAAATAATTGACGTCCAAGAGAAAGTGTAATCTTTTTCAGTAGTTAGATATTCCCAAACTGTCGCTTATTGTGGACTATCCGACGACTACGTCAAAAATTTCAAATTTGTCAGAAATTTCGCAGAAGTTAGAAAATTCGCTTGACACATGGTCCCCAAATAAATACAATCACTGTTCCTTTTTTTCTGTAAACTGCATTCTCCAGAAATTCTTATGTAAACCAGCTCTGTAGGATCTTAGCGCCCGATTCTTAGCTGTGAAAGGATTTCTTTCAGTAGACAGTGAACGTACTGTAATTTGCATAAATTCAACTCCAGCGTAAGCTATCTAAGTCAAGAAGTCTAATTTACGTAACCTTCGTTTATTTCAATGTCTATTGATATCTCTGACCCTCACATTTCCTCAACGACCCTGTATCACATACTATGACAGTAGTGGGCAAACTTATTCAACAGAAGAGCCTTTGGCAGAAAACCCAAAACACCAGCGAGCCGCAAAATCAGTTTTTATTGTCAAATACAGTTCGATTAAGAATGCACGTTTTACGTAAAATGGCCTACATCGAATCGCGTAGACTCCTTGGCAACCAACCTGACGAATTCGTCCAAATACATCGATAAATGAAACAAACATTATAATATGAGGGGACAATTCGCTATCAATTTGAAATACTGCTATTGAGCTAGAAAAGCCACACGAAACATGTCGGCGATCCGCAGGCGGCTCCGGAGCCGCAGTTTTCCCACCAATGTGCTCTGACCATATTCTTGAACAGGTTAGCATTGGTACTTTCTAACACTATTTTGTCAACAAATGAATAGGTATGCTTAATAGTGACGTCACACTATCATTTGTTCTGGCTCCAAACTATTACGCACCGCATGAAAGTTATTGTTTGTCAATTTGTGTCTCTGTTACCACTCGAATCATCCTCTCGTGCCTATGCGATTCTATCAGATGCAACATCACACAGAATAGAATCAAAAAACATGACAGTGAAATGTTTTGGTGTTGAGCGTTTCAAAAGAACGTCTAAACATGAAATGAAGCCAGATTGTCAGCATGTTTTTGCTAGAGTATGTGTCAGCTTGTAATTTGTGCATTCACCAGTCAACACAACATTAGCACTGTTAGAAAAACTTGAAACTTAAAGTGCATTTTTAGGATAATATACAAACCGTTTTTTACCAAATTAGTTCATGTAAAGCTTTCAACTATGTTTGGTCGTTACTCTGATGTACAGAGATTTTTAATTAGTGTCGATGAATTTTCTGCTTCGAAACTTTCCGAAAAACTCAAAAAAACTCTTTAGAAAATTACCAAAAATAATTTTGAGTAAATTTTCGTGTTGGCAATGGCACTTTTAATTGCGTATTTTTTGATAAACGCTTCCCATGTTGTATAAAACCCGTGTCTTATTTGGAAACTATCTGAAAAACTAACCATAAGCAAACAAGATTTTTTCTTAAATCAAATGACCTATTTTCCGAAGTGGGGAATTGCGTGGAATATTTAACGTCTGATTATGCAACAAGTTGACGAAATTCTATTTTCTTATTTTCAGCTGTGTTACCGGAACAATATAGGGGAAATGTTTTTTTAGTAAAAAGGCAGAATTAGAAAATGTAGAAACAGTGAAGAGTTGAAAATCTCTTTGATGGCATCCAGCAATATTTTACTAAATGCTGCAACATTAAAACGAATGCCCTCAACTTTTCAACGCAGTGGATGAGTGGCTACGTTGCCTTACACAAACTTCAAGTTCCTAATGCAAAATACCATAGATTTTCCTGTTGGCGGCTCAAAGCTATATTTTAGATAGTTACAGCAAAGTTATCATGAAAAGATAAATTTTGAAAATCACGTCCAAGTATGACGGCTGTCTTAGAACGTGATACTTTAATAGATGCATTCTGTAAAACTAAAAGTAAGACGAAACTTTCAAACACCTTTTCGTGCTAGGTTCATTCGAGAAAGAAGTCGAAAAGCATGAAGAAGAGTTTCAAGAAGAAGACATTCGCGGTTTTATAGATGCTTTCCTACTTGAAATGAAAAACAACAAGGAGACATTTACGGTATTTTGAATTGCAACACGTTTTTTATGGTGGCCCAAAAAACGACAAAATTTGATGACGAGCAACCACATATGATCCCCTCTCAATTTGTTCCGTTACATAGAAGCGTTAGTCTTAAAACGTTTCTGCTTTAAATTCAGACCGGAAGAGAGACTCAATGGCATGTCATTTTCAAGTGATATTTCGAACACGAAATCGCAAAATATAAGCAGAATCATGTCATCAAACGACAACGAAACGTTTATTTAGGCTAATAGGAACAGAGAGTGCGTGACTTCTGTTGTTTGTTTTGGTTGTCTGCAGATCAGTTGAGTTTCCTCTTCATGTGGAGAACATCACAAACTGCAATGTTCAAACCACTTCACACCTCCCTCAGCAGTGTCATTCACAACACATGCCTTCGCCATTCGCTCTTTTCCCCTGTAGTAGTTTTCAGAGCCAGACCATGACATACGGAGGAAATCTAAGAAAGGATGGTTCAAAGCCGAAGCGATGGGACTACTGTGTTATTCTTGCTGAAGGAAAGTTATCAAATGTAGTGTCATTTGTCATTTTCAAGTTCCTAAAACTCTGTTTTCATCGAAACCTCAAAACAATCCTTGACACATTTTAGGATTTTTCTTCAGTAGGAACATCCGATAATAATGTCAACACCATAAACTCGTCACATTTATACCTAAGGTGGTTTACATGCATTTTCGACGAGACACTTTTTCTATCCTATCCCATGGCAACTTGTGCACGTCACGTGCCATGGGATTCCCACGAAACTAGTAATGCAAAGTACATGATATCATGCGCGTGTCTAGAGTCTAGCTTTTTACAGAGCCTTGGTTAGACAAGCACAATCTCCTCCCTATTAGGTAGGCCACGGCTTGGAGGGTATCAATGAAAATTGGGTGTACCTTTTTGATTTCCACCTGGAAAAAGGACAACAAGCTTGTTTTCGGGGGTCACTACATTATTGCATTGAGTCTCTACATGTAATACTTACTGGGCTCTGAGCATGTAATGATGGTATTCAACATGGGAATATTCCTAATATTGAGGTTGGAAGTACGTACTAACACAAAATCAAAAAACGGCAAGAAAGGAGTCTTCAGGAGAATTTCTTGGTCCCTAATACAGGGAGAATACTTATAACAAACATGGTGACAGGAACGCTGTAGAAGTTAGCGATTAGGTTTATTTTCACGACATTTGTAGATTGTCTAACTGAATCTCATGGTTCATTTTTGAGCCGGTTGAATAGTACTTCGGGTCATAGGCGTCAGAAGGGGCTGGCAGAGGCCTTGGCCCCATGGATTTTGAAATAGATACCAGCGTATTTTCCTATTGACCTATTGGTAGAGAATTGTTTATCTCTTAGTTTCGAGTTGCTAAAATGAAATTTTAGCACTATTGACGGCCCCCCTGGAGAAAATCCTTTGACCAACCTGCAAAAATTCTCTATTGCTCCTGGAAAGTCCTTATGACGCCCATTCTTCGGATTAGAAGAGAATTCGTGGGGTCATGGGTCATGCCCAAGCTGTTGCCATGGGAATCATAAGTCTTGCTGTTTCGAGATCTGATTTTTTTATTTTGGAAGGATCCATTTGCCGCATGGAATTTTAATGGTTGTTCAATTTTAGCCGTTTATGTGGTACAGTTGGCTAATCACCCGCCACCAAAGCTGGTAGGCTGGGATCTTCATCCGGTCGGTCATAAGCTAGTCTCGTGCTCAACTTTGTTGGGTTGATGAAGGAAAGCGACTACCCAGAGATACTGTCATTGACTCGTCACCAGTGCAATATTCTCTGCAATAGCAGCCACAGTGGTGTGTTTAAGGGGAGGCGAGCGAGGCACCCCCTCCCCTTTTTGGGACCCCCCTTGAGGTGTTACGCGTGTAAATTGTCGTTATTTTTGATGAAAAACGTATTATTCGCTCATATCATGTACTACAAAGCAGATCATAAGTAAGCGCTCTGCTTTCAAAGGGCCCACTCAGAAACTGTAATGTGCAGGTACTTTGCGTTCAAAGGGGCCCCAACAGAAACTGCAATTTGAAGATAATCTGCTTTTAAAGGGGCCCCCAACAGTCATTGAAATGTGGAAGTACTCCGCTTTTAAACTTCATTGAAGGGGCTGTAATGAAAGTGCAATGTGTAAGTACTGTGCTTTCAAAGAGGCCCCAAACAGCAACTGTGATGTGTAAGCACCTTACCTCCAAAGGGGCCCCCAACAGCAATTATAATGCAAAATTCCATGGTTTCAAAGAGGCCCCAACAGCAGTTGTAATGTGTAAGTACCTTACTTTCAAAGGGGCCCCCAACAACAATTGTAATGTTTAAGTACTTTGATTTCAAAGGGGCCCCCAACAGCAACTGTAATGTGCAACTACCTTGCTTTCAAAGGGGCCACCACCAGAAATTGTAATGTGCAAGTAATATGCTTCCAAAGGGGACCCAAAGAGCAACTGCAATGTGCAAGTAGGCTACTATGCTGTCAAAGGGGCCCCCAACAGCAACTGTAATGTGTAAGTACCGTCCTTTCAAAGCGACCCCACCACCATCTCCAATGAGCAAATAAAGAAAACTTCAAACCAACTTCTATACCTAAGAAAATTGTAGAATCGGTTAAATTTCTACCACAAAGTTCTGAAAAGACCCTATAAAATAAGAGCAAATAGGCCTACTTATACCTAATGACAACGTTTTCTACCAAATGGTAATTTCTTATACCAAATGATTATTTTTAGTGATTGAAGTATTTGGTATATTGATAATTAATTTATGAAAATAGTACATTAGTGAACATTTCCATCAGAAAATAAGACAACATGCAATTTTTATAGCAGGGACCACACTAGGCTACATCTTTTACTTTATAGGACATTTTCTTCTTAGTTTGCAAAGTAATTTTGTATTGCTGGTGTTGCGCTGCAAAGACTGTTAATAATCAAGGCTGCATTCATGCTTCTTAACACGTAGCAGAAATGGCAATTTTGACTATTATGAATGCTAATTTTTTCTACAGATATTTCAGGTATTTTAGGTGGTTTGATTTAGCCTCTGCATGAAGTCACAGGTCATTTGAAGCTTGACTAGTAAATGGTTGGTTTAAGGCAGACATGGTAGGTGATGTTTACGCTCTTTTGCCAGCTCTTGGCCAGTGTAGCTTGAACCGTTTTTTCTTAGCACAGATTTAAGCAATTGTGTAGGCTACTTGCTGTAGTAGTACTGTTTTCGATAAGGTACATGATGAATTATTTCCTACTTTTGCACATTTTTCAAACAACTAGTCTCAATGCAAGATGAGGGCAGCCTTGACTCATCCAGCCTCAAAGCTTTTCAAAACAAGTCTCTAATTGGATGCCTTTGTATGTTATGTTCTTGCAGTTAAAAGGATGAAATTTAAAACAAATTTAGTGTTTTAAATGTTCTTGGTTGCTTTTTATAGTTTCATGGATTCCCACAAAGACATGAATGTGAACAAATTCAAGATACCAGCTACCAAGCATTTTTTCAAAGGACGAGGGTGTGAAACTTTCAAAGGGGTAAACTCTGTAGTTTATTGATGGTGAATGCAGAGAAATGGGGCGCGAAACTAAAGAGGTGTGGGCGATGCGAACTTGCTATTGCCTAACTTTTATGTGTTGCCAGCCTTGTCTTCCCAACTTTCAGTGTTTTCAAAGTTGTGTATCGTGAACACCCTTTTGCATTTTC
>JGI24022J15233_10002117_pt1 | contig 18054 bp, 13 predicted proteins | sample Ectturendosymbi2_FD_15233 | JGI IMG/M metagenome (IMG submission 15233) | reverse complement strand
AGCATTTGAGCGGCTTCTGTTGAGCAAAAAGCCAGGGGCCATCGCAAGTGGTTACGTTCGGTTGTATCCGCTTCTGTTAAAAATTCACCTATTTCCACGCCGATGTTTTCATGCGACTGACGAGCTTCTTGTCTAGCATAAAATCAATAGTGCCTTTTCTCGTCACCGAAGTCGGATTTTTATTTCAAGCTAAATTCGTCTTTCTCTTATTAAGATATACATAATTACATATCCATTAGTTATTCCTTCCTACTCGTTCTTCGGCTGCGCTCGGTGGACTGATTGCATTCAAATAGCCATTGATCGAAAGTCAGTCTTGTTGACAGTAAGCCAAGCCTGTAGGCAAATCATGCGAGCATGTCACATAACGAGGAATCTCATGACAAGACGATGTTACCGCGCATTTTCAGGTGAATCTATCCCGAAAGCTAGAAACAACCATTTACGATTGCAGGGCTTCCAATACAGATCGCCGTTAGCGGACCGAAAACAGAGCTTAGTAGGCGTTGCACAAACGCCGAGCTGTCTCCACACAATGGCGGGACCAAATCAGGTCAAAGACATAATCACGCCACCTGGTGCTTGGTGGGCCTCTTGGTCACTTTCCCGTAGGTGTTGCCTGCAAGACTCACCTCGTCAGTCTTTCCTGGAGCATCCTGGTAAGGTGGCCGAACCAAAATAGTAGAGATCTCTTTATTCAAAGGAAAAATGGCTCAATATTCAGGGCTTTAGATGTTTCACAGGTGCGCACCTTGTCGCGAAGTGTCACGCCGTTAACTCTTTGCAAAAATCCGATCTCTGTTGCTTCTAGTTGGAATAGCACTCATTCGGTCGTTACTCAAGATTTATAACCATAGGTGACGATCAGAACGAGGACTGATTTTAAAAACTGAAGTTTTTGCTTCGTTTAAAAGCCCCTGTGTGTGACCACGCAACAATACAGGTCACGCAATACTGTGTTTGCCTTACCAATTCGTGAATCTGGTCTGTCTTGCGTCACTAATGAATACCACCCAAACGTACTTCAACTTCTCAACATGTTGCTTACTTGCAGCGTCCATTGGGTCTCTGCATAGAAATGATAACTCGGTCTTTTTAATGCTAGAATTCTCATTCCAGCTTGGCCGCACATAGACACAAACCGATCAAGTCCATATTGAAGTCCCTCTTCACAAAATGCAAGCAGCACCAAATCGTCCGCAGAAACCAAACGGTTGGCCTGCAGCTTCCAACTGTAACCTCCTTATCGACTCGGCTGTGACTGTTTATCCACTTAAAACAGAAAGCAGTGACAGCACAACACACAGCCTTGTCTAAGTCTAACATTCACGACGAAGGATTTACTTAACGCTGCTGACACGGGCACAAACTTTTCAGCAGGAGTAGCAGGTGGCTGTCAACACCGTGCTTGCGCAAAACTCTCCAAAGCCTTTGTCGAGACTTCCAAGATTTTTCGAAAATTTGCTGGAGGGTGAAATTTGGTCTGTAGTGCTATGGCCAGGTCTAAGACAGCACTGGGCACCCTCCAGCTTAGGTTCAATTACCTCACGGCATCTTGTTTCTTCAAGATACTTGGGATTCATTCTCCCATGTAGGATAACAGAGGAAATGCTCCCATAGTTTTTTCAGTCCCTCTTGTCTCCCTTCTTCAGTATGTAGATGATCTGATCACCCTATAGTTTGTCAATCCTTCGGTACCTTTCCAGAACACCTAATCCACTTGACACACATGAGTTAGCCTTATCTCTTCACAAATTTCAAGTATTGCAGGTTGGATTTCAGCACAAACTGGAGCCTACCCAGCCTTTAGTGTTTTGACAGCTAGGGAAATTTCGGTTGCAGTGATGGAACTTACCTCCCCCAGATCCTGTGCGTCTGATGTTATTGGAGTGACTGGATTCAAAAGAAAATTGAAGTACTCCCTCCACCTGTCAACGATGTCTTCCATTGTTTTGGTCTTTAATGGATCTCACAGTATGAGATCTTTTGCCGCGAAGACGCCTGATGGTTTGCCAGAACACTGTGTTGGCTTGTCAATAATTGCAATAGCTAGGTTATGTCCGAATATTTTCGAAGATTGCATTTTCAACTTTTTCACCTTTTGGGCTGCGAACTTTCGCACCTAGGCTTATCCCGAATGCAAATAAGGTTCAGCTTTGTTCTTAAGCCAGACATGTCAGCCCAATTTATTAGCTGAAATAGAATCTTTCGCATCCTTGTTCCACCAAGAGGTTACTTTTTTATTATCTTTCGTCACGCTGATTGGTGTCTATTCACGTATCCGAGCAGCCGATGAAGCTACAGCTGCTTTGAACAACTGTCATTCCTCTTCTGCCTTCGCTGTACATTGCGGAAGCACTCGGAATAAAGATGATACGCTGTCCGTTATTTGCAATTGTCCACCAGGGCCTCCCAATTTATTCGGTAAAGCGTCTGATTCCAGCACGTTCATGTAACCCATGTTGGTTTTCCAGACATAAGTGGCAGACTGCCAGGTGGTGGTCCGTTGACAGTTCTGCACCCTTTCGACACGACGTCCAACATTGATTGGAAGAAGTCAGCTAAAACGTTACAAAATCCGTTCAAATCCGTTGGTATAATCCAGGGGTTCCCAACCTGGGGTACATGTACCCCCAGGGGTAGATTTGCCTATCTGAAGGGGTACATTTAAGGTGAGCAATAGAAGAGAAAAGTATATTTGCATGCCATTTCTTTCCAAATATTTGTACATATATCAGTGAATGATACATTCAAAAATCCTTATATACTTATTGTCAAATACATCTATGAATAATCATGAACAAATATTTTGTCATGAGAAGGGGGTACGTGTTCATCTGTCGAAATGCTGTAGGGGTACATGCTCATCTGTCAGAATGCTGAAGGGGTACATCGTAAGAGGAAGGTTGGGAACCCCTGGTCTAATCTAATGAATCTGTGCACCAGGCGCACTTGTGCAAATCTTTGTATTGGAAAAAGATATTCATGATGCAAAGTGCGTTGATGCATCAGTTTTCAGCAGGAGCTTTCCATTATCATTCGAATTAACACCACCATGTTGACTGATCACATCCTTCTGCAGTGGCGTACGCAGAAAATTTTCATGAGGGGGGGTCATTCAGTGGCATGTGGTGGTCATTTCTATTTGGTGTGCGGTGTTTGTGACGTCACACGTTGACGTCATATTCATGTTTCCAAACCAACGTTTTCGCGAAATTTGTTGACACAATATGCTTATTACAGTATAATGAAAATCACGGCCAGTGAAAGCGATATCAACGACATATTGCAAACGTTTCGATAACTCCTGTTATCATCATCATCAGTGCATTGCAAATTGAACTGCAGTGATCTTTAGCAAGACCCGTTGACGGAATACCCGTGGTTTAGACTGCCGAGTAAGCTTAGCTTACCCACCAAGCAGCTCCACACTTTATGTGCTTTACACCAAAGTACGTCGATTATTGTTTTCTGCCCAAGCACTGCCAATTTAAGCAGCCCACACACAACAGCATTCGCGAAATCAAGCTGATGTAGTTGCGACTGGCAGAATGAACAAATTACAGTACCTTCGATCAGCATCCAAGTCAGAACCGACATGTAAAAGTAATACAATAGTATGGTGACGATGACGCAGCTAGTTCGATCTGCTTCAGCCAGTTCCTCGAAAAGAAACACAAGGTCTGCTAATCCCACTGCCACACCGAGATTGAAATGAATTTTCATGTTTTCCGTATGAAACCTGCAAACAAGTTAGACCGTGCAAAGCGCGTTGCATTTTAACCACTTAACATTTAGAATACAAAAATAGTTTTGGCCAATGCTTTTTCAGCAATGATGGTAAACCCACTGGATAACTGGCGGAGGTAAAGAAATAGAAATGTGAAAACAAGAGGGTTGTAGGCTACACGATATCGATGCCAACCCATATGAGGCATTTTCAAGCGTGGGTGGGGTAGGTCTTTTGGTCCAACGCTGAAAACCGCAAACACGCGGGCTTTTACGCCAATACTGGCACTTACTTCAGTTTTATAAACGCCGCACACATGAAGGTCACTCCGAGCAGAGACAAGGCGCAGCCGATTTTGGAAATAATGCTGAGCGCTCGCAGATGACTTTGCCACGTGTCGTCATCAGTACGGTAGTCAACAATCTGTAGAAAGCAAAGCCGAAGGTCGCAGACAAACGCAGCCACGCTCGTACATAATTAAGGTATGGACGAAAGCGGACCCGTAGCCAGGGTTGAAATTGGGGGGGTTGTTTGGTCAGGGGAGCAGAATCGTTCTCATTTGAATGAAATTCCAGGCATTAAATAATTTTTTAAATATAGCCAACGTTTGCTATTTAGATTAGGTAACAATCTCCACCTCTTATGCTGTGTGCGTAATAACTACACCTCAGCTTTTCTACGAATAACTGCATGGGTTGCTGAATGTCCACTCAACTGTCAACCTCCTAATGCTACCGGGCTGGCTTATTCATAACCAGGTTTCACTGTTGATTGTTTCCTCAGTATAGGACATCCTTTTCTCGCCTGGCTCGGTTTTAAAAGAAATCTTGCGCTTCGCGTACGAAACTCGTGTGTGACGTAAAAGCGCATAAGACTCGTTTGTGACTTCACAGGGCATGAGACTTAACCTTAGCAAAAACACTGATGAACTACAGTCGAGTAACTACTCTCCACATGGGAGATAAACAAGGAATCAATCACCAAATTTTTAATAGGGTTAAAAATTTGCTGGTTGATTCCTTGTTTAGCCCCCTTGTGGAGAATAGTTGCTTAATACAGATACGTGCAAGTTTGCATCATCGCAAAAAGATGAAAGCAGAGCCCAGTTGGCTGATTCCTCGAAAGCTTACAGCAAACCTGTAGATTTTTATTGTTGATGAACTACAGAGCACGTTTTTTACTTCTTTGGTAACGGTGGAAGTCGGGTGTTTGAACATGGCTGAGATCCACAATGTTGCTGTGATGAAACCGAGAATATTGTGGTACGCGATGAAGAGACTATAGTAAAAGGAGTGTAGAATTCTACAACGCAATGAATAATTTCAAGCTGCGCATTTGTCGTTAGAAATCTCCAAAACAATTATTGGGGTACAAAAATGGGGTCAGTGCCCCCGAACGTCCCCTCGTGCCTACGAACCTGGACGGAAGAAGAAAACTTGTGGCACACTTATGCATTATTGCCAACAGATTGCCAGCTTAAAAGCCTTGGGAAAACACAGGCTAACAAACCAGGGTGTTTTTCCGTGCTTCAAAAATACAAAAACCGTAGCTGTAAGTACTCACTTGTAGCAATATGGCAAAGCTGGTGAGATGAGTACAGTAGCACACAGTGTGCGTGTAGTTGGTGTCCACAACAGAGCAGCCCTTTGTCGACCATGCACCAGCGTTCTCATCGCTGCAAACCAATCATAGCTGTCAGCGCCACACGCATTACGAACTAAGCACGTTTTTCGTCAAAACAGGTTCGAATTCGAAGCCTGCCCACAAATCGCTTGGCACAGATCCAATCGCAGCGACAGCAAACAAGAGTTCTGAATGTATATTTTAGGCCCGAAGTTTATCGTTGCTAATCTCGACAAAAAATTTTCCTTTTCGTGTAGAAGTGAAAAAAGCGATTTTGGAAAAACTTATCATGGTGTTAAGTGGATGCGCAAGTGCTTCAGTGTGTCAGTGATTCGTGCATTTTAATGCGTGATTTCAGGCAATTTATATTTGTGATTCGATGCAAATTACTTGTTTGCAAACAGCCTAGCAGTTGACATATAGCCTGCTAACCTACATCACGGCAATTAGTCGCTGTTTCCGGTCGCTCCTGCAAAAGCTGAACACTGCTGTTTGCGCCGTTATTCTACACCAAACCGTTAAACATCACATTGTTCTAACTTCACATTCAAGTGTATTGAAGAGTTTGTTGAATATCTGAATTTACTCAAGAGAAACAATCGAACTTCGAGTGCTGCTGGCGAGTTGCAGTACCAACGGGAAAGGTGCAGACCTTTTACATCGCCTTGCTTTGGTTTGGCAACCTCAAGACGTCAGGTCACTTAATTGGAAGACTGATCAATGCTCTCAACCTAGCTGTTGACCCTCAACCAATAGGATCCTTGAAATTTACACATCAGCTCCTCACATCGCGGTCATTACTGCCTCACAACCTATCCAAAATGTTGAGAAAAAAGCTAAGTTCGAATAATAAATTTGTCATGGGTTATTTTAAATCTGCCCAGGTTTCATTGGCAGAACCAATTACGAAACTTTGGGAAGTATGCCTATTCGCCAGTGTAGCAATGGTATAGTTTGTCTACATCAGTGTTACTGTCAGCAGACCTAGGATCTCCCGTGAAGAATTGTATTGAGCTGATTATACATGAGCCTAAGTACATCGGCTCACGTTAGAAGTGCAATTTTGTCAAAAACTTGGTCTTTTTAGCAACTTCACAGCCGTCCGTAGAAATTTTGGCTGGTACTAAAAGTACTTTAACCAGCAACCCGTTCTTTAGCGTTGGCATGTCATTCCCGCAAACTGCTGTGCGAAGCATTTTCAGAGCACGTGTTTCATGGAACAAACTCAGTAATCTGCCGGAAGTCAGCAAATGCCAATCTAAGGTTAAGCTTCATTTCTGTTACTTATGAACAACAATCAGTGACCAGGTCAAGAATGTGATAAAAACGTAATGGCGTTCTTCTGTGTGAATAGTGAGTACGACGAAGCAGCAAGCAAAGGTTAACGCCAGGCGAGCCCAATGCTGATCATCGACGGAGTGGCAGCAAAATCGCATAACCAGTTGGCTTGGTTCAAATACAATAACAGAATACCGCATGAATCATTTTTCTGCTTGTCTGCCATATATCATGGTTTTAATGCTTTCCAGCAAATTGATTGCTGTCACTGACGCCATAGTCAAAACTACACTTTTTGTGAGGGTTTTGTCACTCACCCGTAGGCACTGTTTTCGGCCTCACAGCAACCCAGCTGGTTGAAAGGTAACGTTCATTTTTTTCTTTCACGGTTAAAATGCTATTGTGCAAAAAGCTTATAAATCCTCACCTGTTTTATCAAACGTTTAGTGGGAAGACCTATAATCGGATTTCTAATACTTTGTTTAAGAAAAATCAAAAACTTTTGAAAAGCTTTGATTTTAATTCTGCTCATTTAATTCACCAATTCAAAGTGGTGATTATTTATTTTGATGTTTTTATTGCGCAGCCTGAATGAAGTGACTGGGAAATTTTCGTAAAAATGGTTTGTCAAAAGGACGAATAAAATATTTAGCACCCACAGCTGTCATGTCCAACTCTTAAAGCTTGTGATGCAAAGAAAGAACTATCAGGCTTGGAGGTTGCCAAGAGCAACAAGCAAGAGTTAATTCAGTGATAACAAGAAGCAGATTAAACCCAAGGAAAAGGGTGGAATGCAGTATCAACGTGATGATCTTGTTCGGTAAACTTGGGAAGGAGTAAGACCAAGCTTGCCGCTTCAGTCTCTGCTTGCAAATTCACTTTATCAATGAAATGAAGTAGAGCATGCCTTGACTGACGTCGGCAGGGTATTTGCAGGAAGGAAGAAAGCACAGACAGTTGTTATCGAGAGCCAAATTAACAACGAAAACGTATGCAGCAGGTAAATCACTTAAAAATGTTTTTTTTAACAGACAATGACGCATATTTATACATACTAAAATGTATCGTTATAAAAAGATGCTGCAAGATACTGAAAAAATGTTTTATAATTTGGAAAGATTTGCTGGCTTGTGAGTTTAAACCGCAAAACTATATATTCCAAGTCGCAAGAGACGGTTTGCATTTCGCAATTTTCAATAATCTTTTTACGAAAATGGTTATGTCATATTTTTGAAACTGCAACTTAATTTTACGACAGTATACCAGCTTCACAAGAAAGAAAAGTATAAGACTAGCGTTTCCATGCACTTCATTAGACCATCACCAGGTATTGTTTACACACGGGGTGTTCAAAGTGCGGCCCGCCGGCACGTTTAAATGGCCCGCGACCTTGCTTTTAGATTTGTGCTGTATATGGCCTGTCAAAGCCTGGATTACCCTACTGTGTCAGAGCGACGGCAGTTTCTCGCTACTTGAGACCAGGACCGTAACTAGGGGAGGCGCAGAGGGGGCGAAGCCCCACAATAAATTTTTCCTCCCCCCCTGGAAAAAAGTGTTGGACATAGCTTAAAAAATTTGGGATCCTTTCAGACAACTCTTCGCCCCCCCCTGGTGTCCCAAGCTGGTTACGGGCCTGCTTGAGACGTTTCCCGTTGTTTTGTTGTGCTGAGAACGAATTTGAGGACGAAAGCCATGGCAAAGGACTGTTTCTGCTTCAAAATGAAAGGGAAACTTCTTGACTCTGCTAAACTGCACCTTACAGTGAACAGTGTTGGTAAGAACTGCCAGACCCGTAGCCAGGTTTTAAGGTTTGGGGGGCAAAATACATTTTTAGAGGGGAAATATTTTTGTGTTTATTGTATGTTTAAAACAAATTTTTCTGGACACAAGAAGTTTGGAAGACACTGGCCCCAGATGCCTACGGGCCTGAGAACTGCTGGCCCGCGTCAAATTTGTCCCTATTTGAAAAAGTTTGGTCAGCCCTGGTTGTTGCACCATTCTTAAATATATTATTGAACTGAGAAATAAATAGAGAGACGATGTAAAAAAGCGGGAATTAGTAAGATGTAAGATTGCAATTTCGCAGCAACTTCACGATTAATGGTGAAGGATGGCATTAACTTTGACAAATGATCAGAATAAGGAAACGTGAAAGAGTTTAGGGTAATCACAGAAAACGACGATACACTTCCACAAAGAATAAGATTGTATTTAGGGTTGACCATCCGGATATCGGTTAACCAAGGCATTTTCAGCTATCCGATATCCGGATAACATTTTGTCGGTTAACCGGATAATGAAGGAATAACATTATTACTGCTTTTTTATGTTTGTAAGACGTTTTAAGCAACTTGGAAGTGCCTTGTTCTCAGCTACGGGCAGCCTGTCATCCCATGGTTATCTTGCAGCGATAACGCTAACCTTAAAGCCTTTATTTAGTGTTCATGTATTCTCTAGAATGTCGGGGGATATTTGTTCTATTACGTTAGAAAGTAACTGATATGAGACAGTAAAATTTTAAATCTCCCGGCTTTTTTAGTGTCTATAAAAAAACATTGAAATGGAATTCAAAAGTTTCAAAAGTGAAAACCCTGTGTGGAGCAACTTCCAACCTTTAACAAATGGCGAAAGGGCAAAGTGTGATACCTGTGGAACTAATATTTCTTGCAAGGGAGGATCAACAAGAGCTATGAGAAACCACTTGCGTTTGAAACACTAGATTCAGGTTGAGGCAAAGACAAAAGCGCATGTTCTTCTTTGGTAGTCAGTTCTACAGGTAAAAGCAGGATTGACAACTTTTTTAGACCAGTCAAAGACTCGGAGAATTGTTGCAGAGCTGGCAGCTGTTGACAGATTTCTTTCAACACAGTTGCTACCAGCAGGCAAATGAGGCATTCGTTTCTAGCAAGAGGATACAAGTTACCAGACATAGCGCGAAATGTCAGAAATCTTGTCATGACATTCTTCTATCAACTGAAAAGCAGTATAAAAGAAAAGATCAAAATGAAAAAATGGGCTGGGAAATTCTGCTCTATTACGCTTGACGAGTATACAAGCACAAGAAACAGAAGATACGTGAATCTAAACCTTCACTGCGATAAAGAGCACATTAAGGAAAAATAAACATTACAAATTTGTGTTTTTTCGTTGTACTGTACATAGTTAGCTAAAGTACAAAAGCAACAGGTCTTTGTATTTTGACTGCTAGATGGATTATATGACTCTGAGTCAATATGTTAATCATCATTAAAACTTTAGCTTCGTGTTATTTCTTCTTTTGAATATCCGGTTAACCGGATAGCACAAAGGCCAATTATCCGGATGTGTCCATTATCTGGATAACAAATTCTTACAACTATCCGTCTAACCCTAATTGGGTTGAACTTATGTTATATAAACACTTTAAAAATGGGTCTCTAGTGTAGTGTGTCACAGTGCGCTATTTGCTCTGTTAACGGATTAACTCGTATTTATTGCTTAGGTTGCCTTCGCTGAAACTCTAAATCACCATTCTGCTAAACACAATCGACTGATGATTAATTCACTTGCAGTCCTACCGAGACAACAGTATAGGGTTTGTTTCGTCAACAGCAGTGTTTATTGGTCGTTTATCAACGTTTCAGGCGCCCCTCGACAGATATTCAAACGGAGCTCATTTGTAAAAGTTTACAAAGCTAAATTTCTTTTCTTTAGACATATGACGCTTTTATATTTGTGAAAAAGGACAAAGAAAATCAAGAGGCAGTGATTGATCTACACTACGGCTATTGGTTTGGATTCGTTTTCTGCTTTCTCCTCCGTCACCCGTTCTTTCCAGCAACGATTCCTCTGCTTCAGAGACATTACTCATGACGATTAGGCATTCCCCCAGGAATGACAGTGACAAACATTTCCGACTATCTTCCACCTGCGTGTAGTTGGCGTGCAAAAACCTATTAAACTTGCAAAAAGTTTGTTAAATGCGTAAAAAAAGTTGTTTGCCGTTAGACCCCTGCAGTGCTGCGGTGTGCACTAAGAAGATTTTTGTCATTTCAAGCACGGAAGTGGTTTAAAAATATTTTCCGAAATAATTTGAAATACCGTGTAACGACTTACGTATTTTAAAATTCAGGAGAGCAGAACTCCTCTTTGCCCCCTTCTGCCCGATGTTCTTGAGTGGCTCACTGAACGCTGTCATGCAGTCTGACAAATTGCTATTTCCTGCCGACTCTGGCTTCCTGCAGAAGACACTGAGCTATACTGCATTTCCTCGTTGCTGGAGAAGAGCACTGCAGCACATCATTTTCCACGCTTCTTCATTGTAAACAGGAAACGACAATTAAATCAGTCATATTTGAAGCAGCGTGGTGGGTTGTAGCTGTATTGCCTGGTGGTTGCCGAAAACGATTGAACTACTGGATTAGTTTGGTGAATGACTGAAAAACGATAATTCCGCAAGCAATTTAGCACCGTCGTTAATACCAAGGTAAAGTCTTCTTCGAAAGCTTGCCGAAAGCGAGTATTGCTTGTTGTCGGGTCACCGTTTGCAAAAACTGTCGGTGGGTTGCAGCCGATTGTGGTCAGTTTTGAGGAAGAAAAGCTCTGTTTATGGAAAAAGTGCACGATTGTTGTCATAAAAGTCAGGTGTTCAGTGTGCTGGTGTTTTCATGTTACTGTAGCAACTGCAACTTTCGATCCGTTGTGTCGAATTTTGCACAGTAATTTGCTAGATGAACTAGCTCTGCAAAATGAGTTCTACAACTTTCTTATAGATAACGTACTAGGGGAAAAAATAACTTTAGGCAGTGTCATACTACAGACGGCAAAATTTAACATTAGGTGTCTCATGTTGATGGTGCATAAAATAAATGTAATTTTTGAGCGCACAGGAAAAAATCGCTCCTTTGCAAAAAATGGCGAAACCACAAAAAGAGGGCAGTTCATGAAGATACCATCGGTTAAAATTACCGCGGAACGGTAAGAGTTTTACTTACGTTCCAACTACAGGTAGAACACACATTGCAAATGACTGTCTTTCAGTATTGACTGTCATTTGTTTGTGACCGTATGCAACTAAGAGCGTGGCCAGGTAAGGTCAATAGCCAGTATTTTTTTGTCCAGGAAAAGTCGCACAATTGGCGAAAAAGCAAGTTTCCGGCAGTCGATAAGAAATCTTCGAGAAAACTACAGCTACTTTTTAAAAACACCCTCTGTTTCCAAGAAGCTGGGTACATTACCGTTGCTACGGGGAAATGCAGTAAGTTTGGACAAAGAGTCGAGCGACACCATTAACTTTTCCGAAAATTTGCTTCCAGCTGCGCGCCTGCGAGCCGCTCGCGTCCGAAATGTTACCGAGCAACACAATGTCTGGACCACAAAGTCAACGCGATCCTTGGCGACAGTTACAACAGCCGGGCTTTTAATTGCGTGCGATGCAACGCCCCTTCCTCGCGTGAGAACCTCAGCCGAATGTTATCAATATTTGCTCCCGCTCTGATTAACTAACACTCACATTACGCAGCAACGCCCCGCACCGCACCGATTAAGCGACTGCTATATATAAAACTTGTATAAATATTCCCAGGCAACAGAAGGCGGCTCTTTTTATGTAATCGCCTCACTATATTTGGAGTGTTCTTGCTATGACTATCATTAAACACTTGACACTCAGAAGTCGCCGCTGACGAAGAACCTTGTAGGCAACAAAAGTCGCAAGTTTCATTCGGTAGAGAGAGTGAAAAGAAGCTTGTCTGTAACAGGATGTTAAAAATGTTGGTAAAGCAAAATTTTGTTCAATTCAACTGATTCGGAAGAGCCCGGATGTTGGCTTCACCAAACGTTTAGGAGGGTGACAGGTTGCAGTATTTGCAGTAATCTAGCAACTGTTGCGCAATGACAAGCGCCCTTGCTCACTGCTGACAATGGCATTTTCCACCAGGCCACATTCAAAGCAAGTTTCTACGATCGTTGGGTCAACTGTAGGTCAGTTTTTTGTTTGCATGCCTGTAGTTCCACTTGGAATGAGCAAATTGACTTGGCAGTGGGCAAACATCGCGTAAATAGTACTTTCAGCGCAAAGAGTTTTGACACGCTAGTAAACTTCAGCGCATCCGTGGGATCACGAAACAAACTTAACTTGGCAGGGGATGTGATGCTGAACTGTGCTGAAAAGCACAGTGGCTAAAGTCTAATACTGGGAGACCTCGTACCGTGTCTTTTAAAAGCAAATCAGTATTGTTTTGCTTCGCAATGTGGTTGTATTTACTTTTGGATTAAATACCATTGCCTTTTAACATGAATAATACTGTCGTCGCCATTGAAGCAAACGCCTATGTATAGAAATATTTTTCTGTAAAACATTCTCAAATATTATTTCAATAGCCTAACAATATCGCTTTGTGCATTCGCGGACGTTCACCGTACTATAATTTCACCGTAGTTAAGGTTCGTTTATGGCCCGCGCATGACCTTTCCTGCTTACATCCTTCTCAAAAGATACTACTTGGGACATACCAACAACTTTAATTACCTTCAACAAAAACATTTTGTGATTTCTTCAGCTCTTATGAGAGGTCATGCGCGGGACGAAAACGAATATTCTTAAATGTTGAGGCTGACTTAGCATAAATTACCTAAAAACGTGTTGGTGCTCTGTGATTTTATCAGACGTTACGAGAGTTCATGCTTCCGTCAATCGAGTTTATACCCATTATGTTGAATGGTATGTGTATGCTTCATGTTGGTTGTCACAGCGCGTGTCCCAGTGTCTCGTTTCAATGCTGAACATGTCCCTTTGCTACTGCAGCCGAGTCATTTTCTCTGTAAAACTTCATAATGATGGTTCTTCAACCTATCCAATGTTTTTGATAAAAACTCCATCAGTCATGTCCATATAGTTATTTCGCAATTGTTCATCTTGGCTGACGCCTTTTTAACAATATGGCTACACAGCCATATTTCTTTTTCCTCGTGTTTGTCAGTTTTGGAGATAAGCAAATCGAGCGCAAAGCATCCAGCCACAGATGGGGTACAATCATTTCCAGCAAGATGAAGAAAAAGGAAGCACTTGTTGGCGCGAGTGCAGTCCCTGTAGGAAAAGTTCTAATTTGATTCAGCCAAATCCGCCATCCAAAATTAAGGAAGCCTGAGGTAGTGGCTATTTTGAGATATAAAGTTCACGCAACAGGTGAAATTTGCACCAAAAGGTAAAAACTGCACAATTTTTTGAAAAAAGACACGTGAGATATATCCGGCTCAATGCCCCGTTTTCCGAAAAGCAGCAAGACGAGAGCATCTGTGGCAACAGCAAAAAACACAAACGTAATGCCTTGATTTTGATACGCGCAAAACCTTTGTACAATTGGAAACAGTTTAAAACGGCAGTGGCCTGCGGCTTGCGTGTGTCAGGAAAATTTTAATTTAAAATTACAGTCGTGTTCATATTAATTGACTCAAAGTGTAAAACACACCGAATTTCAAATTTTTTCATTTATGCAACCTCAAACATAGCAAAAACGTTGTTTCAGTTGGTATTGTGTCCGCCTTCATTCTTGGAAACTTCTTCCACTCTATTTGGCTTGGATTCCACCAGTCTTACAGTTTTATTCGATTTTTGGGACCTGATACCACACTTGTATTATGGTCTCAATTAACTTAGTCATGGTTTTACAGTCTAGTTTTTGCAAAAGATATTTTACAATTGACAGTAAATTTTCTATAGGATAGTGATCAGGTAAATTCCCAGGCCATTCTAAAACGTTTACATTCTGTTTCTTGAAAAATTTCTTCATTTTTTTTATGCATGGCATGGGACAAGATCTTGCTGAAATGCCCCCCACCTTCAGGAAAGGTATCTCTCATGTGTGGAATCACTTTTCTCTGGATCACATCCACGTATTTGTCTGAATTCATCATCCCGTCTACAGGAACAAGTGATCTCACACCACAGAAGCCAAAATTACAACCCCAGAGCATTTTCTTTAGGGGGTGTTTTACTACCTAATTGAAATGGCAAGGGTTAAGATTTTCACCATAACTGATCTTGACATGTCGACTCTGTTTTCCCTTAACAAAAAATGACATTCATCAGAAAATAAAACTTTTTTCTTGTCTTGTACAGACGACGACTTGTGTTGTTTTGCATATGCCAATCTTTTTTTCATCAGTTTTTGGTTTAACAGCTGCTTCTTTGTTGCGTTTTTAGCTTTTCGACCAGTTTCTATCAGCTGGTGCCTCACTGTAGCTGAGCTCACATGTACTCCAGAATATGCTAAACCTTTCTACAATGCAAAACTACTCTTTTGTGGATTCTTTTGCTGTTTCTAAGAAGGATAGCTTCATCTTTTGGCGTGGTTTTACGTTTCCTTCCACATTTACCCTTGCGTCTCGGAACAACAGAACCAGTTTCTGCATGTTGCCATATCATCCGATACACAGACTTTTGACTAACGTCCACCATACTTCCTATGGCTCTTTACATGTCGTTACAGTGCTGAGAAAGGGTAAGAAAGCATGTACATTTCCTGGGTGTGATATCGGCCATCCTGTTTTACAGAAAAAACAATTTGACTGCTACTTCACTACAGATCGAGAGGAACGAGTTGTAGGCCAACAAGACATTATGTACCTTGCAAACCTTTGTGTCGTCATAGTGCTATTTTTTTTATTGTTATGCATGACCCAAGATGCAGGTCTTCAATTTTATAAAAAAATAAAAATGCAGTTTTGCCTGAAAGAAGGTCAAATGGTGACGTATTTCAAAAAGACTGAAAAAAATGACTTGAGTCAATTAATATGAACACGACTGTAGTTCACTCAGAGGCGTATTATACGCGCAAACCGAACCGCGGTGGCATTATCCATGTTTTGTCAGGCCTGATTCACTTTTCTGTTCCACTTACAAAAGTTGATGCATTATGCCAGGGGTGGGCAAACATTTTCTACGGAGGGCCACATTGAAGATTTTATTGCTACCGGGGGCCGCATACTCGTACCACATATATTGAATATATAATCGCTTTGAAAACTTCAAAAAAGTTTCACATTAGCTAGCACAAAATGAAGGTAACAATAGTCGCTTCCGATTGAGTAAAAATGCGGTTTCGAATGGAACGTTTGGAATAAAAACTTGATAATTCTAATCGAATCGATAAATTACTTTAACATAGACTCCACATATGTACTATCTATGTACGTGTGGCTGCCCTGTGGGCCGCATGCGGCCCGCGGGCCGTAGTTTGCCCACCTCTGCATTATGCCGTTACGTATAAAGGGCTGCGTTCCAACAACAACAACCCCCTCCTCAGTTTCCGACGTAAATTCGTCAGATTGCGTTGCTGCGCAACACGTTGCTAACCAACTGTGTATTGCAAGCATGGTCGGTTAGCAAGGAGTAACTGCATTAACACAAGTCATTGCAGATTTGCTTCCCAAGCAACGAAAAACTCAAATTCATTAGGCTCAGCTGCGCGTGCGCTCTTCAACAACTTTTGCTGTCGGAGATGCAGATGTTCTGGATTTGGGAAAGTTAACACCATCAAAAAATGTTGAAAAACGTTCTAAGTGCAGCTGCGTGTTTTATTCTTTAAGCTACAAACGCCAGCAAGAGTGTAGAAAACAGTGCAAGATCAACGAACCTTTCGATGTCCCAGTAAACGCACTGCAGCAATTCTTCGCTGTGGACAACAGGGCTCGTTTGCGGCGCCTCGGTGGATTCGTTTTCAGAGCGAACTTTCTCGAGTCCAGTGATGTTTCCACGCGCACTGCGCTGATGCCGAAACGCAATGATTACGGGTTGTTCGAGGAAAACGGCTTCGGGGGGCGGAGGAAGTACCGTAGTGGTGAGAATGGCGCTGTTCAGGGTGTTCGATCGGACTGTTTTTCTTCTTCCCAGGCTGTAGAAAAGAAGAAAGCTCTTATGTGACACAAACCAATTAGTTATTAAAGCGCATTTCCTCTTGCTGATCTTCCGAGTCAACCGGACACTACATTCTAAATGGCATGTCGTTATTCGGAGATATACGTTTGGCCAAGCATACCGTCTTTTCAAATATGCTTTTGACCCTTATTTAATTTAGGGGCGGGCAAACGTGTTCTTCCCGATCAGCACTGGATCCAAAAATTCTACAGCAGGTAGGACCGGGAGAAGCTCGATGGATTTTATTTGTGAAACCGAGCACAGTGAGATTTTAAAAATTGAGTTGTTGTTATTGGCATACTTTGAACAAGTTATCCGGGCCGAATTAGAGAGCTTAACAGGCCGCAAATGCGGCCTGCCGGGGTAGTTTGCGCAGGCCTGATGTAGTTTCACGTAAGTACCGTGCATGTGCTCGCTGTCCCGTCCTATTTTGCAAACGTGAATTTTTGCCAAAAACGTCGGACAACGTGTTGCTTTTTTGTTCTTATGGCACTCCTTGGCTTCGTAGCTCAACATGCCACACTGCTCCTTTCACGGCCGTGGTCGTGAATCCAGTACACATTAAAAGCGATTTTTTTGCCTAATTTTTCGTTCAGGGCACATGCCTGTTAAATAATAGATTAGGCGACGTCAAGCTGCATGGTTAACTCCCTACCATATGTTTTTTTAAACTGCGCAACAAGATTGTCAAACTCCGTTTGAGTCAAATCCGGAATAAAGCTATTTTAAATCCTGTTCGAAGATACAGGATGCAAAGGTTGGATGGTTTGGTAACACTAGTTTTTGACTTTTCGTGGAGATAACTACGATCGATTTTATTGATTGTTACGGAACACGGGTTTTTACTTGTCGTCATTTTTCCTCGTCGGCATCGCTTGATCCAAGTTTTTGTATCGGATATTGCTTATCACTGATTTTCTGCCAAGTGCTCTCCATGGCAACATGATGGAATCGTCCAAAAAGCCGTGCTCTTTAGGGAGATTGGTTGTGTCTGTAACAAACGTGAAACAGCATCAGGGTTACATGGGATAAAGAGGGAAGGCTAGCTGAGCTGTAACCAAGGGCTACGATCTTGAAAAACTCCCCAAACTTGCATCACCAAAATTGTAATCGATATGAACTTGGTTTATGTGGAATCAACTAATTTGATGTTTAATTTTTTTCTCGAAACTTTTGGCTTTATATGCGCGTATTTCTCACTGACACAACTCTGTGGCACTACACTGAGTTTCGGGTTTTGGTGCAAATACTAAACAATTTTATTCTAGTTAAGATGAAGACGCTGGGACACCGAAAAAAACCTGGTGACCAGGTTGTCTCCTCGAGGACCAGTCGACGATTACTTTTTTTCGCAAGGTTTCAAGCTGAGGCCGAACTGTAGCTGAATTTGGAGCCGTGATGTCAAGCCAAGCCAAGTCAAGTCATGTTTGTGCTGTAAGTACTCAGCAGTAAAACACATTTCAATCGACAAAGCTTGAAACAAACAGCACAGGTTGGGCGAAAGACGGCTAAAGCAGTCACTTAATCA
>JGI24022J15233_10002116_pt1 | contig 18054 bp, 16 predicted proteins | sample Ectturendosymbi2_FD_15233 | JGI IMG/M metagenome (IMG submission 15233) | reverse complement strand
TGTTTTTTCACGGGTGCAAAATTTTTGTTGCTGGGCCTGTGAACGTTGTAAGCATCTAAGAAAATGCAAATGGTAATGAAAACAGACAATGCTATTAAGGTGGAGTAATAACAATGTCATTCATGGTTCACGAAGACGATCTTTTTTTCAAGAGACTAAAGTCGTCAGATTAGAAAAAAGGGCAATTATGTAGTTGTTGAGTTTAGTTAGCACAATCCGAGGCACGAAGCTCAAAGTGAAGACCCCTGCGACCATGTTTACAAACACAGCGTTTCCCCAAATTAACTGCAATATGAAAGAAAGGCTGTGACGCCTGTAAGAAAAAGAACGTGCGATGTAACAGAAAAGTGACATTTCATTTCAAAGGTAAGCTACAAGAGGTTTTTCGTGCTGGTTTGAACGAAATTGAATACCACTACGTAGATTCCAAACAGCATTTTTATCTACAGTATCATGTCGCATCAACAGACATGAAACCACTTTGCAGAAAACAAACGACACTTCAAGTAGTGGCGTACCTCGGGTTTACCTGCGTCTGGTGACAAACTCAGTTCAAGCGCTCCCAGCCCGTTGTTACCTATAGAAGATTCCAACACCTGAGGGTCACAGTATCTCTGAACCCATTAGACCAGTGGAGCTTGCTGCTGCCCTCAGACGCCTGAAGCCAGGAAAGTCTCCGGGATTGGATTCCATCTTCCCGGAGTTTATACTCCACGCCGGGTCGGCTCTCAATTCATGGTATTGCGACTTCCTCAGTTCCTGCATACGCCAACTCAAAATTCCAAAGATATGGAGGAGACCACTAGCAGTTACGATCCCTAAGCCAGAAAAGCCATTGGGGGATCCAAGGAGCTATCGTCCTATATCTCTGCTGTGCGTTCCCTTTAAAATCCTCGAGAGACTCATCTACGCTGGTGTCGAACCAATTATCGACCCATTGCTCCCACAGTAGGCGGGCTTCCAACAATGGAGATCGGCCGTAGACCAGGTCACCCTGCTGACACAGGATATCGAGGATAATTTTTCAGCTAAAAAGAAGGCCGGTGTTGTGTTTGTCGACCTCACAGCAGCCTACCACACTGTATGGCACCGCGGCCTTACCTGCAAGCTATTGAAATTGCTGCCTGTTAGACACGTGGTCCACATGATCATGGAGATGGTTGGCAATCGCAGCTTTACCCTTATCACCGGAAATGGCCAAAGGAGCAGGTTACGACGCCTCAAGAAAGGAGTCCCACAGGGATCGATCCTGGCTCCCCTGCTATTCAACATCTACATCTCTGACCTGTCAACTACTCTTTCCAGAAAGTATGCATACGACGATCTAGCAGTCATGCATGCTGATTGAAACTGGCAGGCATTGGAAGGGGCACTGAGCAAGGACATGGCAACGCTAGGTAAATACCTCCAGACTTGGAAGCTGAAGCTCAGCACTACAAAAACGATTTCGGCAGTCTTCCATATCAACCACAAAGACCTAAGCGTGAACTGAATGTCAACATTGACAACAAGACCGTGCCCTTCTGCTCCGAGCCCAAATATCTCGGAGTAACGTTGGACAGGTCGCTCACGTATCGCCGACACCTTGAGTCAATTCGCAGGAACCTAACATAACGCGTCGCACTCCTGAGGCGGCTTGCTGGCTCCGGTTGTGGTGCTGGAGCAACAACTCTGCGAATAGCTACCCTAGCTCTGGTAAATTCAACTGCAGAGTACTGCGCTCCTGTTTGATGACGCAGTGCTCATACCCGCCTCATTGATCCCCTCATCAACGGCACCTTGCGAATTGTGACCGGATGCCTGCGTCCTACACTAGCGGACAACCTTCCCATTCTCGCAGGCATCCAACCTGCTGAGCTTCGTCGCAATAGAGCCACGCTGTCTCTAGTGTGGAGCCTGGACACCTGGTCCACTCAGCGCTCACCCGTCCATCGAGTGCAGGTGCACGGCGCCTCAAATCTTGACACTCATTTGTACCCGCCGCACAACAACTTATCAGTTTTTCTGACAACAACATACGTGCGGCACATTGGAATGCGGAGTAGGCGGACAACCCCACAAGACTCCGCATTTTCATTCCAGACACCGGTACCCAAAGGTCAAATCTTTCCTTCAATAAAATGAAGCCTGGTGGGTATTTAAGCTGAAACGCAAGTTAGGTATCCGCTACGGTCATTTTACAAAAACAGTACGTAGTCACAGTGGCGTAGCGAGGCCAAATGCCACCCGTGGCCTATCATAAAATTGCCGCCCTTTTCACCCCGAAAATTTGCTTGCAAAAATTTAAAAAGAAAGTAGACCATGTTTCGTGCTTATTTGAAGATATAAGGATTAATAAAGCATCGTGAAGATCACCATCAAACACTCACAAACTGAAACGTGTCTTGTTCTTTATTTGTGATTATGAGTCTTACTCTTTTTGCTTGTCGCCATCTTCCTCATAATTGCTCTGTGTATTTTTTCTTCTTTCCTTACATATGCATGTACAGAACTGGCATGTTTCGTCAAATCTTCTTCCCTGGTGGTTTTTCGTTTCCGCCAAGTCCACCACTTAACTCCAATCGTTTGCTCATTCCAGGATATCAAACAAAAAAGTTACGAGGTGTGATGGCGGCATACCTACTTAACAGAAATAAACATTTCTGTATGTTAATATTTCGCGTAGTATCCCCATCTTTGACTAAAAAAGTATATGTACTGCATAAAGCAGGCTATAATAATAGATTTGATAATATGATCTAAGTGATGTAAAAAACATGTCATTGTTCACTCCACGTGAAGTTAATCAGAGATGCCGCAAAAGCGGTATAGTGCAGGGGAAGGTAGTAAAAAAGTTGAGGGCAATATAAATTAAAAAAAAGAAAATCGTTATCAATTATGCTTGTTTCTGTTGAGCAACGATGTTGACCTCAAAAATAATACCAGAAAATATAGAAAATCAGTCTGAAGTTTCTGGATGCGCGAATATCTGCGATAAATATGTTTCAATTCGAACTTAGTAAACCATGAAATTACCTATGACATTTTCACAAAAAGGCACCGCCTCCCTCCTTGCCCCTTTTATGAAAGGTCAGGGGGGAAGTGTCCCCGTCATGCGCCCGCTCTCCGGCGTCTTTGGATTTAATTCTCTTGGAATATGAAAAAAATTCAAATGTTAACTCTAAACTGCACTTGCGTGGGGCCCTCCATAGGTGCGGGACCCATTTTGATGAAAAAGGGTTTAATATCGACTCTGGTTGAGCGTTGGCTTCCAACCTTCATCGTGACCTGCAAACTTGGTCTAGCAGTTAGGCTTGATCAAATTAGTCGTGCATAGTGTCACCACTTGCCTTTGCTCGTTACCAACGTACGTCTATTTCGGAAACTGTATTACCAAACCTGTCAGGTGGGACATATACGCCTTTTTAATGTTGAGCAGTGATTACAACGTCTTCCGTTCTACGATAATTGTACTGAACAACTTTATTCAGTACAGTCATTGTGAAGTTGTGCAACTGTTGCGATTAACACCCCTTATAATAAAAGCCTTCACCATAATCACACCTAAACATATCGTTTGTGCTTGCGTTAAGTTTTCAGACAAAGGTTCATGCCTCAATTCATCAAAATGGAAGCAACACCTTTTGTAAGTTTGTCTTTGTGAAATGTTTCTTCTATGACTGTAAATGTTACGTGCACCGTTGAAGAAAGGAGACTTCTACGAAATCCACATTGCCTATTGGCTGGCTCTGGTTCACTCTACTTTCAGGTTGAACCTACAATCTGAACTCTAAGTTACCCACGCAAACACACCAGCTGCACCATCTCACTTCAAGAATGGCATTTTCCACCACTATTAGGTCACATAGAAAAACAGCAGTTCTATTGAAACTGAGCAATGTTACCTTTGCAGAGTTCTTCACTTCAATGGACAAAATTTATTGTTGATAAGTCCAACCAATGACTAGGCCAGCGTGGGCCAACTACTGTACGTTTGACCTATGGGCTATTTTACAATAACGTGCCTACTTCCGAATCACTTCCAACAAAATTATTTAGACTATAAAACAGTTTTAAAACTAAAAAAGGTGTAAATGTTTCCAAACTTCGAATGTATTTTCAGTGCGAAATAGTTCAGTTTGGGAAATCTGTTTTTGCTGACTAATTTCCAGAAGCTATCAATAGTCTCTATCACCGTTACTATTGTACATTTTTATTAAAAGGTGTTATGCTTGTTCTAATTAAAGTTACACAATTGCAGGGATGGATAGTTAATTTCGCTCGAGGGACACTTCAAGTAGGCCGCGTTTAGCGGACAGATAGACAAACTTATTTGGCTGTACTGAGATCATTGCGCCAGATGTACTCTTCAAGACAACGAAAGCCGAGGCAACGAAAAACACAGAGGTTGTCCAGTAATGTGTTCCAGCTGAAGGTTAGCGGAGGGCCTACCTTCTAATTTGATCGTAAAATAACTAAATAAAACAAATACAATTATGGTACATAGAAAAGGTGTTATTCATTGTTCTTGTGCAAATGCACTTTATCCAGCGCGCGCAATTTAATGAGACAAATGTAACCTCACACGCTTTTCAACATATTTCAGATATTAAGGTTTTTCCTGAATGCTTCTGTCGGCCAGTGATAACGCTGTGGCGGGTCATATGCGGCCCCCAGACCTACAGTTGGACCACACTGGATTAGGCTGTAGCTTGTGGCACTTTTTGAAAATATTCCACTGAAAATTAAAAAAATGTCATGATATGTGCCAAGAACAAGAAGTGTTTGTCGCCATTGCCTAGGTGTCAAGTGATGTAATGATGTGCCGTTGGGGCGTTACTAAGAATCGAACGATAGGAGAAAAAGGATTAAGATAGCCTTGACTACCGTGATTTCATGCAGAGCCTTTTTTATCTGATTTTGAGAGGAGGGGCAGTATGAACCTCAAACTAACGGACCAGCAATATTTGCTAGTCTGCGGTCGATTGTCATCTCTTTCATTTTTTCAAAGGGCCTTTTATTGGAATGGGGGAAATATGGCTTGTCTAGAGAAAAAGTGTAGGGATCAGGGATCATTTACCTCCCAGTAAGTGTGTTCAAAAAGCTATGATTTCATGAGGTACTTATAGCACATTAGATTTTACCCACAGTGTTGGAAAAAAACATTTCATCAAGTTGCTCACTCTACTACCACATTTCTTGTTTTGTCTAGGCTAGCCTTCCAGTCTAGGGCTTCTAAGAGAAAAACGTAAAAGAATCAGAACTTTTAAAACTTTTAAATATTGATCTAAAATTAAAAAAAAAAGTTATATTTTTAAACTCCTTTCAAAAAATTAATTTTTAATCAACCATGTGCAGCCACTCAGAAGGTCCCGCCCATCCCCCGTCCCTTGCCTATGCCAATGCGTAGTCAAATGAAATTAAACATAATACTCTCTTATAATATTCCACTGATATCGGTTATAAATAACAGGTAACTTTCTTTCTATACCAATGCAAAACGTCTTGAGCTCTATGACGCATCTATCAGCACGTTTTGTGCGAATTGCTATGCAGAACCAGCTATCACAAACTTTGAAAGTTTGATAAAACAGTCTAATAATTCGATTCCAAATTTTTTTCAATCGAATTTTTAAAAACTCTGATGGCACTTTCTAAAGAACAACGCAAACTGGATGAATAGTAAGTCAAAAAAAACATACAGACTGAACCCATCCAACCGCTAAATAAAGCTATCGCAAAACATGACTTGCGTCAATGCAGTACATCGACGACGTTTATAAAAAGTTGAATGTTTTTGCTCAGCTGAAAGACCCCGCGAGTGTCGTGAAGTACGCGCTCCAGAACATGGAGGAATGCAACGTATTGGTCCTATTGAAAACTTTCGTCAGGGATCTGCCATTGTATTCACTTGCAACGATGGTTACAGAAGAATTGGTGCTCGAAGCATAACTTGCGAATCGAACTTTCAGTGGTCTGCTTCAGAGCCTACATGTCAAGGTAAAGTATTGTAGTGTTTTGAGCTTCGTTTCGATGTGGCTCAAAGAATGAAAAAAGCTTTGTGGACAAATGGACGCATTTTGCTGAATTCTATAAAATGGAGTTCTTTACGTTCGCGAGACGACAGTTGGTATCAGCGATAACGTGCGCGTTGAATTGCAAGCGCCTCAAACAGCCAGCATTTAGGCCAGGGGTTCCCAAACTGGGTTACATGTACCTCTAGGGGCACATTTGCCTATCTGAAGGGGTACATTTAAGGTCAGTAATGAAAAGGAAAAAATATGTTTACATATTATTCATTTCGATTTACTTGAGCATATATCAGTGAATATTAATTTCAAAAATCATTATATGCTTATTGGTAACTATATTTTTGTTATTTTCCTCAGCCTTTTTAACATAAGAAATGTTAGGGGTACATGCTCATCCATCGAAATCCTGAAGGGGTACATGGCCAGAGAAAGCTTGGGAATTTCTGATTTAGGCGAACGCTCTTTTACAAATCAAATTTGTACTTCGGCTTGATTAACTTACATCAACACCTTTTTCTCATGCTTGTGCTGATGCCAGATGTCCTGCTTGAGGCTGTTCTTTGCAAATCTTTCTTGCCGTGAGAAAACAATAATGCAGTGCGGCACTCCGGAAACTGTTGAACGCTTTTTGATTCATTTCTCCAAATTCAACAGACAAAGCACAGATTCTGAAAGAAACATCCGCGCCCCGCAAATAAACTTTGACTCATGCGAACAGATCGCAATGCTATATCCTGACCTACATACAACAAACAGAGAAACCGATATAATAAAACATCCCAACCCCTGTGCTACCACTACATAGCCTACGCGCTGCAAAGTGCCAAAAAACACAAAGCAAACAAACTAAAGTAATGCAGTGGCGTTTAGAGTTCCCAGTTGGAGTTGAAGTGATCATTTGTAGTTGCTGAGATTCAGTTCAGTGTGGCAGTGTGTTCTCCTCAGTCTGTTGCTAACTTCAGAGTTCGAACGTCAGTCTTGCGCTTTGTTTCTGTGTCCTAGCAAGTGTTAGTTAGGGTGCTCAGCTTTCCATTTCATTTCTATTAGAGGTAGCCATTCTGTCTGGTCCACTACACTAACTTGTAATTCCAATCATCGACGTGCTTAACAGCCACACTTTGTTGGCCACCACACTTTTCGGCCCACAATTTCTTTTCCGTCGACATTTTGAGCAACTTACGTGCAGCTTACTTCCTTTTTGTATGACACACAGTTTTCAAGAATCTCTTTCTCAAATGGTCGCATGTACAGTAGAACAATCTCAGCGACAAGCAGACTAAGCATAGCTTCAGTCCCAACGACTTTCTAAGGAATGTACTTTTTTTAGCCTAACGCGCTCACTAAGCACAGAAGCAAATCATTTAAGTTTCACCAACTTTAATTCAATTATGTGCTTGAATCAGCTTCGTTGGGTCGTAATAAAAATTTCGAATGATTAAAAGCATGTGGTTGTGCCTAATCCTGATGTTCATGTTGCCTAATTTAAAGTGTCATATACAGTGGCGTATCTAGGGTATGGCAGGCATGGCACGTGCCATGGGCGCCACTTTGACAGGGGCACAAAAATTGTATGGCAAAAATATAATTTGAGATTACAGTTTCTCGAACCTCTATCCTGCGCCCCATGCGACCATTAAACAGCAAAGCTGCATCAACACAGCGCTTTCAAATAATGCAGGGCGAGTTGCACCAGCACCATCAATTAGTGTATTATGACAAACTAACTGTGGTATTGTGACACACACGACGGTCAGACATTGTGATAGACAGACGAAAAACGCTCGCTTGCCGAATCTAGAAGACCTGATCCTTCTCGCGCTATAAAAAAGGCTAAGAAGTCGGCGGATCCAATCCAAAATCAACAAAATTCGTCATAGTCCCGACCCAATCCAATCCAAGTGCAGTCCAATACTCATCTCTGCCATACAGTTGCCCATCTGAACTCACAGTGACCTATAGAAACTCATTCATGATACCACCAAAGCGTTGGTAAATACTCTAAGGCAGCGTGGTCCAACTGCTTTTGACCTACGGGCCATTTCACAAAAACGTGACAACTCGCGGGCCACTTCCAACAAAATGATGTATAAAACATCAGATTCACAGTATTTAAAATTGAAAAGGGAAAATAAGTGAGTTTAGTGTGTGTGTCATTGAAATTATTGCACTGTAGCAATAAACGATTTATTACAGATCTGTATCAGCGTGATTCCTGTGGTTGAGGCTTCTCTGACATTATCGTTCCTTCAACAATACCAGTATGTTAGTGGTATCAAGTCGGAAACTATGGTCCGGTGTTTCGTCTGCCATTCGATTTCTGTTTTTAGATTTGATTTGCTTTATGTTAGAAAATGTACTCTCACACACGTATGTGCTTCCAAACGTCGATCGCATTTTTAGTGCGAAATCTTTCAGTTTGGGAAACCTATCTTATCTGACTAATTTCTGAAGCTCTCTACAGTCTCGTCTAACGCAGCTAATTTTGCACATTATTATCAAGATATGTTATGCTCATGGGCGTCCGCAGAATTTTTTCCAGGGGGGGCAAAGTCGACATTTTGCTTATCTTTTTCAGGCTGTGGGCAATGCAAATGGACGTATACAAAAAATGTCCAGTGTTACGGCAACAGTTGCATGCATGGTTTTCCTTGCAAGAAACTTTACACTGAGCAAATGTTTGTTTTAGTGAGCATGGATATTTAAGACTGAGTTAGCAGAGTTATAAATGAAATACAGACTTTGTGAAATTTTAGAATAAGTATAAAATCGTATGAAAATACGAACAAATTACACATTTAATTCAAATAGCTTATCCTTGTTATCGTGCTCCTCCAATGTTTTGGAATGTTGCAAGTGCGCGAGAATGAGATTTTACTGCGCAAATGATAGCTGGTGGTATTGCGCATTCGCGCACATGTAGAGGGAGTATTGGTTGTAAAAAATGCGCTTTGTTGGCAGCAATGCTTCTTTACACATTGTATAAACAGTGGTGTAACTAGAGGTTTGAACCAGGGGGGCAAACTTTGCTGAAGGGGGCCCATTGGCCACCGTTTGGGAATGCAGTAATTAGTTCACAAAACTTCACATACATTACATATGTATGGGCTTTAGTCTTAGAATGTTTGCGCCACATATATATGGGTGTAAGTCTTCATGCACACCTGGTTCGTGGTGAATCGCACATTCAACGACATTCTGACCGAAAGGTTGCCACAAAGGATACTCGAATAAGACAAAAATGGTTATTTATAGCACAGTACAAAGCAGATCTTACATTATAAACATAAACAACACAGGCATAGGCCTTCACAGAAACTTTTCCATTGGTCGGCAAAGTCGACATTTTGCTTGCCCATATCGGGCTGCTGACGATACAATGCAAATGGGCGTTCACATAACGCTTTACCCTTTCTACACCACAAAGAAAATGACCTACGTTACGGCAACAGTCCCAAAATGTGCTTCGTTGGCAGCAAGATTTCTTTTCGCAACGTATAAAAGTAAGTGACTTACTGCCATCAGCATGTCTCGCTGCGTTTCCTGCCACGGATGTCTTCCAAAATCACATGCGGCTAAACACCTACTACCAGTGCTGCTTGCAAAAATCACTAGATTCGCAGAAAATATTTCACTAGATTTGAAAAAAAATCACTAGATTTGATTTTTTTGGGTCAAAGTTCGCAGTTTTGCTTAAAATGATTTAGTTATTTGATGTATACCCAAAAACCTTTACATCATTTGCAAGTTTGTTAAAATACAACTGTATCATACTGCAGCCTGAAAAATCTCATACCAACAATCGTCAGGCTGTTTTCAAGAGCTGAAAACGACACCACTTGTGGAGTATTTTAGACCAATTAACATAGCATTTTATCACTTATTTCTACTGCAGTGATCCTGCAAATAATGAAAATACCGCCACGGGTAAATTGCAGCAATGAACGACTCACGTAATNCATTGTTTATGCATTAAAAGGGCTGAAAACTCAGAAAAACATACTTTGCAAAAAATCANTAGTTTGTAGTGAAAAATCACTAGTTCACTAGGTTAGTCTAAAAATCACNAGATCTAGTGAAAAATCACCAGGCGTGGCACCAGTGCCTACTACCGCAACTTGAAGTGAACCTCTGTTGCCATGTTACTGTTACGCAATGAAGGCCAATTTAGAACTCTCCGCACCCACGTTTCGCAACCGTCCTTTTCAGGCAATGTAGCGGACATCAGTGAACTGCAAGCTCTGAATTGCATGGCACCACAACAGCGAACCCGGCTCTTGCGCAGTGTGAGTGTCATATCGGAAAATAAAACTGCCATTGCAAGAATTAAGTCAATTAAGCTGCTGACTTCAAGTTTTCTAGAAATGTTTGGTTCTAGGCCCAATTTCCAGGTGGTGGCAAATTCCCATTTTGTCTTCCCTGCGGAAACCCATGAACACAGGGGAATGTCAAACACTGACACAGCGCACCAGCTATGCCTGCTTTCACTTATCATCAAATAGAAATCCAGCAGTGGGAAGAAATGAAAACATTTTAACATCAAGTTCTGAAGTAAATGGCTAAAAATGCCGGATGGGGACGCTCAGTGGTGCACAAAAGCATGTAAATTGTTTTGATCAAGCTATCAAATGTTTTTGCGAGATATTTTTAGCACGAAGCGGACAACCGTTTGCATTCATTTAATTTAAAGCACGATTTGACGGTTGGCATTAATTATAAAATCAATTCAATTACGTATTTTTCTTGCGCAAATCCTCAACATGGCGGGGGTGGAGCAATGGAGCTAAATACTGACTACTTTTTCAAGATATTAATTGAAACGTGCAACTGCGTTGAGCATACTAGTCATAAATGTTAACTTTTCAGTTACTGCTACATGTGTTTTTATTTGAGTTGACACATAAACTGAACATCTCCGTGGACATTTAATTGTCGAAATTCAGATCACAAAATGGCTTGACCTAAAACATCTCCGCAGCGTTTATGGCGTTAGATATTTCCTAGGTTAATACATGTGGCCTTTTAAATTATATCATTTTTTGACGAAATATTCAATAAATTTGCAGCAGCAAAGGCAAGAAAATATTCGTAATTCGTTGTCAAAACTGCAATCTGTACTGCATAATCAACATTACAAAGATCACTAAGTAAAGAGATGGAATACACACCAAAATTTTTGATTGATAACGTTAGTGCCAAACTGCCATGTAGTGGGTCGCAATACTCAGAAAAAGTTGAGAAATGATAATGAATCCTGATGTGGGTGTTTATCAGACGACTCCTGACAATAATTGTATATTGCTTAATGAACCTGCGGTTCCAAAACTTTTTCGAGCGTGACTGAAATCTGAGTTTGGTGAACATCTTCCGCCCCAAGCCTCAAACAACGTATGTTAACATGACAAAAATGTTGATTGTATGGATGATTTTTGGCAGTAGGTTGCTAAGTTTATTTTCAGTCTCAGCATTCTACTTTTTTCTCAAGTGCCTACGCTACACTGCAAACAGCCACAGACAAGTTTGAAAAATTACCACTCAGGTTTAGGTTTTTGATCGCCTCGAAGCAACCTATTTTCTGACCCTTTGTGAAGTCGCAACCCGTACTATGGGCTTAATCGCATAATTCGCTTCAAGGAGGTGTAAAGTGCGCTGCGCAGACGAAAGCCGCGGTACCCGCTGGGATGGCCAGAAAAACGAAGTTATCACCTTCAGCCGAGATGCTAAAATTAACACCGCTGGTTCAACATCCAGCGGTGAATTGCAAACAGCTTTGTTAATTGGCTTTACAAAACAAAAAAGAAAGTTGTAGTGTCACTACACAAATTTCTCTGTATTTTAATCTCATAGTCACTGCCTAATCTCAAGGAAATGCACATGACAGCTTTCAGACACAAACTTATTCACAACTCCATTACACATTCCAAATCAAGTAGAGGTATATGGCTGCAAATTGCGGCAAAGTTCCACACCTACGGGCGATTATTGCATCACACACAGTATGCACATTCAAGATCATGCATTGTACAATGCATGCCGCTACACTGCAACAACTTTGACTTTACGATTCATTTGATGACTGTTGGTTTGCTGAGCACTGCACTATAGAAGCACTTTCACATTCTGCAGTTCATGAAGCCTCTGAGGGGGCCCATTTTTTACATTTAGCTTGCCAGGGAGGGGCGGCGCGCACCCCTGTCCTCCCCGTCAGTTACGCCACTCTGTATAAACCAGGGGTGGGCAAACTTGTTCAATGGAAGAGTCATTTGCAGAAAACCAAAAACACCAGCGAGCCGCAAAAACAGTTTGTAGTGTCAATACAAATACGGTAAAGAATGCAAGTTTTACATTAAATGATGTACAGTTATGTCAGTATTAACTTTTTGTTTGATTTTCTAGTCCCCGAAAATCTGATCATTACGTGCTAAAGCTGTGCGAATTAAATCTCCCAAGTCTTCATTTTCAGGGTTACATGATGGTTTAATTTTACAAACTTCATTACAGAGAAAAAAATTCATAGCAGTATGTTGTACTATACACAGAAATAAGTTATACACTAGTATTTCAAATTCTGGGTAGTTACTTTCGGGAACCTGTCGCCAGAAATAAAGTGTAGAATGGCATTGACTAAAGTTTGTTTTGAGCCAAATTTTCGTGCATTTCGGTCAGTTTTATTTTTACAGCAGACAAGCTTGTAACAAACGGTTGGCGAACTTGACAGTCATCATCGTCACCGATGCATTAACATTGAATGGATTTACAAGAGGAATGCTAAGCATGGTTTTAACTCTTGGAAATGGTCAAATCTGGCTTGGAATTCCTCCAGTAGTCTTACAATTTATTTTAGTATTCTTCCACCTTGTGGTCTGCAATTGCTTCTTTGCGAAAAACAGTCGTTCTCATTCTGACATTGTAAAAAGGACAGCATGCGCTTGACAATACGTTGTTTTTTTTAATTTCAAATTTTCTTCTGGGAACTTAAGTAGCCTAACTTGCGATTCAGGTTCACTGTCGTAGTGGTTGTTATCAAATCGCTCAGACTTCCTGGTAACCGGTGTTCCCTCTAACGTGCACAACCGCGCAGAACCACCAGAGTATATACGCAGTGAAATCTCATTCTTGCGCACTTGCAACATTCAAAATTTGATATCGTATACACATGACATAGCCCTTTCGAAACGTTTAACTGGTCTTGTGTCTATTGTCTACATCAGGGGTTCTCAATCTTTTTCCCGTTAAGTGCCACCGAGTCATAAAACAATCAACATGAACGCCCAGTAAGCTGACACCAGGAATTCCCAATTTAAGAGTGTATTTTAAAAAATGATCCAATTGGACATTCGGAGTCGGACAAAAAAATCCGACTCCGACTCCCAGTGTTGTTAGGAATCCGACTCCGACTCCACCCAAAAAAACTCTGGCTCCTTACAACTCCGGCTCCGCAACCCTGGTGCAATGCTGATATCTAGTTTTCTGATTTCTACTCATGCGTTCCTCTGCACTAAACTGCTTTCTAACTATGTATTTTTGTTGTTCCAGTAGCACTAATCTTGCCTATAGCATCACAGATCAAGAATAAATAGCCTACCAGCATAAAGTCGTTATCATTGCAGTTGGTATTCAGCTGGTCGCAGTAGCTTCAAAGTAATCTTTGGTTTGCCAGTGTAACATGAAAGTAAGACATTCAATGTGCGGCCCTCACGAAGTCAGTGACATAATTTTTGGCTTAGTAAGGCATTTCCGTTGGACATATCTGCCCTAAACGATAACCCTCAACCTGAAACTTTTAGAAAAAGTACATAAAAGCGCTCCCATCACGGGTGTAATCTCTACTGCTGCAGCTAAGCCGAAGCAAATGTTGAGATTAGAACCACTGAACATTCGCAGAGCAGGCTTTGACATTAAACACTCGACTTCGTTCACCTTGCTGCTATAGTAATACGAGCTCAACGTTATATGTGGACAAAGGTTGATACAACTCGAATAGCAAAATAGTCCCAGCAGAGCAATGGCCATTGATGACAAAATATACACAAGAGATTATCACTATCCCTTTTACCGGTGGGATATCCGCCCGGATAGTGAGTTTGCAACCGGATAAAGATATCGAAAAGCAGTTTGAAATGGGAACCGGATACGGATATCCGAAACGCTTTTCTCGATATTTCGAGGACTCGCACTCTTGGAAAAAGTTCCACATCCGCTACATCGCACAACCATTCATTTAGTACCTCCAGAAGGATCTTTTCAGCCTTGTGCCATGACTCCAAGACTGTGTATGGTGTAATCCCAGTACCGCAGTGTATGTCGCATGCCCTACTGATTGAACACGCTAATAAGTTTGTCAGCATGAATCTGTTGCTGCTGTAGCAAGATACGGCTCTTTCAGTATACATTACGGCAGTTGTTTGCTATGTAACTGGACTAGGGCTAGCGAGAGTACCCTAGGCCTAACATGATCTGTAGTCTAGACTAGCTAGAGCAGGCTAGCTCTTTGTGGTCTGTAGTCTGCACCAGAGATGTACGGAATCTGAAATTTTTGACTCCGACTCCACTCCTGCTTCTGCTGAATATACTCGGACTCCGCTCCGACACATTTTAAAGTTTTGGACTCTCAAACTCCAAAGTAAATTTAACAAACTTTTGGCAGTGTCTAAACGACCGTATCCGGATTTCTCATTAAAAAGACTAAAAAAACGTATCATACCCACACCTGCTCAAACTCCAAAGTGATTTATCTAAACTTTTGGCAGTGTCTAAACGCCCGTATCCGGTTTTCGCATTAAAAAGACTAAAAAAACGTATCAAATGAATTTGCTGATCACTGCAATGCATGTCAGTTGCTTCTCAGATAAAGGATTAAGGTGGCCATAATTTTTTTACGCTATATCCTAACCATTTACCTTAACTGCAAACCTAACCATCAACATCAATCGCTAATCCTAAACCCTAATAACCTTAGACACTAACACTGAACCCTAACCCTAATGCTTACTATAAACCCTAATTTGAAACATTAACAGTAACACAAAACCCTCATCCAAAATTCTAAACCTAACCCTAGTCCAAAAGCTTAATGTAATTATCAACACTTGTCTGCTTTTCGAAATGTACATCACAAGGGGTCCAAAANTNTTGNCTTACAATCTTGTGTANTGTAAACACATCAAAAGAAAAACCAAATACAACAAAGGAGTCACTCGAACTGAGGATTGTCTAGNCACTTCCCACTCGACCACGTTGATAGTAGTGAGATGTTCTCCAACTCAGTTTTATATCTGGCAGAAAACTGGATGCGGGATACGGTACTTTTTGTCTTTCGAAACAGAAAACTGGAAATGCTGGTTATTGAGACGCTACCTAAACCTTTTATGTGAGTTAAATTTTATTGGCCAAGATATTTTAACGTATCACCATGAACAAGAAAGTATCCAAATCTGTACCCACATGATACTCCCCAACCTAACCTGACTTACATCCAAGTTGTATTAAATTTTTAAGACTTCCTGTGAAGTAGTATTGTACATTTGAAGGTTATGTTATAACATGCTTTGTAAAAAACGATCTGCAGTAATAATAATCAATAATTAAACAAAGTAATATCTTATTAAAAAACTGACTCCGGCTCCGGCCTTTCCTTAAAAAATCAACTCCGGATCCACTCCTATTTTCGAAAATCGTTATGACTCCGGCCAGAGTCTACTCCGACACTCCGGTTCTTGTATACCTCTGGGATTCCCCGGAGCAAGAAGAAAAATTGATTGGACAATCAATTTTGAATGGATCCCGGGGGATTGCAGAGGCCACTGCGCATATAAGCTCGTACTCTCTATACGAACTAAAGAAGAGCACTCAGAGACCATGGTCAACACCGGAAAGCCAANCAAATTCCAAAGAAAACATTCGTGCAAGTATACAATCTTGGGAGAAAGTGNAAACCTGGTAGATAAAACCAGACAAAATCNGAAAANCTGGAACAATTAACTTACTGGAAAATTTCCAGTAGAGCANAATGGTTTNCNAAGAGTTGCGCAATAGAANCANGTGACCAAGCATGTGACTNCAAGTACGTCACACAACATTTACGTCAAACCAAGAGCACAAGCAAACAAGAACGGAGAACAAAAGTGGCCACCCCCAGCACGAATGGCACTTCCTAACAAGCCAAACAATAAGTCATGCTAATAAGGGCTTCTTTCATGACATGACGAAAAAGCACACCCAAAAAGCGCATTGAAAACAAACCAAGAAAAATGGTCATGTGATGGAAAAATGGCTCAAGACTCCTAAAAGATGAAGAAAAGAAGCTAAGAATTTAGTGTATAAATTAACGTGTATTTTTGCATGAAGTCAGTCTTTTGACTCGGTATTTCAAGGTACAACTGCAGATATGGCTTCGCGCCAGCAGTGGTTGTCCCAATAAAATAGTGAACACAGTTCTGGCGGTGGTAGCCCGAAAGGTTATTTGCGGATCTTGCTCTGTTGCACTAAGCGATACAGTTTCTCGTGGTGGAAACGCGGCCAGTCTGAACGAAGCACGACATAGATAGTTTCTCGCGGTGGAAACTATGGCAGGCGAACGAAAGTACAATATGGATAGCTTCCTACGGCAGAAGCTATGCCAAGCTGAACGATATACGAAACAAAATAGTCTCTCACGGGCAGAGACTAAAGCAGAACGAAACGATACAGTCGTAGCAGCTTCTCACGGGCAGAAGCTACGAAAGAATGAGCGATATATGAACAGGCAGTTTCTCACGGGTAGAAACTTGACGATGGTGAACGATGCGCACTAATAAAAGCTTCTCACGGGTAGAAGCTCACAAACGACGGCCGACAGAGGCAAGTTCTCGTGGGCAGAACTTCAGCGTAAGAAGGCTCCAAGACCTACAATACGGTAAGCAAGACACAACGATTAACGGGGCGGTTACCCCTTCGCAGAAAGGCAACAACTGTCCTTGACTTTAACTTTCGCGAATTCACAATAAACCTGAAAAAGTTTGGTCTAAAACTCCTCGATTTTGTGACCTTAGGGGCACCAAAAAAGACGTTACAGTGTCTAGGTTTAATTATGAAAAATCCCTTCAAATCTGTTTTTTTAGATAAACTTTTGTCAGTGGGTAAAATATCTTCCGAGTTTTGCAATAAATGTGAATCTTTGTATTCGATCATGAGGTGAAAAAAAGTACTTTAATCGGTGAAAAAAAAACATCTTCAGTCGGTTTCACATTCTCACACTCGTATCAATATCTTTATCAAATACTGTAGGTTGCGTAACATCCAGAACAGTCAGCCATGCAGTTGCTCGCACAGCAGAAGTAACATGAATGAATAACAAACGCCAACGGTTGTATAAGTGAAAGATTTGCATTTCTGTGAACAGTTGTTATCCCAGTCGCCAGCTGAAGAATTTGGTTAAACAATGTTTTACGACAAAATGTTCAAATTCTTTGGTTGCCCTATTCATGCAAAGTAAAAAACAGTTTGCATTGGAAAAAGGATTTGCTGCTAGATTGGGGATTTTTGATTCCTTTCCAGCTCACTCACAAGATCCAAGTTCAGTAGCAAATGTGGGCTTACATTATCCCCATCTTGTGTGTGAAGATAAGCTGGAGGCTAGGTTTTTTCAGTCATTTTTCTGTCATAGACTGAAATTTTTTTTAAATGTCCGAAAATATAAACTAGATCTAGTGAGTGCTGTTGCGGAAAATTTTAATTTTATTATGAGACAAACAACCAAAATATCTCAGCAAAGAAACCAAGCTGGAGGCTGCATCAATAGACAATAGTTTAAACCACTGTCCTTGTCTAATAAATCCATAGACCTATATCCCTGATTTCTGGTATTATCAGTGAAACATGCATTAAAGATGGCTGAGATAACTACGAGTTTATAATACTTTATGATTAATGACCAGATTTGCGCCTGCAGCATTTTACTGCATCACTAGAAGGAATATTTTTGTTAATCATGTTAAAGCAAAAACAAAGTCACTAAAACCAAGACTGAGGAAGCAAAACAAGCATTGTCAAGAAGCCCGCAGCAAAA